>CAFBLU010000011.1_pt1 | contig 56055 bp, 53 predicted proteins | sample 7268271 | NCBI WGS metagenome assembly CAFBLU01 (sample SAMEA6814044, study PRJEB35770) | freshwater metagenome | biome: Freshwater; feature: Freshwater reservoir; material: water | place: Czech Republic | collected 2017-05-23 | depth 30m m
GAGACAAGTAGCCCAGTCCAACCGGCTGCTGTCGCGGTGTCCCACAGGTCGGGAAGCTTGGTTGGGTCCTCAAGGGCGTCACGGGCGGCTTCGACCGTGTCTGCGCGCCCAAGGGCGTCGCGTGCGGCCTCTTGCAGTGACCTCTGTTCGTCTGATAGTTCGAAGTTCATGACTTCGCTCCTTCACGCTCGAGAGCCTTCAGTTCGCTGAACGGAACACCCTTGTCCAGTCGTGGCTCGGTTGGAAGGCCAAGGACTCGCTCCCCGACCATGTTGCGAAGGATCTCCTCAGTTCCGCCGGCGGACTTCAGTCCGGGGAGGAAGGAGATCAAGTACGCCCATTCGCCTTCAGCAAGCGCCTCAGGTCCAATAACGTCGGCGATCAGGTCACCGGCTTCGATTGCGGCCTTGACGGCTGTGACCTTGCCAAGCGCTGCTTCTGAGCCAGGTAGCCCACCGCGCTCAATGGCAGTGAGGTGGCGGTAACCGGTGTAACGGAGAGCCAGGAGATCGGTCGCGAGCTTGCCGAGACGGTGGCGCACATCGGAATCGGCACTTGCTACTGGATCATCCGCGATCGCCTTCGCGAAGCGGTCAGCGCGATAGCCGAAGCTTTCACTGCCTCCACCAATTGCGAGACGCTCAAACAGCAGGGTTGTCAGTGCGACCATCCATCCGCCATCCACTGGACCGACGATTGCGTCGGCCGGGATGTGGACATCATCGAAGAAGACTTCGTTGAACTCGGCCTCACCTGTGATCTGTCGGAGGGGACGGATCTCGACACCCTCGGCATCCATCGGCACGATGAACATGGACATGCCCTTGTGCTTGGTGACCTCCGAGTTTGTCCGGGCAAGAATCAGTCCGTACGAAGCAAAGTGAGCATTCGTGGTCCATACCTTCTGGCCGGTCAGCTTCCAGCTGCCGTCCTCTTGGACGACTGCGCGTGTCTGAATCCCGGCAAGGTCGGAACCTGCGGCTGGCTCTGAAAAGAGCTGACACCAGACCTCATCAGCATGGAGCATTGGCGCGAGATAACGCTGCTTCTGCTCATCAGTGCCGTGGGCGATGATTGTCGGCCCGAGCATGCCAATGCCGATCACATCGAGGATCCCTGGAACACCGGCCGCCTGAAACTCCTGGCCGACGATGACCTGGTCAAGCGGACCAAGTCCCTGCCCGCCAAATTCGGCTGGCCATGTGACGCCTGCAAAGCCACCCTCGGCCATCTCACGCTGCCATGCGCGGCGAACGGTGACGAAAGCCTCCTCGTGGCCGGGCTGGGGGCCTTCAAGGCCTGGGGCATCTGCCTTATGGGCTTCAAGCCAAGTCCGGACCTTTGTCCGGTATTCAGCTTGTTCTGGTGTGTCGTTCAGATCCACTGTTCTCGATCCTCTGTCTAGTTGACGGTTGATGAAAGGTAACGCCACGCTGAGGGTCTGTGCGGCCTGCCCGTTGGCATAGTTGCCTTCGGCAGCTTCCAACAAGAGGTACGGAGCCGGAGGCGAGTCTGTTCAGTGCCGGAGCGCAGCAAAACCCGCGTCAAGCAGGCTGGCCATCGCCCGCCCGTTTTCATCGGCGGCGAGGATCACGCCAAGCAGCCTCCGATTACCCCTCTTGGCGCTAGCAACTAGGCACTGGCCGGCGGGGGCTGTGTGGCCTGTTTTGATTCCGGTGATCCCAAGGTAATGGGAGCGCATCAGGGGATTGCGGTTATAGAGACCCCTTGTTCTGCCGTATCCGGTTGGGATCCGCGTCCAGACGGTTCTGACGATCGCGCGGAGGTCCTTGTTGGCAAGCACGGCACGGGCCTCGAAGGCCAGGTCTCTTGCGCAGGAGCGATCGCCTTCAGCAAGCCCGACCGGGCTGACGTAGTGCGTGCACTTCAGGTGCATTGCGGCTGCCGTGTGGTTCATGGCACCGACAAACCGGCCTTTTCGGTGCCCGACTCCTTCAGCGAGCGCTGTCGCGGCGTCATTTCCAGACACGATCAGCATGCCTTTGAGGAGATCCCTGACCTTGACATGGCTCCCGATGCCAAGACCACCAACGACGGAGCCACTCATATTGGAGGCGTTGGAGCTGATGGTGACCGTCTTGTCCAGCCGAGGGCGTTGGGCCACAACAAGGGCAGTCATCAGTTTCGTCAGACTCGCGATCGGACGGCGCTTGTCAGCCCTGCTCGCCCACATCACCTCGCCAGTGTTGAGGTCAATCAGGATTCCTGCCTGTGGGACCACGGGGAATCGAGGGTGGACGCGGTGCTTGACAGGGGCCTTGGTGACGCCCCAAGCCACTGTTGCTGCGGCTGGAGCCGCGCGAACGGTCCCCCTTTGCTGTGCTGCGGCCGAAGCAGTGTGGTTGCTGCCTGGGTCAAGCGCCTCAGCCCCGAATACTGCAATGCAGCCGCCAACGATGGCCAGTACGGCACCTAGACCGAAGAGCGTCCGCAGCCTCACCGTTCGCTCCGCAGGGCTCCGATGCCGGCTAACGCCAGCAGGACAACAACGCAGACTGAAGCGACCGTGAGGATGTCAGCGCCGCCAGCTGACTTGACCTCGTAGGCGGTGAGTGCGGCAACAGCAAACGAGGCCAGCAGAGCGGTCAGTCCAACAAGAAGTCTCATCGCGTTTGGACCACCAGGGCAAGTATTACCGCAGCTGCGGCCCAGATGATGATTACCACGACCGATGGGGCCTCTGTGAGGCTTGTTCGGTAGGGGATGGGCACCAAGCCGATCACCTGAGCCCGGGGGTGCTTGAGAAGGTGCACAAGGGCAATCGCGCCAGTTGAGGCAAGCGGCGCCCAAATGCCAACCGCGGAGTTCGCATCTTGGGCCACCCACCATGCGATCAGTCCTCCAGCCGTAGCGATCAGCAACACCGGGATAGCACCCAGTTCCCGGACTGGCGTCGGCGCGAAGATCCAAGCACCGAAACCAGCCATCAGGGCGACCCAGATGTTCCCATCCGGCAGGAAGATGCCTGCCAGCAAGACCAACGCGCAAATCACTAGTGCGGCCGGGGATGCACCACGCTCACCAATGTTGTCTCGGACAGGGATCATGGGTGGTCTCAAGTAGCTGTGGCAAGCGGCCCGGTACCCGGGCGTTCCTGCGCGACATGCTCATCAGCGTGGTACGACGACCGCACCAATGGCCCTGCGGCAACATGGTCAAAGCCCATCTCGTGACCAAGGCGTGCCAGCTCGTCAAACTCAGCAGGCTCCCACCAACGCACAACCGGAAGATGGTTTTGAGTCGGCCTCAGGTACTGGCCAATGGTGATCACCTGGACACCGTTCTCCCGGAGCTGCCCTAGAGCGTCGACCATCTCCGCGAATGACTCACCAAGACCAACCATCAGACCGGACTTCGTGGTCACGGAATCACCAGACATTGCCTTTGCGTTGCGGAGAACTCTCAGCGAGCGTTGCCAAGTCGAGCCGCGGCGGGCGACGGAGTAGAGACGGGGGACAACTTCCACGTTGTGATTGAAGACATCGGGGCGGGCATCAAGAACCCGCGCAAGTGGCATCTCCGCGCCGCGGAAGTCAGGGGTGAGGACTTCAATCTTTGTGTCAGGTGCCTGAGCGCGAATCTGCCTGATGGTCGCCGCCCAGATCCCCGCCCCATAGTCCGGCAGGTCGTCGCGGTCAACGCTGGTTACAACAGCGTGGCGCAAGCCCATCTGGGCTATCGCGCGGGCCACTCGCGCTGGTTCAAGCGGGTCATTCCAAGTTGGCTTGCCAGTGGTCACATGGCAGAAGCCACACCGGCGTGTGCAGGTGTCGCCCAGAATCATGAATGTCGCAGTGCCGCGCTCCCAGCACTCACCAACGTTGGGGCAGGCAGCTTCCTGACAAACGGTGTGGAGGTTCTCGTCCCTGATCAGCTTTGTCAGCTCGCGATAGCGGGGGCCTCCGGGAGGTGGCACTTTGAACCACGGCGGCTTGCGTGAGCGGAAAGGCGTTACATCAGGCCCTAGGACGTCAAGTACTTCCATGCCGCCCGGGTTGGAACGCCGGCGGGTTTTGTGCTCGGGCTCCGTGACAGTGTCGTTGGTTGGCTCGGTGGTGCTCATGCGACAACCGCCGGCCGACAAGGGGTGGATGGGGCAATGACGGCGTCCGTGAGCCCGAGTTGCCCTGGACTGACTAGACGTTGCCTCAGCTTGTGCTGACCGGCAAATGCGTGACCAATGTGCTGACGCAGGCAGGCGAGGCCGCCGTCGCCGCCCTCGTTCTGAATCGACGTCATTACGACCCCAGGGAGACCGCAGGGGATTACAGCCTTGAAGGTCTCCAGGTCATTCTCTGAGTTGATCGCAAATCCGTGGGTCGTTACCCCTCTCTGAACGTGGATTCCGATTGACGCAATCTTGCGGTCGTCACACCAGACCCCGGTCAGTCCTTCCCGAGTGGATGACTCGACGCCGCATTCGGCGATCCCCTCGATGACGGCGTTCTCAATGCGACGCACAAAAGTTGTGACATCGGTCGTGTGCATGATCGGATATCCGACCAGCTGACCTGGCTCGTGGCAAGTTGCTCGACCGCCACGGTCAGCGTCGTGAACGCTGATTCCGCTCGCAGCCAAGCTCTCGCGGCCCGAGGGCACCTCTGACTCATCTGCCCGGCGACCAAGGGTGACCGTTGGCGGGTGTTCAAGGAGCAAGAGCGTGTCAGGGATCAGGTTCTGCTGACGCGCGTCGCGGAGCTGTTCCTGCATGGCGAGCGCATCGCTCCAGCCAATCCGGCCGAGACGACACGTCCAAAGCTCAGGGGTTGCAGATCCCATTGGTTTCAGGATGGCAGACGGTAGGGCCGCAGATGAGATCCGTTGCCGCGGTTGCTCATCCCAGCAGGGCAGCCGGGGCCGCCAACCGCTCACTGACGGACTCAAGGAAGGCAGCAGCAGCGGCACCGTAGACCGCACGGTGATCAACGGCGAGAGTCAGGTTAAGGAGGCTTCCAGCAACGACTTCGCCATCCTGGACAACAGGGGCTTCTCGCAGCGATCCAACCGCAAGGATTGCGGCTTGAGGAGGGTTGATGACTGCGGTGAAGCGGTCGACGCCAAACATTCCAAGGTTGGAGATTGAGAATGTGCCGCCGGAGAGCTGTGGTGGCGTGATTGTTCCTTCCCGTGCTCTGGTGGCAAGGTCACGGCTCTCGGAGGCAATCTCGTGAATGTCCTTGCTGTCAGCATCGAAAATGACGGGGACAACGAGACCCCCCTCAGTCGTCACCGCGATGCCGACGTTGATGCTCGCGTACTCCTCAAAAGCACCGTCGCGCCAGGCACCGTTGACAGCAGGGTGGTCCTTGAGGGAGAGAGCACAGGCGCGAATGACCAAGTCGTTGACAGTTGGCGCGCCTGACCCGTCAGCCAGCTCCTTGAGCTGGCGGCGCATGTCAACAAGCCGGCTGGCATCGACATCGGTTTCAAGGGTGAAGTCCGGAACGGTCGCACGCGATTCGCTCATCCTGCGGGCAATCAACGACTGCGAGCGGGTTGGTTCGCGGCGGGTAACGGCTCCCTTCGCGGTTTGGGTTACTTCGGGGGCCTCTGTTGACGCTTGTTCGGTCACAGTTGAAGTATCCGTCGCGGGGCCGGTTTGTGCGGCCTGGTCGGTCCCCGCGGCTGCCTGTTCGACATCTGAGCGGACTATTCGCCCATTCGGACCGGAGCCAATCAGGCCTTCCAGCTTGACGCCAAGGTCTTCAGCGATCCGGCGGGCAACTGGGGATACATGGACGCGACCATCCTCGGGCTCCGCGGCGGGGGCTGCCTGTTGGCTGACAGGCTCGGCAGTCTCGACGGCTGCTGGCGCTGCCGCGCTGACGTCCGCCGCCTCAGTCCCCGCACTTTCACCATCGGCAAGTAACTGTCCAATCGGCGAGCCAACAGGCAGGGTCGTCCCGACTGGCGCAGTGATGTGGAGGATTCCGTCAGCGTCTGAGTTGTGGACCATTGCTGCCTTGTCAGTCTCGACCTCGACGAGTTCATCGCCGCGGGAGACATGGGCGCCGTCAGCAACAAGCCAGGCGAGAATTGTCCCCTCCTGCATGGAGTCAGAGAGTCGGGGCATGACGAGTTCAATCATGCGGGGGCCTTTCGGCCAAGTGAGGCCAGGACGGCTTCGATGACCTGGGGCTCATGCGGGTAAGCGAGGTGCTCAAGTGACTTGGAGTAGGGCATTGGCACGTCCGCACCAGTGACTCGCAGGACGGGACCGTCAAGGTCGTCGAAGCCATGCTCCTGGACCAAGGCGGCGATGTTGGCACCAACTCCACCGTGTGGCCAGCCCTCCTCAACGACTATGCAGTGGTTGGTCTTCTTCAGCGAGGTCAGGATTGTGTCTAGGTCAAGTGGGCGCAGAGTGCGCGGGTCGATTACCTCCGCGGACACCCCGTGTTCGTCCTCCAAGATCTGTGCAGCCCTCTCAGCAGTCCGCGCCATCCGGGAGATCCCGACGATGGTGACATCAGTCCCTTCTCGCCGAACGGCCGCCTTACCGAATGGGACTAGGTGCTCCCCTTCCGGTACCTCACCCTTCTCTTGGTAAAGAGTTTCGTGCTCGATGAAGATCACCGGGTTGTCATCCCTGATGGCTGACTTCAGGAGGCCGAGAGCGTCCGCGGGCGTGGAGGGAACAGCGACCAGCAGGCCAGGGACATGAAGGTAGAGCGCCTCAAAGCAGTGGGAGTGGGTGGGCCCAAGTTGGTTTCCCGCGCCTTGGGGCATCCGGATCACCAGCGGCACCGAGACTCGACCGCCGAACATGTAGCGGATATGGGCTGCGTGATTGACGATCTGATCCATGGCCAGCAGCGAGAAGTTGATTGTCATCAGCTCAACAACTGGCCGCAGGCCGAGCATTGCGGAGCCAACACCCATTCCGACAATTGAGTTCTCCGAGATTGGGGTGTCGCGTACCCGCTTCTCACCAAACTCATCCATCAGACCTTCGGTCACCTTGAAGGCACCATCGAACACGCCGATGTCCTCTCCCATCAGGAAGACGTTCTCATCGCGGAGCATCTCCTCCCGCAGTGCCCGGCCGACAGCTTCGCGGTAGCGGATCTCAGACATCAGGAAGCGGGATCCTGTGGTGGGTCAGTTGAGAGCCAGCCGTGGACCTCACCGCCCAAGGAGTAGACACCGTCGTGGAGTGACTCGGGAGCAGGTTCAGGGGAGGCGTCGGCGAACTCAACGGCCGCATCGACCTGCGCGATCGCCTGCTTGTCAAGTTCTTCGGCCCCTGTCTTGTCGACGATTCCCTCGGCGATCAGTCGCTCCGTGAAGTTGGGGATTGGATCGCGCAGCTTCCATTCCTCGACCTGCTCTTTGGTTCGGTACTTCTCGGGGTCGGCCATCGAATGACCGCGGAATCGATAGGTCATTGCCTCAACCAGAATTGGCCGCTGCTCCGCGCGGGAGATTTCCACTGCCTCTGAGATCGCCGCCTGCGTCGCAGCTACATCCATCCCGTCGCAGCGTTGACCCTCTACCCCTAGGCCTTCGCCCTTTCGGACGAGGTCGGTCACGGCGGAATGCCGTTCTATTGAGGTGCCCATGCCGAAGCGGTTATTGGTGACGAGAAAGACGACCGGGAGCTTCCACAGAGCCGCAAGGTTGAGCGTTTCGCCGAAGGTTCCTTGGTTGGTGGCTCCGTCACCGAGAACACAGAGCGTGACCTCGTCGTTGCCTCGGTAGGAGCTCTGGAGAGCGAACCCCGCTCCGATCGGGATATTGCCACCGACAATTCCCCAGCCGCCCATGAAGCGCCGATCAAGGTCGAAGATGTGCATCGACCCGCCTCTGCCACCTGACGAGCCGGTGGTCTTCCCATAGAGCTCGGCCATCACGCGCCCCGGGTCGGTTCCCCGAGCAAGGGCATGACCATGGGAGCGGTAAGTGGAAATCAGCCAGTCCGTGTCACGCAGGGCTCGGGCCGCTCCGACAACCACGGCCTCCTCGCCAATTGCCAAGTGCAGGAAGCCCCCAACCTTGGCCCGCGTGTAGGACTCTCCAGCCCGCTCCTCAAAACGCCTGACGAGCATCATCGTTGCTAACCACTCGGTGGCCGCGGCCGTATCTGGAATAGGCCCGCTTGGCGGCCTGGGTGGAACTGCCCCTTCCGGATTCTTCACTGCCATTGATGCGAGCGTACCGCCGCTGAGCCATCTGTCCGAGATTCTCGCTCCGGATGTCGCGCCGGATCTTGTCCCCGCATTGTCTGGGGCTTTACTTCAGCCGGATCAATGTTTGCCAGAGTTGTTCCAAACAAATTGATCTGGAGGACAATTCAAATGTCAGTCAAGAAACTCGCTGTTCTGGGAGCGGCTTGCGCAGTGGTGGCAGTTCCTGCCACGTCCGCGCAGGCACGATCCTCAAAGACGGGCGGGGTGGTTGTGAAGGTTGACCGCGGAGGCAAGGGCCTGAATGTTGTTGCCGCCCACGGTCGTGTCAAACACCTCAGGCTCGCCCGTAAAGCGCCATCGCGTGTTCGCGGCGGCAGCAAGGTAGTCGTCTCAGGCGGGAAGGTAATTTCGGCCAGGGGCCGTGCGAGCGCGACTCGACTTCGCGCCAAGGTTGTCAACCGACGTGGCCACCTGACCGCGGTCACGACGGACGGCACACCGCTCTCGGTAGTGATCGGGAATGTCAACGTTGACCTCTCCGGGATTCCGGCAGGTTCAACGGTTGTCATCACAGTCACGTTTGATGCTGACGGCAAGCCTGTCGTCACCGTCACGCTTCCGGGCGTTACGGCACCACCAGTGGTTGATCCGGCCGTCTGTCCAACCCCAGCCGTGATCGGCACGATCCTCGCGATCAACCGGTCCGCCTCAAGGGTGATGGTCCAGAAGGCTGACGGCGAGAGGGCCACCTTTACGGCCCCAGCTGACTCCCTTACGAGTCTCAAGCGTGGGGACCAGGTTTTGATAGCCGACGCTGACTCCGACGGTACGGCTGAAGCGATCAGTGCCCTTTCGGGGACCGCTCGGCAGCTCGACGGTGAGGTCGCTTGGATCGACAGCGGATGGGGCGCGTTCGGACTACAGAAGTCCGATGGCACCGTGGAAGTTGTTGACGCCAGCGCATGCCAGCTTGCGAACCTGAGCGAAGGTGACACGGTCACAACCGTCGTCCACACGGATGCTGACGGTGAGGTGATCGCGGACGCGGTTACCGTCGCAGACCAGCAGTCATCAGATGACGACTACTGGGGAGCAGGAAGCCGAAGCTGGCCACGTAGTTGGCACAGCCGGGGCTGATCTGACCTACGGTTACTTGGAGCCCGTCGGCCTTCTAGGAGGTCGGCGGGCTCTGTCCGTGCAACCAAGCCTCGCGGAATTGGCTGGCGGTCAGTTTCCGCATATCCCGGCGCAGGGCTTTGGCAAGGCGAGCAGCTTCCACCGCCTTGCCCTCCCAGAACAGAACGGTTTCGCTGGTCGCTAGATCGACAAGCTCAACTTTGTCCACGCGGCCAGGCAGCGCCAGCATCGCCGGCCCGGGGGATCCGTGCGTCACATTGAGCTTGTAGGCAGAACGCGTGGGAGTCATGCCCCGACCGCCTTGGCTGCTGCGTCCAACCCAGCATCACCTGTGTAGAGATCGACGCCGACCCGGACCGTTGGAACGGAGGTCACCCCTGCCAGCCCAGCTGCCTCGGTGGTGCGGTCAAGCTCAGCGTTGAGTGACTTCAGTCCCATCGCCTTCTCCAAAGCGTTGGGGTGAACCTCGGCCGCCGCTCCAGCCAAGTAGATGGTCGTCATGTCCCGAGGGTCTCGACCCGCACACCATGTCTGCCGCATAAGGGCCAACACGAACGCCACAGTCTTGCCAGCCTGTTTTGCGAAGGTCGCTGCCAGCAGCGCCTCGCGGGAGAACAGGTCCTCCCCCTCCAACCAGCCACTAGGCGGCTTGAAATCAAGCAAGCGACGCTCAACCGCGATCGCAGAAATCGACTGGCCTAGCGCACCCCGGTCTTGGTGCCTCCGCACAGGAGACTCCGCGCGAGATTCAGGATGAATCTCGTCGCCTCCGGGGCGGAGTTCGCCAAGAGCGGAGTCGGTCAGGGACGCGGGTTGATGGGACTCCGGGAAGGCGACCGGCGTCCAAGCCGCGGGTGCGCCGAGAGTCGCAATGATTCGCTCAGCGACAAGCCAGCATTCCGGCTCCGATGGATCGAAATAGAAAGCGTTGGGGTCGACTTCGTCGGCCCCTTGATGAACCACCTCGGCTTGCGCCGAGAGGTTGATCAGCCGTGGATCAGCCACCCGTCGGCTGCTCGCGCTGCTTCCATCAGCGCCTCCGAGAGCGTGGGATGCCCATGGACGATGCGTGCGATCTCGGGGTATCCGCCCTCAAGCGCCTTTGCGTTGACAAGTTCCTGAATTAGCTCCGGTGCCTTGGCGCCGCAGATGTGACCACCAAGCAGTTCGCCGTATTTGCGGTCGCCGACGATCTTGACGATCCCAGTGCGGTCGCCGTAGACGGTGCCAGCTCCAACAGCGCCGTACTGGACCTTGCCGACGACAACGTCGTAGCCGGCTTCCTTGGCCTGTGCTTCGGTCAGGCCGAACGAGGAAACGTTTGGAGTGCAGAAGGTTGCGCGTGGAATGTCCGTGAGGGCAATCGGGTGTGTTGCCATGCCGGCCGAGTCCTCAACGGCGACGATGCCTTCGTCGGAAGCCTTGTGTGCCAGGGCTGGACCCCTTACGAGGTCGCCTATTGCCCAGATGCCCTCAACTGAGGTGCGCTGAGCCCCATCGACATCAATCAGGCCACGGTCGTCAAGTTTGATGCCGGCAACGTCAAGCCCAAGACCCTCAACGTCGGGCCCGCGGCCTGCGGCGATGACCACAAGGTCGGCTTCGACCTTCTTGTCGCCAACCGTGAGGGTTGTGAGACCACCAGCCGACTCAACGCCCGAGACGGGGTTGCCGGTCAGGACGTCAATGCCTTGCTTCTTGAATCCGCGACCAGCAGCCTTGCTGACATCAGCATCCTCGCTGGGGAGAACGCGGTCCATAGCTTCAATCAAAGTCACGGTGCTTCCAAGGCGGGCGTAAGCGGAGGCGATCTCAGCACCGCTTGCTCCAGCACCAACGACGGCAAGCCTTGCTGGTGGCGCGTCTAGAGCCCATGCCTCTTCCGTTCCGACAATGCCCTCGCCGAAGTCAAGGCCGGGGAGTGGCTTGCGGACGGACCCGGTGGCCAAAACAATTCTCTTTGCGGTCAGCTCGCGGTCGCCGACTTTGAGTCCACCGTTACCGGTCAGGACCGCGGCGCCCTCAATGACTTCAATCCCGTTCTTCTTCATGAGGCCATCGACGCCCCCGGTGAGAGTGCTGATGACTGAGTCGCGGCGCTCAGCGACCTTGGCGTGGTCGACCTTTGGCTCTGAGACTTCAATCCCATAGTCGCCTGCCTCGCGCACCTCGGTGAGGACGTCAGCTACACGCAGGACAGCTTTTGCTGGGATGCAGGCTTTGTTGAGGCAACGGCCACCAATGTGGTCGCGCTCGATGACAACTGTCTTGAGGCCGAGTTGGGCACCGCGGATTGCAGCGACGTAGCCGCCCGGGCCGGAGCCAACAACGATCAGATCAAACTCGTCTGCCATTGCCCCGGACACTAGCGAAGGAACATGGCTAGAAGTTAAGGCCGGGATTTGGTGTGCGTTTGGGCTTGGATGCGGCCCATCGCTCGGATCAGCTTCCAGAACAGTGTGCCGCCGAAAGTCAAGATCACAAATGGCAGCAGGAAGCCGAGCAAGTTGGACGCCACGATGATCGAAAGGGCTGAGAAGACAAGAGTGATTCCCAGGAAGGCCTCGAATCCTAGGACGGCCCCATAGCGGCCCTTCCACATTCCAATTGCAGCTGCGTAGAGCAGCACGGCAAACACGATTCCCGTCGCAGGCCGGGCAGTGCCGCCACTGCTGTTGAGATTGGCCAGCATCAGGCCGAGGTTCGCTGTTGCCAGCAGCGCAGACACAAGCGCGGCCACGGTCACAGCCGTGGGCCGTTCTCCGGGAGCGAGTGGCTCAAGGGTTGCTCGCAGGTCCGCGTTGCGTTCCTCCGCCGACTTACGTGGGCGTGGGGGGCGTGGGGACTTGGCTGAGTCGATGGATGGCTGTTGGTCCACCGCTGCAGTGTGGCACCACCGCTCGGGGATACGATTCGTGGTTGTGGAGACCGAACCTCTGATCGACGCATGGGAGGCCGCTTGGTCGGGAAGGGACGCGGCCGCGTTCAGAGCCGTCTGTACCGGCGATCTCCACTACGAGGACCCACTTGACCCGAAGCCTCTCCTTGGGGTTCAACTCCTTGAGGACAGGGCCGTACGTTTGTGGCAGGCATTCCCCGACCTTCGGATCGAGAGCGCGGGTCCGCGCTTGGCCGAGGGCGATCACATCGCCGCGCCGATCCGGGCTGTGGGAACTCATAGGGGTTCGATCGCTGGGATTCCCGCTACGGGTAGGACCGTCTCTCTGCACGCTGTCTGCTTCTGCGAGGTGCGGCATGGCCTGCTGGCGCGGGTCAGGACCTTCTATGACCTGCATGACGCACAGGTCCAACTTGGCGCCGCTCCGGAGCCCGGCAGCACTGGAGAGCGGGCAATGCGGGCAATTCTTGGGTTTGGTTTGCGGGCCCCGAAACTGCCGGGCCTGTTCCAAGGTCTGCAGCGTCCCTGAGTCGGCGGTACCTTCCACTGTCCATGGCACGCCATCTACTTACCGGTGAGGAGCTCTCCAGCGACGAAGTCGCAGGGATTGTCACGCGTGCGCTTGAGCTGAAAGCAGCACCACTGTCATCTAACGCGCTTGAAGGCAAGTCGGTTGCCTTGATGTTTGAGAAGCCATCAACCCGGACTAGGGTTTCGTTTGAGGTTGGCGTTGCCGAGCTCGGCGGCCATCCGGTGGTCCTTGGTGCCGATGAGCTTCAGATCAGCCGTGGTGAGTCACTCGCCGACACAGGCCGGGTTCTCTCCGGGCATGTTGCCGCAGTCGGTCTGCGCACAAGTGGAGACGAGCGCCTCGCCGAGCTTGCTTCAGAGAGCAGCATTCCCGTCTTCAACATGCTTACTGCGGGTCATCACCCCTGCCAGGCATTGGCTGACCTTGTGACCCTCAAGGAGACCTTCGGCACGCTCGAAGGCCTTCGCCTTGCCTATGTGGGCGATGGCAACAATGTCGCCCGTTCGCTCGCAATCCTGGGCGCACTCGCCGGGGTTGAGGTGGCGATCGCCTCACCAGCGGGCTACACCTTGGAGCCGGTGGCCGGGGCGATTCTTGTTGAGGACCCAGTAGAGGCCGTCGCTGGCGCCAATGCGATCTACGCGGACGTTTGGGTCAGCATGGGGGATGAGGACACCGCTGCCGCCCGTCGCGCAGCTCTCGCCCCGTACAAACTCGATGACGCTCTCCTTGACCAGGCCGCTGAAGGCGCCATTGCATTGCATTGCCTTCCTGCCCATCCGGGCGAGGAGATCAGCGCAGAAGTTCTTTATGGCAGCCGTCAGCAGATCTGGAATCAGGCCGAGAACCGTCGCCATGCGCAGAAGGCAATGCTGGAACTGATCTGCGCCGGCTGACCCAGCCTGCGATGCTGACCCAATGAGCACTGAGACAACTCCCCCCGGCGAAGGCCGCGCTTCCCGCCCACGACCGGGTACTGAGATTGAACTGACTGCTGGGCCACTCGCTCACGGTGGTGCTGCTGTCTGTCGCCATGAGGGCTTTGTCGTCTTTGCGCAGGGCGCCGTCCCTGGTGACCGTGTTCGCGCGGTTCTGGGCAAGGTCAAGAGAAGCCACGCTGAAGCCAGAGTCGTCGAAGTTCTTGAGGCTGGCCCGGACCGCATTGACGCTGTCGCCGACCATCCAGGCGCTCCCTGGCAGGTCCTCCGCTACGAAGCGCAGTTGGCCGCCAAGCAGGACATGGTTGAACAGGCCCTGAGCCGACTCGGTGGCTTCGAGAACGTTGAAGTCGCACAGATCATTCCCGCCGAGGAGCAGTGGCGCTACCGCAACAAGCTTGAGTTCTCATTCGGAGCAACCGATGACGGAACCGTCGCCTGCGGGTTCCACGCTCCTGGCCGTTGGGATGTTGTTGAGCCTCTGGACACCTGCATGCTTGGCAGTGAGAGAGCGGACCAGGTCCGCAAGGCAGCGCTTGACTGGTGTGTCTCTAAGGGCCTTGAGCCATTTGATCGCCGAACTCATGAGGGTTACCTGCGCAACCTTGTCGTCCGTGAGGGCGTTCGCACAGGCGAGATGCAGGTCCGACTTGTCACATCGGTCGGCGAGCTGCCTGACGCAATCGACTTTGGTGATGCAGTCGAGTGCGAAGGCGTCTTCCACACTGAGATTGAAGGCACCGGCGAGACCACTGTCGGCGGTTCGCTCAGCATCGTCAGCGGCAAGAGCAAGCTGGCAGAGGAGATCAGTGGCCTGACAGTTGGAATCAGCCCAGAGGCTTTCTTCCAGACCAACACTGTGATGGCGGAGAAGCTCTACGCGATGGCCGCTGAGGAGGCTGCTCTAAAGGGACACGAGCGACTGTTTGACCTCTGCTCAGGGATCGGCACGATCGGCCTGGCAATGTCACCGCGCGCAGGTGAGGTGTGGGGAATGGAAATTGTTGAGCCCGCAGTTGAGGACGCAATTGAGAACGCCAAGATCAACGGCATCACAAACGCCAACTTCTTCGCTGGCGATGTCCGCCGTGATCTGCGCGAGATGGTCGAGCGCGTCGGCAAGCCGAACACGATCATCGTTGACCCACCACGGGCTGGCCTCTCAGGCAAGATCATCCGCCGCATTGGCGAGGCCGGCGCAAAGCGCATTGTCTACGTCTCCTGCAACCCGACAACACTTGCCCCGAATGCAGCCGCGCTCGCAGAGTTGGGTTATGAGCTCAAGAAGGTCAGGCCGATTGACCTGTTCCCGCAGACGCCTCATGTTGAGTGCGTCGCGCTGCTTGAACGCAAGTCCTGATGAAGGCAGTTATTGCACCTGGAGATGGGAGCTTGAGCGTTGAGGAGCGTCCTGACCCGACAGCCGGGCCGGGCGAGGTACTTGTCGCAGTCAAGGCAGCAGGGCTGAATGGCGCTGACCGCTTGCAGCGGGCAGGGTTCTATCCCGCTCCTCCAGGCGCTCCAGCGGATATTCCTGGGCTTGAGCTGGCTGGCGAAGTCGCGGCTCTCGGCGAGGGCGTTGATGACTTTGCGATCGGTGACCGGGTCATGGCCATTGTTGCTGGCGGCGGTCAGGCCGAGTTCTGTGCCGTCCACGCGTCACACCTCCTCCGCGCCCCCGAGTCTCTCTCTTGGGAGCAGGCCGGTGGGTTCGCTGAAACATTCAGCACAGCGCACGATGCGCTGATCGCTCAGGCCGGCCTTAAGAGTGGAGAGCGGCTGCTTGTGACTGGGTCCGCTGGCGGGGTTGGAACTGCCGCAATCCAAATCGCGAAGTCAGTTGGCGCAAGCGTTGTTGCCAGCGTTCGTAACGAGTCACTCCACGGGGCTGTTGCCAAGCTCGGCGCGGAGGTCATCACCCCTGACGCCGAGGCAGATAGTGGCCCTTACGACGTTGTCCTCGAACTTGTTGGCGCGCCCAATATCGCCACTGACCTCTCATCCCTCAACACCGGCGGTCGCATCGTGGTGATCGGGGTTGGCGGCGGCGCGAAGGCTGAGGTCAATCTGCTGGTAGTGATGGCCAAGCGAGCCAAACTGATGGGCTCAACATTGCGAGCCCGCGCGACTGACGAGAAGGCCTGTGTTGCGGCTGGTGTCCGCAATGACCTACTTGGACTGTTGGAGACCGGGGACTTGACCGTCCCAGTCGAGGCGACGTTCCCACTGGACGAGGCTGAAGCTGCTTACGCCCGCTTTGAGGCTGGCGGCAAGCTCGGCAAGATCGTCCTACTGCTCGCCTAGGCGGGTTCGTCGAGGCCAAGCGCGGCCTCGGAGGAGCAGTTGGTGCAGAGGTTGGGGCCTTCTGATTCAAGTAGGTCGGCGGCTTCCTGCGCTGTCAGCTTGGCCCCGCATTCCTCGCAGCGCTCGCCCAGATTCTCAATTGAGTGTTCTTCGAGCCCCATGCTGCGAGGGTAAGACCAAGGTAACGCCCCGGCAACCCTTCCTTCTAGGAGTCATGGATTGACTGCTAGTAAGGAGGGAGGCTTGACCACCATGTTCCGAGTTCACGGAACGCACCCCAGAATGCTCGCTTGTCGTCTTCATCGTCAAGCGAGCCATCGATGTCGGGAACTGTGATCACTTCACGGCTCGGCGTAAGGCGTTGCAGCACGCCCGGCTCCCAACGGATTTGCTCGGCGAGTGGAAGTCCAAGTTCGTTGATCAGGTCAACAACCTCTTCGCCCATCAGCACGAGGATCTTCGGGCGGACAATTTCGATCTCTTCAACAAGGCGTTCAATGCAGCTTGGGTCGGCCAGGCTTGGGTCTGAGACTGGGCATTTGACGCACACGGTGCCGTAGACGGCGAGAGGGTCAATGTCCAGACGCTTGAGGGATTTCATCAGCGCATTGCCTGCACGGCCATAGAAGGCAACGCCTTCCTCAACCTCTGAAGGCCTAGGCGCGTACTTGATCAGCATGATGTCGGCCTGCGGATGGCCGGACCCAAGGACTGGGGTCAGGTTGCCACGCGGGCAGGAGTCGCAGTCCTTGAGTTCGTGTGAAAACTCGTTCAGTTCGCGGATTGCGCGCTCAAGGTACTTCTCGCGGATTTCGTCGTCAGTAACTGGCATTGGCACCTCATTGGACACGGAGGGGGTCGGCTCCTTCCCTTGCATCAGGATTTGCGTGCGGCTTTCCTCACACGGCGACGCTTGCTTGCCGCCCGTGCTCCCGTTGGTGTCGCTTTGGTCTGGATGAATTTGAGTGCCTGCACGAAGAAGAGTGAGCTTGGTGATCTGACGATGTCGGCCTGTCTCAATGACTCTAGAAACTCCTCAGGACCGTCAAAGTCGCGCATTCTGATCCGCACGGACCCAAGTCCTTGAGCCACATGGGAGTCCGAACCTGCTCCCGCGGGAAGCCGGTACTTGGAGGCAAAACGGGCAGCTTCCTCGTTGAACTCGCCTACGGCGATTCGGGCGTTATAAACCTCAATTGCGTCGATTCGGTCGATCTCGGCGAGTAGGTGCTCATAGTCAGGAACGCTGTGCATCCGGTCGAATGGATGTGGCACATAGGCAAGCCCGCCTTGCGCGTGGATTTCATCCAAGGTCTCGCGCAGTGTCATGCCGGGCGGAATGCGCTTCTTGATGAAGAGTCCGATTACTTCACCCTGATCTGCGGTTTTGATCTCCTCGGAGATGATGATCTTAATTCCACTTGCCTTCTCAGCTGCGTCGATGGCACCGGAGACCTCGTTGTGGTCGGTGACTGCGATTGCCCCCAAGCCTTTGGCGCGCGCCTCTGCCAGCAGGACCTCAACGGGTGTGGCGCAGTCGTAGGAGTGGTCGGTGTGCATGTGGAGGTCGACGTCAATCAGTGGCCTCTCGGCGATCCGCTCGGCGAGGTCGGGGCGGGCTCGGACATCGTGCCTGCGACTGACAAGCTCGGCGCAGGTCGCCTCAATCCGGTCCAGCAGGACGGTTTCGTCCAAGCGCCCCCGGAGCCCCGACGCTTCGCTGCGCCACTTCGCGACACGGGCAGGGTTGGCCAATGCTGTTGTCAGCTGGGCGGCAAGGGTCTGGTGGTCGCCGACGCCGTAGCAAGGGCCGAGCCTTCCGTCCTCAAGCAGGAGCTCGTGGACGGGGACTGTTGTGGCAACGGGCACTGCTCCAACTGCAAGGGCTGCGAGCACGGCGACAGGACGGGGAGCAGTCGCGGTTCCTCCGATCACAACGATGTCGGAACCGCTGATGAACGCTTCCTCGCCGCCCGCGTCGACTTCCACGATCTCCACCCGGTCGCGGATTTCGCTTCCGATTGAGGCAGGTGGTGGTGAACCTGGCTGGACTGCGATGCGTGCACGCCAACCTTCACCGGGAAGTTTGCGCAGGGCGCGCAGGGTTGTTCTCAAAGCACTGCGCTCACTCCCAACAACTTGGGTGATCACGACATCCCCCGTGGGGTCATTCGAGTGGTCTGCCGTTGTTAGGGAGGGAAGGACGACCTCGGCGTTGGCCGGCGCAACCTCTCTAATGGCTGGAAGTGCTGTTGCGTAGTCGGCGAGGCAGGCGTCGAGCCGTCCGTAGAGAGCTCCGCCAACCCGCCGGCCGACGTCAGTGGCGGGAAATCTCGGCTGAGGACGGTGGAAGTGACCGATGTTCAGTGCCCGTGAGAAGCGCAGCGCGGCCCCTGAGACGCCACCGGGGAGCGGTTCGTGCAAGTGGACGACATCGAGCTCCAGAGTCTCCAGAACGTCCTCAAGTGCGCGGGTGGCTCCGGCTGGAAGTGACCGCCGTGTCCGGCCGGTCAGCGGAAGCGCTTCACCGACATGGATGACAACCGGTTTTCCGCCCGGCTTTGGAAGCAAGTCCAAGCCGCTTCGCTTGGCGGTGGAGACTGTCCGGCGACCAGCAGCTGCTTCCCCTGCGCTACGACCTGGTGCAAGCACGACCACCTGATGACCGCGCTGGGCGAGGCCATTGGAGATCAGGCGAACCTGACCTGCAAGGTGGCCAGGTGCATCCCATGGAACAGGTGAGACCTGTGCGATTGCGAGTGAGTCGGTCACTGGTCAACCGAGGATAAGGGGCCGAGCGTGCCGAGAGGGCAACTGGGCGAGATCTCCGGCGGACGGACTGGCCGCCCGCCGGGATCAAGCGAGACTATTTCTTGGCTTTGGCGGCAGGCTTGCGCTTGGCGGCAGGCTTGCGCTTTGCAGCTGGCTTGGCCTTGACGGCTGCCTTGGCGACTGGCTTAGAAGCAGCCTTGGCTGCTGGCTTGGCCTTCGCAAGGGGCTTGGCCTTGGCAACAGGCTTGCGCTTGGCAGGTGCCTTGCGTGCCTTTGGCTTGCCGGCGTACTTGGCAATGAACTTCTCGGTGTCTGCTCGGGCGACGTCGTCTGGCCGCTGATTTTGCGGGGACTTCATCAGGTACGAGGATGGACCATCAAGCTGTCCACCGACACCGTTGTTCAGAGCGAGCTTGCAGCAACGGACGCCATCGATGACGATGCCCGCGGAGTTTGGTGAGTCCCAAACCTCAAGCTTCATCTCAATGTTGAGCGGCACGTCACCGAAGGCTTGGCCTTCAAGGCGAATGTGAGCCCACTTGCGGTCAGTCAGCCATGGCACATAGTCCGAAGGGCCGATGTAAACATCGTCCGCTGGGAGTTTGTGCTCCATGATCGATGTGACTGCGTTCGTCTTACTGATCTTCTTGGACTCAAGGCGCTCGCGCTCAAGCATGTTGAAGAAGTCCATGTTGCCGCCCACATTGAGCTGCGACGTGCGGACCATCTTCACTCCACGATCGCCAAACAGACGGGCGAGGGTGCGGTGGACAATCGTTGCGCCGACCTGGCTCTTGATGTCGTCTCCGACAATTGGGAGTCCGGCACGCTTGAAGCGATTGCTCCAGTACGGCTCACGGGCGATGAACACGGGAATGCAGTTCACCATTCCGCAGCCAGCTTCAAGGATCTGCTCGACGTACCACTTGGTCGCATCCTCACTGCCGACTGGCAGGTAGGAAACGACAACGTCGGTCTTTGTGTCCTTGAGGACCTGGACGATGTCAACGGTCTCGCCTGGAGCCTTCTTGATGCGCTGCTTCAGGTACTTGCCGAGTCCGTCATGAGTCATGCCGCGCTGAACGGTGACCCCGAGGTTCTTGGGCACCTTGGCAAACTTCATTGTGTTGTTCTGACCTGACCAGATGGCTTGACCGAGGTCCTTACCGACCTTCTGGGAGTCAATGTCAAATGCGGCACTGAATTCAATGTCGCCGACGTGGTAGCCGCCGAGGTCAACGTGCATGAGACCTGGGACTGGCTGCTTGGGATCAGCGTTCTTGTAGTACTCAACGCCCTGCACAAATGCTGATGCACAGTTGCCGACGCCGATGATGGCTACCCGGACTTTGTCCTTTTGGTAGCGGTTTGTTCCGTTTGCTTTGCCGTTTTTGGCGGGGGTCACGGTGGTGTACCTCCTTGGGAGTGTCCGTCTACGGTTGGTCCGCAGCGACCCGGGAGGCTACACGCCTGTGCCGCTGAACTAAGAGTTGAGCGCTGTGCGCACGTGTGAGATGCGCTGAACGGTCGTCACAAACGAGAGTGCGACGAGTACATAAACGGCCGGCGCAAGCAGCTCAAAGTCGGCAATTCCAGCACCCTTAGCAAACAGCAATCCGGCCGAGAGAATCACTACACGCACTGGCCTTGTTGCTATTCCAACCTTGCACTCAACGCCCAAAGCTTCGGCCCTTGCGCGGGTGTAAGAGACCATCAGGGATAGGAGCACAGCGAGCATGCAGGCGGCTACAGCTGTCTGGTCGCCGACTGCCGCGAAGTAGACGGCGATTGCTGTCAGAACAATCCCCTCTTCGATTCGGTCAAGGGTTGAGTCGAGGAACGCTCCGAACGGAGATCCCTTCCCGGACATGCGCGAATAGCGGCCGTCGAGGGTGTCCATGATCGAGCCGATGATGAACGCAAAGCCTGCGAAAACGAAGAGGCGTTGGAGCACCAACCCGGCTGCCACGGCATTGAGGACGAGGCCGGTCATTGAGATTCCGTTCGGAGTCAGGCGGGACTCGATCAGGCGGTTGCGCATCATCGTGCCGAACTCGCCGGTGCCACCGTTGTCTGAGGACCCGGGAGTCACGGGGCCGCGGGTCTGTTGTTCAGTGGTCAAGCCGGGACCTCGGAGGCAAGGGGCGTGCGAGCATCAGCGTCCGGACGGAACTTCCACCCATCGCGGCGCTTGCCCAGTTGGTTGGCGAGCAGCCATGCAATGCCGGCCGTGAATGCGCCGAGGACTGCGTCAAATAGGTAGTGGTTGCCTGTTGCCACGACAACCCAAGTCACAAGGAGTGGGTAGAGCAGCCAGAGGCGGCCCGTCCACTTGCGGTTAGTGAGCGCGAACATTGAGCCGCCGATCATGAGTGAGAAACAGACATGCATGGAAGGGACGGCAGCGTAGAGGTTGATCAGGGCGCTGATCTTTTGGTTGTCCACATGGCTGCCTGTGGTGAGGGCGATCGTGTCTGAGAATCCCCACTCGGGCATCAGCCGCGGTGGTGCCGTTGGGTAGGCGGCGTAGCCCACCAGAGCGAAGGTCATTGCGGCGAGGAACATGTTGCGCACGAAGTAGAAGGAGGCGTTGCGGCGCATGTAGATGAAGATCAGAGTCGAGAAGGTAATGACGTAGTGGCTGTTGACATACATCCAGTCGGCAAAGCCGATCACGATGTCGTTGCCGCGCGACCAGGCTTGGACGCTTGGCTCCACAAAGACATGGAGTGAGTTCTCTAGGTTGATCACCTGGTTGGCATTCCAGAACGCCGTTGCCTCGGACCCGTCAGCCAGCCCGCGGACCATTTGGTAGGCCATGTAACAGGCCGCGAAGAGGCCAACTTGCCGCAGGGCGTCGACACCCCCCTTGGGCAGCAGCTTCCTGCCTACCGTCGTCTCCTCAACCGCCATGACGGTCGATTCTACCGGGGGAGCTGGGGCTGATGTGACAGCGGGTTGCCCAGGACCCGGTAGAGCGTCCAGTCCTGTGATTGCCAGACCTTGCCTAAGAAGGGCAGGCCGGACCGCACGAGCTTCGCTTCACCCACCGCAGCGCGGTCGATTGGAGCATTAGGAAGAGCAACCCAAGTGACGCCCTTGGCTACCAGCCACTCGCGGTAGGCCGCCGGTGAGAGCTGCTCACCGTTGATCGCAGAGTTGCGCTGCGCGTCCAGCTGACGTTCCCACCCACGGGCGATTGGGTAGTGCCGCGCTACGGCCGCTGCTTCCCAGTGGCTGCGCGTCCAGACAACCTCGACCGTGTTCTTGCCGGGGTTCTCTTTGCCCAGTTCAGTTAGGAGGGGTGAGTAGTAAGCCGAACTTGATGAGGGGTCCTGGTGAGCGCGGATTCCGTCCGCAATCGGAGCGGTCCACTGCCAGATCACTGCGAGGGTCACCAGCAGCATGAAGAGTCTGTTGCGCTGGTCAAGCAGCAGTAGCGCTGCGATTGCGCCTGCGGTCAGCTGCCCGAGCCGCGCGGCGTTGGACCCCATCGCGGTAGGGAGCAGGAATGCAAGGGTTGAGGCGGCGAGGTAGATGGCCACCGCCAGGCGCAGAGTTCTCCAGTCGCGATCCGCGGAGGCTGTCAGCAGCAGTGTGATCACACAGGCCATCACCAGCGGCACAAATACTTTCAAGCTGAACGGCTGGCTCCCGCCGTCATGCCAAACCTTTGAGATGACTGCCACCGGAGTGAAAGCAAGCAAGGCAACAGTGATCCCTCGGCGGTCTAGACGGGCGAAGGCGCACAGCGCAAGGAAAGCCGCCGCGACGGGACTCAATGCAGCGGTCAGGAGTGCCATTGGTCCCCACACAAACCACCTACGACCGGTCATCAGGGCAGCTAGGCAAGTAGCGCCCGCGGCCACTCCCATCAGATAGGTGGTCCGCCCTGACCAGAGTGCTGCCAGTGCGCCGAGCGACAGCAGGATTGCCATGACGATTGCCTTATGGCGGTCATCGGTTGCGGCCACGGCAACTCGGGCAAGGGCCAAGGCCGCTAGGACGGCAGCGATGGCACCAGCCAGCCAGACGCCAACTGTTCCGCTGATCGCCGGAGCGAGGACGCTGTAGGGCAGCAGGTGGTGTCCGCCGTACCACTGCGGGTTCCAGTTCCGGAAGCCGTGGTCGGAGAAGAACTCAGCCCGGAAAACCTGCGCGGCCATGTCCGCGGTGTGCGGCTGGACGATCAGCCAAGCGGCTGCTCCGACTGCGGCGATTGCGACTGCCCAGGCGGTCGGCCGGTCAGGTGCGCGCAGGGCCAAAACGCGTTTCAGCCAGTCAGGAAGTCGCAGGCCCGGTCTAGGACCTCCGGCTTGTCAAGCCAAGGCCAGTGCCCGGCGCCTTCAATGTGTTCCGCTGTTGCGTTGGGAATTGCCTCCGCGTAGGCGTCTGCGAACGAGGCTTGGATGTAAGGGTCCTGCTCACCCCAGAGCACGAGCGTGGGGCAGGTGATTTTGTTCAGATTCTCACCGGCCTGCGCGAGAACCTTGGCCGGGGAAGATCGGTACAGACGCAAGATTGCCCGCTGGGTGCCTTGGTCAAAGTGGCTCATTGCTGCGTCGATCAGCTCATCGGGCAGCGGACCCTTCTTTGCGTTTGAATCGCGGGAGATCACCTTCAGTGTCCGCCTGCTTGTGAACCCCATCGCAATCTCGCCAAGGAATGGTGTCCGCCAGATCTTGGCCATGCGATGCCATTTGTACTTCGGCAGGAACGGCACCGCGTTCATTACTAGGAGGCGCTCAACACGGTCAGGGTTAGCTTGCGCCCAGGCAAGGCCAACACCACCCCAGTCGTGCACTGCCAGCCGAACCTTGTCGACGCCGACACGGTCAAGGAAGTCGTTGATCCACTTGGCGAAGAACTCAATGTCGTAGTCCAAGTCACCACGTTTGGTTGACCGCCCGAAGCCGGGAAGGTCAGGGGCGAGCCCACCGGCCTTCTCGAGGAACGGAAGCCAGTCGTCGGAGCTCGTCGGAACACCGTGGAGCCAGAGGATTGGAGCTGCTTCGGGGTTGGCGTTCTCAGCCCGGCGCCAGAAGGCGGGCATGCCACCTACATCTCCTGCGTGGTCGACGATCTCAGGCATCACCTCTGGAGGATACGGAGACCGGCATCCCGTGAGTACTGTCGCCGTGTAATGGCAGCGCGTTCGGCTTCAACAAAGAGCAGGAAGGCTTGGAAGCCACCTTCGCCCGATCGCGTCGAGCGAATCCGCACCAGGCTGCTTGATGCTTACGGAACGCCGCGCATGGTTCCCCACCGTCGCCCGCTCGATGAGTTGATCCTGACGGTGCTGTCCCAGAGCACCAACGACCGCAACCGTGACATTGCTTACCTGCGGCTGAGGGAGCGCTTCCCAACCTGGGAGGGAGTTCGTGATGCGCCCAACTCCGAGGTTGAGGCCGCGATTCGCCCAGGTGGAATCTCGAAAGTTAAGTCCCGCCGGATTCAGGACATCCTGATTGCCCTGACCCAGCACCCTCGTGATGGGGAGCGCCCAGCTGATCCGCTTGACCTTTCGTGGATGGAGGACGCGTCGCTGGAAGAGTCACGGGCCTTCCTCTGTGCCCTGCCAGGCGTTGCCCGCAAGACGACAGCCTGCGTATTGCTTTTCTCATATGGCATTCAGGACGTGCCCGTGGACACCCATGTTGGTCGGGTCGGCACGCGCCTCGGTTTGCTCCGGCCGGGCGCGAGCGCTGAGGAGCAGCACGATGAGATGTGCCGCCTCTCGCTTCCCGATGCAGCGCTTGAGTTCCACGTCAACCTCTTGCGCCACGGCAGGCGCATCTGTGACTCCCAACGGCCTAAGTGTGGAGAGTGTGTGCTCAATCGCATGTGCCCGGCCCGCAGCGAATTCAAGTGAAGTCGTCCCGCTCGGCTGAACTTGCGCTGCTTGGCATCACCTCCGTCTGGGGGCTGACCTTTGTCGTCGTTCAGGACGCGGTGGAGCAGATGCCGGTCACTGCCTACCTCGCGTACCGCTTTGTTGCCGCCGCCCTGCTGCTCGCAGTTGTATTCCGCAAGCGCCTGACGCTGTTGACCAAGGCCGCTTTCCGACAGGGACTCTGGATGGGAGTGTTTCTCGCGGCCGGCTACCTCTTTCAGACTTATGGCCTTGAGGCAACCAGTGCGTCCAACGCGGGCTTCATCACCGGCCTTTTCGTCGTGATCACGCCACTGATGGCCTGGGGACTGAACCGACAGTCGATCGGCTGGGTGCCCTGGGCTGCTGCCGGTGTCTCGGCAATTGGCCTGTTCCTGCTGTCAGGTGGGGGCAGCACCTTCACTTTCCGCGGCGATGGCCTTGAGTTGCTCTGCGCGATCGCCTTCTCAGCCCACATCATCGCCACCAGCCGCGGGGTCAAGGCAGGCCACGATGTGATCGCCCTCGTTGTCGTTCAGCTGACACTTGTCGGAGTAGTTTGCACTGCGATGGCTGTGGCCGAGGGCGATCTGGTCATGCCGCACGGCGCAGGCCTGTGGGCAAACCTCGCACTGACCTCACTGATCACAACCGCGCTCGCCTTTGTCGTCCAGACGTGGGCGCAGAAACATGCTGCCCCAGACCGCACAGCTCTGATCCTTGCCGGTGAGCCTGCTTTTGCCGGCCTTTTCGGCTGGTGGCTGGCTGGCGATCGCCTCGGCCTGCAGGGTTGGATTGGGGCAGCCTTGATCTTCGGCGCGATCCTCGCGGTCGAGACGATTCCTCGCCTCAGGCCGCCACGGCCACTGCCTGAGGGCTGAGGCACCGCAGCGGCACTTGATTCAGGGCCCCTTTATTTGTATGGCGGTCCAGCAAAGATCTGCTACGCTAAGGCTCAGATTTCATCAGTCGGGAGCGTTTAGGCTCCGCGACTGCCTCTCAAACCAACATAGAACCAAAAGGAATTGATATGGGAAAGACAATTGGCATCGACCTCGGCACGACAAACTCGTGCATGGCCATTCTTGAAGGCGGAGAGCCAACCGTCATTGAAAGCTCTGAAGGCGGACGCACGACCCCTTCCGTAGTTGCATTCACCGATAGCGACGAGCGCCTCGTCGGCACAATCGCCAAGCGCCAAGCGGTCACAAACCCGACCAACACGGTCTTCTCAATCAAGCGCTTCATGGGTCGCAAGGAAGCTGAAGTTCGCGACGAGGAAGCAATCGTTCCTTACAAGGTCGTTTCAGGATCCGGCGGCGACGCTCGCGTTGAGGTAAACAGCGGCGACTTCTCCCCACCGGAGATCAGCGCGATGATCCTCCAGAAGCTCAAGGCTGACGCCGAGGCTTACCTCGGACAGGAAGTTGACGGCGCAGTAATCACCGTCCCCGCCTACTTCAACGACGACCAGCGCCAGGCAACCAAGGACGCAGGCAAGATTGCCGGCCTTGAGGTCAAGCGGATCATCAACGAGCCAACTGCAGCAGCACTCGCATACGGACTCGACAAGGAAGACGACCAGACAATCCTCGTCTTCGACCTCGGTGGCGGCACGTTCGACGTGTCCGTACTTGAGATCGGCGACGGCGTCTTCGAAGTCAAGTCAACCGCGGGCGACAACCACCTTGGCGGCGACAACTTCGACAAGACAGTCGTCGACTGGCTTGTAGCCGACTTCAAGAAGAGCCAAGGCATTGACCTGTCAACCGACCCAATGGCACTCCAGCGTCTCTATGAGGCAGCGGAGAAGGCAAAGATCGAGCTCTCGACAACTCAGGAAGCTCAGATCAACCTGCCGTTCATCACAGCCGACGCGGCTGGCCCCAAGCACCTGGACACTCGCATCACGCGGGCCAAGTTCACCGAGCTTGTTGCCGACCTGCTCGAGCGCCTCAACGGACCTGTCCGCCAGACGCTTGATGACGCAAAGGCCAAGGGCGTAACCGACGTTGACCACGTTGTCCTCGTTGGCGGGATGACCCGCATGCCAGCGGTCCAGGATCGCGTCAAGGAACTGACAGGCAAGGACCCACATCGTGGCGTCAACCCGGATGAGGTCGTCGCAGTTGGCGCAGCCATCCAGGCCGGCGTTCTCGAAGGCGACGTCAAGGATGTTCTACTCCTCGACGTCACTCCACTGACACTTGGCATTGAGACCAAGGGTGGCGTGATGACACGTCTGATCGAGCGCAACACGACGATCCCAACCCGCAAGTCGGAGGTCTTCTCCACAGCTGATGACAATCAGCCATCGGTTGAAATTCACGTTCTCCAAGGTGAGCGCGAAATGGCCTCGGGTAATAAGTCCCTGGGCAAGTTCCAGCTGACCGGCATCCCGCCCGCACCGCGAGGAGTCCCGCAGGTTGAGGTCGCATTCGACATCGACGCAAACGGAATCCTCAACGTGTCAGCTAAGGATCTCGGCACCGGTAAAGAACAGAAGATTGAGATCAAATCCGGTTCAGGACTCTCAGATGACGAGATCAAGAAGATGGTCACGGACGCTGAGTCCCACGCTGACGAGGACCGCAAGGCCCGCGAGCTCGCCGAAGCACGCAACACAGGTGAGAACGCTGCCTACCAGGCCGAACGCCAGCTGGTTGACCTGGGCGACCAGGTTGACGACGCCTCCAAGAAGGAGATTGAGGACGGAATCACAGCAGTGCGTGAAGTCCTCGAGGGCGACGACCCAGAGGCAATCACCACGCGGACCGATGCTCTCCAGCAGGCCTTCCACAAGGTCAGCGAACAGGTCTACCAGAACGCACAGGCTGAGCAGCAGGCAGAGGGTGAAGGCAGCGCCGACGGTGCAGATCCAGACAAGGCGGCTGACGAGGAAGAGATCGTCGACGCCGAGGTAGTGGACGAAGGCTGAACCAGTTGACTCACGCTGACGACATCAACACTCCGGCTGGCGATGAGCCAGCTGGAGAGTCGCCGATCGAGGAGGTCATCCTCGACGTCGAAGTAGTGGACGAGGTTGACACCGAGTCTCTAGAAGAGGCAGCCAAAGAGGTTGAAGAGGACCTTGACGAGCTGACACTCAAGACTCGCGAAGCAGACGAATACCTTGACCTTGCCCGCCGCACGCAAGCTGACTTTGAGAACTTCCGCAAACGGGCTGCCCGCGATGCTGCGGCAGCCGGTGAGCGCGGTGTCTCCAAGCTTGTTGGCGAGTTGATCGGAGCACTCGACAACTTCGACCTCTCGCTCGGTGCGGTAGCCCAGCTACCCGAGACCGACCCAGCACACAGTGTTGGGCAAGGCTTCAAGCTGATCCGCGACCAGCTGATCGCAGGCCTCGAGCGCTGCGGTGTAGAGGTGGAGCACCCGGAAGGCCAGGCCTTTGACCCGGCTCGCCATGAGGCGGTAACCAAGGTTGAGGCAGATGGAGTGGAAGCCAACACAATCACTGCCGTGCACCAAGCGGGGTACCTGCTCGGATCAACTGTGATCCGCCCAGCCCGCGTGTCGGTGGCAGGATAAGCGCCTAGGGAAATGGCCGACCACTACGAAACGCTCGGGGTGGACAAGGCGGCCACTGCGGAGGAGATCAAGAAGTCCTACCGCAGGCTCGCCCGTAAGTACCACCCAGATCAGAACCCGGACGACCCCTCCGCTGAGGCTCGCTTCAAGGAGATCTCCCAGGCCTACGACACGCTCGGTGACCCTGAGAAGCGCAAGGCCTACGACCGTGGTGGCAGCAACCCATTCGGCGGCGGTGGCTTTGACCCATCCCAGTTCGGTGGGTTCGGTGACGCGTTCTCAACAATCTTCGGCGGTGGTGGTGGGCGCCGCGGTGGTGCCCCAGCCGGCCCGCGCCGTGGCCGCGACCTTGAGACCGAGACAACCATTTCGTTTGACACAGCCGTCCGCGGCGGCGAGGTTCGCATCAGCGTGCACGGCAGTGACACCTGCAGTGACTGCTCTGGTAGCGGCGCCAAGCCGGGCAGCAGTCCGCAGCGCTGCAATGTTTGCGGAGGGTCTGGAACTCAGACCCAAGGCCAGGGCCTGTTCTCGATTGCGCAGCCATGTGGCCGCTGCGGCGGGTCGGGAACAATGATCAGCGATCCGTGCCCATCGTGCAGTGGCACGGGGGCCAAGAGCCGCTTGCGGAATATGCGCGTGAAGATCCCCGCCGGTGTGCGCACTGGCAGCAGGATCAGATTGGTTGGCAAGGGTGAGGCTGGTGCCCGCGGTGGCGAACACGGCGACCTCTATGTGGTGACACGCGTGGCCGAGTCACCGGTCTTCAAGCGAAAGAGCGACAACCTTGAGGTGGAGGTTCCACTCAGCGTCACTGAGGCACTGCTCGGAGCCAAGGTTGAGGTCCCAACACTTGATGGCAAAACAAAGCTGAAGGTTCCAGCCGGTACGACACACGGCACAGTCCAACGCCTCCGTGATGCGGGACCACCGAAGCTGAAGGGCAAGGGGCGTGGTGACCTTCACTACCGCTTCGTGATCGCCATGCCAGACAAGCTCAGCAAGGAACAGAAGGCTGCCGCTGAGGCCCTCGGCGAGACCTTCAATGGCTCTGACCCGCGAGCGGAGCTGATGTCACACGCACCAAGCGATGGAAGCGATGGCTGAGCGCCGCAGGACAACACGCGTGAGCATCGTCCAGGACCACGACCGTGGGCTGTACATGATCTCCGTCGCAGCCGATCTGGCCGACATGCACCCCCAGACTCTGCGCGCCTACGAGACCAAGGGTTTGATCAAACCCGGCAGGTCGTCAAAGGGCACCCGCCTTTACAGCCAGGCTGATGTGGACCGTCTGCTGCGGATCCAGGAGATGACGGCAGAGCTTGGCCTGAACCTCGCCGGGGTGGCTCAAGTTCTGGCACTTGAGGACCGACTGACCCAGACGCGTGAGCGGGCCGAAATGCTTGAAGCCCGGGCCCGGGAGCTGGAGGTTGAGGTCGCACGGCTTGAGCAACTGCGCCGTGATCTTCGGGCCGAGATCGTTCCCTACCAGGCGGCAGGCCTACCGGCCCGGCAGGTTGATGTCCAACGACCTACCCGGATCTCATTTCTGCGGGCACCATCTAAGACAGTAGGCAATTCGAAGGAGTCAAACCAGTGAGACTCGACCGATTCACCATCAAGTCCCAGGAAGCGCTTGAGGCTGCCCAGCGGCTTGCCACCAGTAACGGCAACCCTGAGCTGTCCCCCGACCACCTACTGCTTGTGCTCCTTGAACAGGAAGGGAGCCTCGTTGACCCAGTTCTGCGCAAGGTTGGCGCTGACCCTGGAATGCTTCGCACGACTGTCAACACGGCGGTCGCCGACGCTCCGACAATCTCAGGCGCAACTCAGGAACCAGCACCCTCGAAGGCTCTGCTTGACGCGTTGCGTGGCTCGGAGGACAGCTCAAGCAGCATGGGCGACAGCTACATCTCCACAGAGCACTTGCTTGTCGGCCTTGCTGGTTCGTCGGGCGCAGCCGGGCAGGCGCTTGTCTCGTCCGGTGCGAGCGCCGATGCTCTCGGCAGCGCGATTTCAGATGTGCGCGGTCCGCACAAGGTCACTGACCAGAACCCAGAGGACAAGTTTGAGGCCCTCACCAAGTACGGCCGTGATCTGACCGAACTCGCGCGTGAAGGCAAGCTCGACCCTGTAATCGGGCGTGACGATGAGATCCGCCGTGCGATCCAAGTCCTCTCACGCAGGACCAAGAACAACCCCGTGCTGATCGGGGAACCGGGCGTCGGTAAGACAGCCATCGCAGAAGGCCTTGCGTCGAGGATCGTTAGCGATGATGTCCCCGAGGGACTCAAGGGCCGCAAGGTCATCGCACTGGATATCGGGTCGCTGATCGCTGGTGCCAAGTACCGGGGCGAGTTTGAGGACCGACTCAAAGCAGTCCTTGCCGAGGTCAGCGAGGCGGCAGGGCAGGTCATCCTCTTCATCGACGAGCTCCACACCATTGTTGGGGCTGGTGGCGCTGAGGGTGCGGTTGACGCAGCCAACCTGCTCAAGCCAATGCTCGCGCGTGGGGAACTGAGAGCCGTTGGCGCAACCACACTTGACGAGTACCGCAAACACATTGAGAAGGACCCGGCGCTCGAACGCCGCTTCCAGCCTGTGTTCGTTGGTGAGCCAACAGTTGAGGCAACGATCGCCATCCTGCGTGGGCTCAAGGACCGCTACCAATCCCACCACAAGGTGATGATCCAGGACGGCGCGCTGATTGCTGCCGCGACCCTGTCCCATAGGTACATCGCTGACCGCTTCCTTCCCGACAAAGCCATCGATCTTGTTGATGAGGCCGCCAGCAGCCTGCGGATCGAGATTGATTCCAAGCCAACTGAGATCGACGAAGTTGACCGTCGGATCATGCAACTTGAGATCGAACGGCAGGCGATGGAGAAGGAAACCGATGCGGCAGCCGTTGCACGCCGAGAGGCGATCGAGCGTGACCTCGCCGACCTGCGCGAGGAGGCCGATGCGATGACAATCCAATGGCAGGCTGAGAAGGACGCCCTTGGCGAAGTGGCAGATGTTCAGCGCGACCTAGAAGCAGCTCGTGGCGAAGCCGACCGGGCCGAGCGCGACAGCGACCTGCAGCGTGCCGCTGAGCTGCGCTACGGAGTCATTCCAGATCTTGAAAAGGCACTCGAGGTGTCAGAGCAGACCGACCGCGGTGAAGCAAGGTTCCTCAAAGAGGTTGTCGACGCGGATGACATCGCTGAGGTGGTGGCCCGCTGGACTGGCATTCCAGTCGACCGGATGCTCGAAGGCGAGGCAGAGAAGCTCCTACACCTTGAGGAGCGGCTGCACGAGCGCGTGATTGGTCAGGACGAGGCCGTCGACGCAATCTCCAACGCTCTGCGTCGCTCACGGTCGGGCCTTCAGGATCCCGATCGGCCGATTGGTAGCTTCCTCTTCCTCGGTCCGACAGGCGTAGGCAAGACCGAGCTTGCGCGGGCAGTTGCAGCGCTGATGTTTGACACCGAGGACGCGATGGTCAGGATTGACATGTCCGAATACATGGAACGCCACTCCGTTTCCCGTCTTGTCGGCGCTCCTCCCGGGTATGTCGGTTATGAAGAGGGTGGACAGCTGACAGAGGCTGTGCGCCGCCGGCCTTACTCAGTGGTGCTGCTTGACGAGGTTGAGAAAGCCCACATCGATGTGTTCAACATTCTCTTGCAGGTAATGGATGACGGTCGCCTGACTGACGGCCAGGGCAGGACCGTGGACTTCACCAATGTGATTCTCGTGATGACCTCCAACATTCCCGGTGGGCGCCTTGGTGCGGAAGGCCACTTCCGCCCAGAGTTCATCAACCGCCTTGACGACATAGTGGAGTTCGCCTCACTTGACCGTGAACAGATCGCAGCGATTGTCGACATTCAGGTTGAGCGGGTCGCCCAGCGTCTCGCCGCGCGTGGCGTTGAGTTGGACATGAGTCCTGCGGCCCGTGACCTGATCGCTGACCTTGGCTATGACCCCGCCTACGGCGCTCGGCCTTTGAAGCGCACTATTCAGCGTGAGGTAACCGACCCGCTTTCCAAGCTGGTCCTCGCTGGTGAGCTGCCCGAAGGGTCAACCGCGTTGGTTGATCGTGACGGCGAGTCGATCACCGTCAAAGGTGTCAAGGCGACCGCCTGATTCTTATCTTTACCCCGGTTCGAGTGCGAGAGAATGGCCTCCGGGGCCGTTGTGCGGTAGAACCCTGTTAGGGCAACCACCAAAACGGAGGTAGTGAACATGCCAACTTTCATCATGCTTTCCAAGCTCACCCCTGAGGGCGTTCAGACAATCAAGAGCAATCCGCAGCGGATCAAAGAGGTCAACTCTGAGATCGAAGCGCTTGGCGCAACCGTCACCGCACAGTGGGCAGTGCTTGGCCGCTATGACTTTGTGAACATTGTCGAGGCTCCCGATGAGACGACGATGGCAAGGATTTCGCTTGAGCTTGGCTCACGCGGGACAGCGTCATACGAGACTCTCTCGGGTATCCCGATTGACGACTTCATCGCATCAATCTGATTTGACGCCAGCCGGTCTAGCCATCACCACGGGGGCCTGCTGATCGTGCCGCGCGTCCTCGTAGTCGGTGGCGGTGGCCGTGAACACGCGATCATTCGCGCGCTGTTGAGGTCGGCCAGTAAGCCGGAGATCATCTGTGCGCCGGGCAACGCTGGAATCGCAGCGGATGCCGAGATCGTTGACCTCAAGGTTGACGATGTCCCAGCGCTAATCGCCCTCGCCAAGGAGCGTCAGTGTGATCTGGTCGTCGCAGGACCTGAGGCCCCATTGGTTGCCGGTCTCGTTGACGCATGCGAGAGAGAGGGAATCCCCTGTTTTGGGCCGAGTCAGGAAGCAGCTCGCCTTGAGGCGTCAAAGGCTCATTGCAAGGAGGTGATGATTGCCTCCGGTGTTCCAACGGCAGCCCACAGTGAGGTGCGAACAGTTGAGGAAGGCATGGCCGCGATCACCGGATATCCGACCGTCATCAAGGACGATGGGCTCGCAGCCGGCAAGGGCGTTGTAATCGCCCAGAACGAGGACGAGGCCCGCGCAGCCCTGACCGCATTTCTTGTAGACCAAATCCATGGGGGTGACTTGGTCGTTGTCGAGGAGTTCCTTGACGGAGACGAGCTCTCCCTGTTGGCAGTCTGTGACGGTGACCGGGCGATCCCACTCGCTCCAGCAAGAGACTTCAAACGCATTGGTGACGGTGACACTGGCCCCAACACGGGTGGGATGGGAGCGTTCTCCCCAGTCCCAGGCTTTGACCTTGATGAGGCCGAGCGCCTTGTCCGTGAAGTTCACCAGCCGGTTCTAGAGGAGATGAAGCGCCGTGGAACTCCCTTCCACGGGGTGCTCTACGCGGGCCTGATGATTGGCTCCAAGGGCACCAAGGTCCTTGAGTTCAACGTCCGCTTTGGCGACCCCGAGACCCAGGCGGTCCTACCGCGGCTTAAGAGCGACCTTTACGACCTGATGCTGCGTGCAACTCAGCGCGGTGGTTTGGAGGGTGTGGAGCTGGAGTGGGACGAGCGAACCTCAGTAGCAGTGGTTATGGCCTCCGCCGGTTACCCGCAGTCATCTAGTTCAGGTGATGTGATCACCGGCCTTGACCAGCTTCCAGAGGGTGTTGAAGCGCTCCACGCTGGCACTGCTTTTGATGGGGATGGAAATGTTGTTACTGCTGGTGGTCGGGTTCTTGCCGTGATGGCGCTCGGTTCACGCCCGGCAGATGCACGCGCTGGGGCTTATGCTGGAGTCCAGATGGTGACCTTTGAAGGCAGCCAAAATCGCACTGACATCGCCGAGTTGATCGCGGGCGATCGATGAGTCCCGGGGACGATCCACGCGCAGTGGCAGAGGCCGCAGCCGAGGTTGAGGCCGCACTCTCCAGCTTCAGCGGCGAATCACCCTTGGTGGGGATCATCATGGGCAGCCAGAGCGACCTTCCTGTGATGGAAAAGGCCGCCAACGAACTGACTGAGCGTGGGATCAGTAACGAAATTACTGTCGCCAGCGCCCACCGCAACCCAGACGTCGTTGCGGAGTACGCAAAGACAGCCCGGGGCCGTGGACTCAAAGTGATCATCGCCGGCGCTGGCCTCGCCGCAGCACTCCCCGGAGTTGTTGCCGCTCACACCGACCTTCCAGTTATTGGCGTTCCGCTGACAAGCTCAATGTCGGTTGCCGGTGGCCTTGACGCCTTGCTGTCGATTGTTCAGATGCCGCCTGGCGTACCTGTCGCAACCGTCGGCGTTGACAACGCCCGTAACGCTGCCGCCCTCGCCGCGCGGATTCTCGACATCGCGTGATCGGTCGTTACTCACGCCCCGAGCTGTCGGCCCTGTGGACTGACGAGGCCCGCATGGAGGCTTGGCGCAAGGTTGAGGTTGCCTGCGCCGAGGAGATTGAAGGACCAACCCCAGCGGACCTTGACGCCATCCGCGCAGCAACCTTCACGGTTGAGGAGGTTGCCGAGCGCGAGAAGGCCACTGACCACGATGTCGCCGCGTTTGTAGACACGCTCGCAGCCAGTGCCGGAGAGTCTGGACGGTGGATCCATTATGGGTTGACGAGTTCCGATGTTCTAGACACTGCCCTTGCACTTCAGATCCAGGCGGCGGGGGAAATCATCGTTCCCGCGCAGGCCAAGTTGGTCAAGGCCTTGGTCGCTAGGGCAAGGGAACATGTCGACACAATCTGTGTTGGCCGGACCCACGGTGTTCACGCTGAGCCGACAACCTTTGGAATCAAGCTCGCTGGCTTTGCTTTTGAGGCCCAGCGCAACCATGAACGGCTTGAGCGCGCGTTTGCCCAGTGTGCAACTGGCGCGATCAGCGGCGCAGTTGGAACACACCAAGCACTTGGTCCTGACTTTGAGCGCCGCGTGCTGGACCGGCTGGGCATTCCTTCTGAGCCCGTATCCACACAAGTCGTTCCGCGTGACCGCCACGCCGAACTGCTCAATGCGATCGCATTGGCAGGAGCCGGGATTGAGCGCTTTGCGATTGAGGTTCGGCACCTGCAGCGAACCGAGGTTGGTGAAGCCTCTGAACCATTTGCCAAGGGCAAGCAGAAGGGCTCCTCGGCGATGCCCCACAAGCGCAACCCGATCAAGTCCGAGAACCTCACCGGCCTTGCCCGACTGCTGCGCGGCTATGCCGTCGCCGGGATTGAGAATGTCGCCCTCTGGCACGAGCGCGACATCTCCCACAGTGCCCCGGAGCGGGTCATTCTTCCGGACGCAACGATCCTGATCGACTACATGCTCTTCCGTGTGACAGCACTTGTCGAAGGCCTTGTTGTCAACGAGGAGCGGATGAAGGAGAACCTTGAGATCACCTACGGGGCTCTGTTCTCCCAGCGGTTACTGCTCGCTCTGGTTGAGTCAGGCACTTCGCGCGATGACGCTTACAGAATTGCCCAGCGCTTGGCTCAGAAGGCCTGGGACGAGCGCACCCAGCTGCGCGGGCTTGTTGAGGCTGAAGGCCTTGGTCTTGACCTCGACACAATCTTTGACGCTGAAGCGTTCGTTCAGCACCGCGCCGAGCTCGTCTCGCGCCTTGACTCGATCGGCTGATCAGATGCCGGCAGTGCCGAAGCCAAACGAGGAGACGGTCACCCCTGTGTTCAGCGATGAGCTGGAAAAGTGGCTGGGCTCGGACAAGCCAAAGACGCTCGCTGGGCTTGAGGATGTGCTCGAAAAGCGCAGCTTCGCGGTACTGATCCTGTTCCTCATGTCGGTGCCAGCACTGCCGCTCCCAACAGGCGGGGTCACTCATGTTTTCGAGGTGATCACGATCTTGCTCGGCCTGCAGATGGTTGCGGGCCTGAAGGCCATCTGGCTGCCGGCCAAATGGCGGCAGCGTGAGCTGGGAGAAGCTACAACGGGCAAGGCGCTGCCGTTCATCGTCAGGCGCGTGCGTTGGTTTGAAAAGCGCTCAAAGCCCCGTGGCCAGCAGATGCTGCAGTCTCGTTGGTTCTCCCGGGTGACAGGGGCTGTGGTGATCGCCTTCTCAGCAGGAGCCATGTTCGCGCCACCTTTCAGCGGACTGGACACGCTTCCGGCCTTGGGTGCCGTTGTGCTCTGCCTCGGAGTGATTCTGGGCGACCTGTTCGTCTACTGCGCGGGCATCCTGATTGGCGTCGGCGGCATCAGCCTGGTGCTCTTCTTTGGTGCCGCTGTTGTGCATGGCGTGAAGATGCTCTTTCAATAAGCGGTTTGACCACCCCGCACAGAGCGGAAATCGGGGAAAAGCACCTCCGAACGCATTGGTAATGTGGCTCCAGTGACCGCACTCGCAGACCTCTCGCTGATTTCGTCAGGCAAGGTCCGCGACATCTATGCGGTGGGCGACGACAAGCTGCTTCTCGTCGCAAGCGATCGGGTGTCCACATTTGACGCCGTTCACCCGAATGAGATCTCCGGGAAGGGCGCTGTCCTGACAGCGATTTCAGCGTTCTGGTTTGACCGCATTGCCGGACTTGTCTCCAATCACACGGTGTCCGTTGCCGATGGCGTGCCCGACGAAGTTCGAGGCAGAGGAGTGCTCGTCCGCAAGCTTGAGATGCTGCCGGTCGAATGTGTTGTTCGGGGTTATCTGGCCGGGTCAGGCTGGGCGGAATACCAACAGTCGGGCACTGTCTGCGGCGTAGCGTTACCGGAAGGCCTCCAAGAGTCCTCGCAGCTGCCGGAGCCGATCTTCACCCCAGCAACCAAGGCTGATGTTGGTGACCACGACGAGAACATTGACTTCGACACCGCCTGCGGCATTGTCGGGGACCGCGACCTGATGACCAAAGTTCGCGACCTCTCAATCGAGATCTACAACGAAGGCGCCCAGTACGCAAGGACGCGCGGGATCATTCTCGCCGACACAAAGTTTGAATTTGGCCTTGATGAGGATGGAGTCCTGACGATTGGCGATGAAGTCCTCACTCCCGACTCCTCCCGCTTCTGGCCTGCCGACGAGTACGAGCCGGGCCGTGGCCAAGCCTCCTTCGACAAACAGATTGTTCGGGACTGGGCAGTGTCAACGGGCTGGGACAAGACACCACCAGCGCCCGAGATTCCAGAAGAAGTTGTCAACGCAACCCGCGCCCGCTACCTAGAGGCGTACGAACTCCTGACAGGAGAGCCACTTCAAGTGTGGCTGGAGAGGACCAAACCGTGAAAGTTCTAGTGCTCATCCGTCCCAAGCAGGGGATCCTCGACCCACAAGGCCAGACGGTCGAACGTGCGCTACCCGCACTCGGCTTTGAAGGAGTCACCGATGTCCGCATTGGTCGCCTTGTTGAACTTGAGGTCACAGACCCGTCCAAGCTCGACGAGCTTTGTGAGCAGCTGCTCGCAAACACGTTGATCGAAGATTTCGAAATCCAGATCCAAGAGGACTGACACTTGCGCATCGGGGTTGTTCGCTTTCCAGGGTCGTGTGATGAGGTTGACGCGCTTGACGCGTGCGCCATGGTCGCTGACGCAGAGCTGCTCTGGCACGGACGCACCGACCTTGATGGCGTTGACGCCGTCGTTGTTCCCGGAGGGTTCTCCTACGGTGACTATCTGCGCCCAGGTGCGATCGCCCGGTTCTCGCCAGTGATGAAGGCTGTCGCCGACTTTGCCGCTGAGGGTGGCCCCGTGCTTGGCATCTGCAATGGCTTTCAAGTGCTCTGCGAGGCAGGGCTGCTCCCCGGAGCGCTGCTGACCAACAGCGGCTTACGTTTTCTCTGCAAGCAGGTGGACATCATTGTCGAGCGCCCCGGCACCCCTTGGACAGCGGACTGTGAGGCGGGTGAACGGCTTTCGATTCCCGTCAAGCACATGAGCGGCCGCTGGCATGCAGATGAGGCAACCGTCGCTGAGCTTGAGGCTGAAGGCCGGATCGTCTTCCGTTACGCGCCAGGCGATAACCCGAATGGGTCTACTTCCGACGTTGCTGGCGTCTGCTCCGCTGCGGGCAATGTTGTTGGTCTGATGCCTCACCCTGAGCACGCCGTTGATGCCCTCACGGGCTCCGCTGATGGACTCAAACTGTTCTCCTCAATTCTGAACGGGGGCGACCGTGTCGGAACAGCAGGCTGAGTCACTCCCAGGTGTTGATCGTGCTGTCGAGCTTGGCCTGACTAAGCCTGAGTACGCACGCATCGTTGAACTGATCGCCCGCGAGCCCAATGAGGTTGAGCTGGCGATGTTCTCACTCCTGTGGAGCGAGCACTGCGCCTACAAGCACTCCAAGAAGGTCTTGCGACGACTTCCAACTGAGGGCGATCGCCTGTTGATGGGCGTGGGTGAGAACGCCGGCGCAGTTGAGGTCGCGGGTCTTGCTGTTGCGTTCAAGGTTGAGTCCCACAACCACCCGAGCGCGGTCGAGCCCTTCCAAGGTGCTGCCACCGGTGTTGGCGGAATCCTGCGCGATGTGATCGCGCTGGGCGCCCGCCCGATCGCGATGCTCAACTCCCTGCGCTTCGGCCATCCCTCCTCGCCTCGCTCACGCTGGCTGCTTGACCGGGCCGTGGCTGGCATCGGCCATTACGGCAATTCGATTGGCGTTGCGACTGTTGGGGGCGAGATCCACTTTGACCCTTCTTATGAGTCCAACTGTCTGATCAACGCGATGTGCGTGGGGATCGCTGACCCGGACCGGTTGATGCGCTGTGCTGCCACAGGCGTTGGCAACAGGGTGATCCTGTTCGGCGCCTTGACTGGCCGCGATGGAATTGGTGGCGCCAGTGTTCTTGCCAGCGCTGAGCTGGGCGACGACGATGCCGACAAGCGGCCAACCGTTCAGATTGGCGATCCGTTCGCCGAGAAGAAGGTGCTTGAGGCAAGCCTTGAGCTGATCGACGCTGACCTGCTTGTTGCCCTTCAGGACTTGGGTGCTGCCGGTCTTACTTCTTCGGCTTCCGAGATGGCAGCCCAAGGTGGGGTTGGCCTCGATATTGATGTCGCCAATGTTCCGCTCCGAGAACAAGGCATGGAGCCGTTCGAGATCATGGTCAGCGAGTCACAGGAGCGCATGCTTGCCATCGTCGAACCCTCGAAGGTTGCCGCGGTACTTGAAGTCTGCGAGCGCTGGGAGCTGTTGGCCAGCGACATTGGCGAGGTCACCGAAGGCGACCGAATGAGGATTCTTGTTGGCGACAATGTGGTCGGCGACATTCCTGTCACCACACTTGTTGATGACTGCCCGCTCTACGACCTTGCGCCGGCTCCACCAGAGCACGGTCTCTACCCAGCACCTCCCGCAGACCTGCCCGAGGAGGCTGACCACCGCGACACGCTGATCGCTCTGCTCAGCGGGGCCAACATCGCCTCACGCCGTCCCGTCTTCCAGCAGTACGACCAGATCGTCCAGGCCAGAACCGTACGCAGGCCTGATGAGGCCGACGCGGCCGTGCTCGCCCTCCCTGTTGGCGAGAATGGAATTCGGCCAGCGATCGCAGTGTCAATTGACGGCAATGCTCGACGCGTGGCGGCCAACCCTGAAGGGGGAGCATTGGAAGCCGTTCTTGAGTGCGCAGCGAACCTTGCGTGTGTCGGTGCGGAACCACTCGGTCTTACCAACTGCCTCAACTTTGGCAACCCGGAGAAGCCACATGTTGCCTGGCAGTTGATCAACTCGGTAGAGGGCATTGCAGTCGGCTGCGAGGCCCTCGGCATCCCCGTCGTCGGTGGCAATGTTTCGCTTTACAACGAAGGTCCAGACGGGCCAATTCTGCCCACCCCTGTGATTGGCATGGTCGGCGAGATGCCCGATGCCACCAAGACTTCCAGCAGCGGATTCCTCACTGACGGTCAGGCCGTCGCACTTGTTGGTCCCTTCTCACCCAACCTTGTGTCGTCTGAACTCGCTGCCCGCCGTGGTCAGGCACCACAGGGTGAACTTCCAAGCCTTGACATCAGCGCTGTTATCGCAGCGCACCATGCTGTCCGGGATGGCGTCCGGAGTGGGGCGATCCAGACCGCACATGACATCAGCGAGGGTGGCTTGGGCGTTGCGCTCGCCGAGTGCACCGCAGTTGCCGGTATCGGCTGTGACGTGACGCTGCCCGAGTTCACTGACGCGGCGCTCTTTGGCGAGTCACCAGGGCAAGGATTTGTGATCGCCGGTGACGCCGCTGCGATCGCCGCAATTCCGGGCGCACGCGTAGTTGGCACAACAGGTGGGGGCAACCTTGTGGTCTCTGCGGAAGACGGGGCGAGCTTCTCAGTTCCCGTCGCTGAAGTTCAAGCAGCGCGCGATGGCGGCCTGACCGCCTATCTCCCATGACCTTCGTTGCTACGCTCACTACTCGGACGATCGGCTAAACCCGAACGTGAACTCCGTGGCCTCAACCCCAGCTGACACCCGTGAAGGACCGCGGGACGAGTGTGGCGTCTTTGGAATTGTCGCCCCCGGTCTCGAAGTCTCCAAGTACGCGTACTTGGCCCTTTACGCCCTTCAGCACCGTGGCCAGGAGGCAGCTGGCATTGCCGCCGCTCACCTCGGAGGCAACATCCTCACGCTGCGCGACACAGGCCTTGTTGCCCAGGTCTTTGACCAGAACGCACTTGGCTCCCTGGACGGCGACCTTGCGATTGGCCATGTTCGTTACTCGACGACTGGCTCATCGGCATGGGAGAACACCCAGCCGATCTACCGCTCTGACCGTCGCGAGCTGGCGCTGGCTCACAACGGGAACCTGACCGGCGTTACCGAGCTCCGCGATGAGCTTGTTGCTGCCGGTGTAGAGCTTCGTTCCACCTCAGACACGGAGTTGATGGCGGCTCTGCTCTCCACTCACGAGGCCGACACACTCGAGGACGCCGTCGTCGACATTCTGCCGCGGCTTAGCGGTGCCTTCTCAACCGTTGTGATGACCCAAGACTGCGTCGTCGCATTCCGTGATCCGCTCGGCATCCGCCCACTTGTTTTGGGAATGATCGACGGGAACTACTGCGTTGCCAGCGAGAGCTGCGCCTTCGACATCATGGGCGCTGAGTACCTGCGCGAGGTTGAGCCCGGTGAGGTCGTCACGATCGTCCCCGGTGGCATCCGCACCCGGATGGCGGTGGACTCGCCACGTAAGGCGTTCTGCCTGTTTGAGTACATCTACTTCGCCCGGCCAGACTCTCGCATGGGCGGCACAGTCCTGCAGGCTGCGCGCGGCCGGATGGGTGAAATTCTCGCCCGCGAGGCTCCGGTGGACGCAGATCTCGTTATTGCCGTTCCCGATTCAGGCAACCCTGCGGCGCGTGGCTACGCCCGCGGCAGTGGCTTGCCGCAGGACGATGGTTTTGTCAAGAACCGTTACGTCGCTAGGACATTCATCCAGCCAGGTCAGGCACTGCGCCAGCATGGCCTGAGGATGAAGTTCAACCCTCTGCCGGAGATCGTCGCCGGCAAGCGGTTGGTTGTCGTGGACGACTCAATTGTTCGCGGGAACACAACCCGGCAGATCGTTCAGATGTTGCGAGATGCCGGAGCAAGCGAGGTGCACTTGCGGATCAGCGCGCCGCCGATCCGCCATCCCTGCCACTTCGGGATTGACATGCCCACCCGTGAGGAGATGGCAGCGCACAACAAGACTGTGGATGAGATCGCCGCCGACATCGGCGCTGATTCGCTTGCCTACATTTCCCTTGAAGGCGTCTACGAGGCAATTGGTGGCGAACGGGCAAATCACTGCGACGCATGCTTCACAGGTGACTACCCGCTTGGGGCTGGAGCGGGCACTGACAAGTACGCCCTTGAGGCAGCCGACTCAACCCCTCCTGCGTGAGCGGTCTTGACGCTCGCATCCCGGAGCTCCTAGCCCGGTTTGGGCATACGGGTTTCCGCCCGGGCCAAGAGGCAGCTGTTACGGCTGCGCTTGCCGGACGGGATGTTCTTGCGGTGATGCCTACAGGCGCCGGGAAGTCTCTCTGTTACCAACTCCCAGCGCTCGCATCAGAGGGCTTGACCCTTGTTGTCAGCCCGCTTGTCGCCCTGATGGACGACCAGATCAGCTCCCTCCAACATGTCGCACCGGGCGAGGTTGCCGCGGTACACGGCTTGCGAGATCAGGAGGACAACGACTACGCCCTTGCGCAAGCCGCTGAAGGCAAGCTGCGCCTCCTCTACCTCGCGCCGGAGCGCCTTGCCAACGCCCGCGCAACCAGTGCGCTGAAAGCGTGCAAGCTAGAGCGGGTGGTTGTCGACGAGGCGCACTGTGTCTCGTCGTGGGGCCATGACTTCCGCCCCGACTATTTCCGCCTTGGGGAGGCCGCCCGCCGGCTTGGAGCCGACAGGATCTCTGCTTTCACTGCCACGGCCACAGACCAGGTCACAGAGGACATTGCCCGCCGCCTTGGGCTGAGCGACCCAGAGGTAGTGCGGACAGGCTTCAACCGACCGAACATCTCACTGACCGCGATGACCTGCCAGGGCCGCCCCGATGAGGAGGCCTGCCTGAAGCAGCTTCTAGAGGCCCCTGAGAGCCGTCCCGCGATTGTCTATGCGGGTACCCGCAAACAGACCGGCGAGGTCGCGAAGATGCTTAAGAAGCACTTGGGCGTGAGGGTCGAGGCCTACCACGCTGGTCTAGAGCGCAAGTCCCGCGGGGAGATCCAACGCCGGTTCATGGGCGGTGAAACCGAAGTCGTTGTAGCAACCAACGCTTTTGGCATGGGTGTCGATAAGGCAGATGTGCGCACGGTCGTCCATGTGGCAGTCCCCGGGTCACTGGAAGCGCTCTACCAGGAGGCTGGCCGTGGTGGGCGCGATGGGCTTCCATCGCGGGCTGTTCTGCTGGCCGAGCCGCGTGACCGCAGCCTGCACGTCCACTTCATCAAGAGCGCGACAGTCGAGGATGACCAGCTCAAGAGCCTTGTCCGCCTGCTTCGTGCAGCGGCAGACGATCGGGGTTTGGCGAAGATCACTGCGAGGTCAGCCGCCGGTGCCTGCGGGGGCGGGTCCGAGCGGGCAACAGCCGCACTTGGCCACCTTGCGTTTGCTGGTGTCCTGACACCAATCCCGTCGCCCCCAGGCGAGGTTTCCGTCAGGTTTGCCGGTGAGCTGGACGAGGCTGCTCTTGCCCGATCACGAGCAGCGGCCCGTGATGCCGAAAAGCTCCGGTGGCGACGCTACAACGAGGTTTGGGGATATGTCGATGGTGAGACATGTCGCAGGAGAGCAGTCCTTGACCACTTCGGCGACACGCGCGAGCCAGTATCTGAGGGGCCATGCTGCGATGTGTGTGACAAGTCGCTGGTGCCCAAGGGCGCCCCGGCTGGCGCAGGCGCAACGCGAACAAAGGGCGGACTTCGTCGGGTTGTCGTATCAGCAGAGGACATTGATGGGCTCGAGGCTGCCCTTCTGGCCACGGTCAGAGACGCCACGCCCACGGTCGGCAGGACACGCCTTGTCGAGATCATGCGCGGGTCTCAGTCCAAGTCACTGCTTACAAGCGGGCAGGACCAGCTCGAGCATTACGGCGAGTACTCCCACCTCAGCAAGGACATCGTCCTTACCGTGGTTGACGACACGATCACTGCCGGCCGCCTGGTGTCAACGGGTGGCAGTTATCCCAAATTGAAGTTGGCCGCATGAGCTTTGGCGAAGAGGATCTGGGAACGACAGGACCACTGCTCCCCGGGCACGTGTCCAAGGTGGCGGTCCTTGCGTCGGGCGAGGGGACAAACCTGCAGGCCTTGATCGACTCGCTCGGCGAGGACCCAATCGTGGAAATCGTTGCTTTTGTGGCTTCCCGCGAGGATGCTCCCGCTCTGACACGCGCGCAAGCTGCTGGTATTTCCACCAAGGTCTTTGACAAGGCGGATTTCGCCAACCGGCCCACCCGCGACCTTGCCCTCGCGGCCTGGCTTATTGGCCAAGGAGTCGGACTGGTCGTGCTGGCTGGCTGGATGGAGCTGCTCACAGCGACCCTGCTCGACGCCTTCCCGGACCGTGTTGTCAACGTTCACCCGTCGCTGTTACCGGAGTTCCCAGGCATGGATGCCGTGGGGCAGGCTGTTGCTGCGGGCGCTGAGCGGATCGGGGTGACGGTTCACCTTGTTGATGAAGGCGTCGACACCGGGCGTGTACTGATGCAGGAAGGTATTGACCTACCGGCCGGTGCGACCGCCGAAGAAGCCGCTGAGTTGCTGCGCCCGATCGAACACCGCCTCCTCCCTGAGGCTGTCAGAGCTCTTGCCAGTGGTCGGCTGGCATAGGATCGCGTTGAGATGAGCCAAGCGAACGGAAACGACACGGTTAACCCCAACGAGGTGGTTGTCCGTCGAGCGCTTGTATCGGTCTCCGACAAGACCGGCGTTGTTGAATTTGCCCAAGGCCTTGTTGACCTTGGGGTCGAGATCATCTCCACTGGCGGAACGGCTAAGGCCCTCCGTGAGGCTGGCCTTGCTGTCCGGAGCGTGTCGGACCTGACGGGCTTTCCCGAGATCATGGACGGCCGCGTCAAGACTCTGCACCCCAAGCTTCACGCTGCTCTACTCGCCCGCCGTGACGACCCAGCTCACATGGCCGCAGCCACTGAGCACGAGGTGGAGTGGATTGACCTCGTCTGCGTCAATCTCTATCCCTTTGAGCAGGTCAGCAGCCGCTCTGGCGTGACTGACTCTGAAGTGATTGAGAACATTGATATCGGCGGACCCACGATGATTCGCGCTTCCGCGAAGAACCATGCGTTTGTCGCCACTCTCGTGAACCCCGCGTCGTATGGCCCGGTTCTTGATGAGCTCAAGCGCAATGCCAACAGCCTTTCGCCCGCCACTCGGCGCGATCTCGCCGGACAGGCCTTTGCCCGAACGGCCGCATATGACACGGCCATTGCCACATGGTTTGCTGGCCCAGGCGCTCCCGAGCTTGCGGAAGAGGGTCACCCCAAGCGGATCGTCAAGTCGTATGAGAAGAAGACCAACCTCTCCTACGGTGAGAACCCTCACCAGATCGCTTCGTACTACGCAGAGGCTGGCGTCCGAGTGGATCTCCTCAGCCGCTTTGAGCAGTTGGGCGGCAAGGCGCTCTCGTACAACAACCTTCTCGACCTCGACGCCGTCCGCAGGATTGTGGACGAGTTTGATGAGCCAGCATGTGTGATCGTGAAGCACAACAATCCTTGCGGCGTTGCGATCGGCCCCGACCCTCTGTCGGCCTACCGGTCAGCGTTCAAGTGCGATCCGCTCTCAGCGTTCGGGGGTGTGATTGCCTTCAACCGCGAAGTTGATGGGTCGGTTGCCACCGCTCTGATGGATCAGTTCGTCGAGGTTCTGGCCGCACCCAACTTCAGTACCGAAGCGCTCGAGATTCTCTCCGCCAAGCCAAACATCCGCATTCTCTCTGACCACGACGCTGGTGGCGCCCACACAGCCCCTGAGCACCGTGAGGTTCTTGGCGGCCTCTTGGTCCAGGATCGCGACACCGGACAGGCAGGCCGTGAGGGAATGGAAGTTGTTTCAGAGCGCCAGCCAACCGAGGAGCAGTGGCAGGACATGCTGTTCGCGTGGACCGTGGCGAGGCATGTCAAGTCCAACGCCATCATCTTCGCCAAAGGCGGCGCAACATTGGGCATAGGCGCTGGCCAGATGAGCCGTGTTGACAGTGCCCGGATTGCCGTCAGTAAGGCCCCCGAGAGTCTCGAGGGGTCAGCGGTGGCCAGCGACGCGTTCTTCCCATTCGCAGATGGTCCGCAGGAGGCCATTGATGCTGGCGCCACCTGTGTGATCCAGCCGGGGGGCAGCATCCGTGACGACGAGGTCATAGCCGCTTGCAATGAGGCCGGAGTTGTCCTTGTGATGACCGGCCGCCGCCACTTCCGCCACTAGGGGGCTAGGCTAAATAAGAGGGCGACCCTCGGCCGCCCTCAAATTCCAGTGTGTCGCGGCTCTTGCCTAGGAGCCGGGGGTGAAGTTCAGCTTCTGGACCTTCTTGGCTACTCCGTCCGCTACCCAGATGCCGTCGGAGCACAGTCCGGACTGCAGTGCTGAGACCGCGTTAGGTGCGACACCCAGCCCGATGGTCTGGGTTACAGCCGATGTGGTTAGGTTGATCACAGACACCGACTTACCACTGTTGTTTGGCACCAGAAGGTAGTCCCATGCGGTCCCTGCGCCGGGGAGGAGTTCTCCTAGGGCTGAATGGCAACCTGAAAGGCTCCATGGATGCTTGCCGACCGCGATTGTTCGAGTGACCCGCCAAGTTGAGAGGCTGATTACCGACACAGACGCCGCGCCGTCATTCGATACATAGGCGGCCACTCCGCTTGGGTTGATCACAACTGCATAGGGGTTGGTTCCCACTGTGATCGTCCTACTGACCGTGTTGCTGGTGGTGTTGATCACGGAAACAGTTTTGGAGTCGTAATTGGTTACAAGTACATAGCCGCCGCTCGGGGTGACAGCAGTGTCATATGGCGACTTACCCACGGCGATTGTCTTTGTCACCCTGAAGGTCGTTGTGTCTATAACTGACACGCTCTTACTCCCACTATTGGCGGTATAGAGGTACCGGCCATTGGGCGTTATTGCTAGCCCGTATGGGGTGCTCCCAACCTTCACAGTTCCCGTCAGCGCAAAGGTCGTGGTGTTGATTCTCGACACGGTTGCTTTGTTGTCGTTGATTACATAGGCCGTATCGCCTAACGGTGAGAATACAATCCCGTCGGGATGGGAATTAGAGCCGATAGTTCTGGTTACAGCTTTAGTCAGCGGATTGATGATGGAGATCGTGCTCGCACCGTCATTACCGACCCACAGTGAGCCGCCGGGGCCACCGGTTAGAACGTCGGGACCGACACCGACAGTAATGGAGACTCCCGAGTCAAGCGAGAAGCTCGGAGCTAGTGCTGATGCTCCAGGGACTGCAATCAGAAGCGCTGCGCCTGCACCAAAAACAGAGAGAACCTTCGACCGTCGACTCATACTCGACCCCCGCTCAACTTAGATGTAGCGCGGAGGCTATCTCTGGGGACCCGTTGGGTCAAGTTTCTGACCAGGTCTGGTCAGCGCAATAGTTCGCTGACGGGCACTGCGCGCAGGTGGTTTGTCACGAGCGCGCGGCGAATTTCATCCAGTGCTCCGAGCGACCGTGGGTCCGACGTGATTACCACGACGATTATCTCCCCGCGGGATAGGGCACCAATAGTTGAGCGCGATGTGACCGTCACCGCGCCCTTGACGGGCTTACCACCCAGGGACTTCGCTGCCTCGTATTCGCCGATTGAGAACCCCCGTGCTGGTGGCTGGTACGCGAACGGTTTCCGGAGCTGGAGGTCGAGAATCAGCCGCTTCAGGCGGGACCTAGTCGCCAGCCAGCGGAATGCGCCTGACTTGCGAAGGTGGGGAATTGGCTCTGAGCCCGCGGCAGTAATGCTTGAAAGCGATTGGTTGGATTGAGGTTGACTGACGGCCACTGAGGCCCTAATTCCGCGCGCCTTCAGTGCTGCGGCTGTGAGCGCAAGGCTGCCCTGGGGGCCGTCGATGATCACGCCCGCGAGAGGCTGGCTAGTTGGAATTGAACTGACAGCCTTGAGACGTAGTGGGCCATCGAAGAGGTTGAAGCCAGTTCCGCTCCCTAGCACCAACCAGCTAACGGCAGCAAGGGAGACCAGACCGATGAGGACTCGGCGGCCGACCAGTTTCCACGCTGGTGTCGGAGGAACCCAGCGGTGGAGTTCACGCGACAGGTCTGCAGTTGAGGGCAACTGGGCGTAGCGGGGATCACGGGGGAGTGGCTCCTCTAGAGCCCGGTCGATTGCGCCAGCAAGCTCGGAGCGCTTCTTGACGACTTGGGCAAGTCCGAGGTGGACATACTCGCGGTTGTTCTCCCGGACGTGTCCGACTCCAAAGCCGTATGAGATCACCTGAGTGCCGCAGATCATTGCTTCGAGTGCGGTGAGGCCGCCCGTGGCATGGATCAGTACGTCACCGGCTGACAGGAAGGTCGCCATGCGGTCGGTGAAGCCCTCGATGCGCAGGCGGTCTTGCCCAGCGAACTCGTCAGTGAGAGCAGCCTTGACTACCTCGTTTCGGCCGCACAGCACGACCACCTGTGCGCCCGGGCGGGCGAGTGCTGTGGCGACGCCTCCGGTCACATCGCCAACGCCCCAACCTCCACCGGACACGATGATTACTTCACCTTCCGCGGGAAGGCCAAGCTCTGCTCGCGCCTCGGGGCGCGTTGGTGGGTTCAGGAAGGCTGGGGATGTTGGAGGGAGGGCCCAGCGGACCGAACCGGGTCCAGCGATTCTCTCGACGGTTTCCGTCGATTCACGGTGGGTCACCGTGTGAAGGTCAATCCCCTTGTGCGCCCAGAAGTAGAGACCGGCTAGGTCGGTTATCCCTGCGATTGTTGGAATCTTGAGCCTGCCTTTGAGGCGCATTTCGCCTAGGGCGACGGTTACTCCAGGGTAGGTAGAGATGATGAGATCTGGCGTGTGAGCGTTGATGATCCGCATCAGTGGGCGGGAACCAATCCGCGTCAGGAGCTTCTGCGAGAACCAGCGGGTTGGCGCGACCTTCATGAACAGCCAGTATTGGATCTCAAACAGCCATGGGAACCACTTGAAGGTCACCTCGGACCCGTCCCGAACGATGCTGGTTAGAACGCCTCCCATGGCGGTCAGCCCATTGACGATCGTGACCCGGGCTTCGGGCTCGCTCTCGTTGAACTCGCGCTGAATTGCCCGAGCTGGCCCGTCATGACCCTCCCCGATATCAGCGGAGAGGATGAGGACCTTGCGGGGTTCTCCGCTCACGACAGCCTGTTGATTCTCAGGCCTGAGCCTTGCGCCACTCGACGTAGCGACGGGCGCCCTCGGCAAAGTCTGTTGCTGCGGTCCAACCAAGTTCATCCTCAGCGCGCTGGCCGCTGATCACAGCACCAGCGAAGTCGCCCGCGCGGCCCTCAGTGACAACGACCTCGCCGTCGCCGAGCAGCTCTTGAGCCTTCTCAGCTACTTGCAGGATCGAGGTTTCCTCAGTACCGACAAGGTTGTAGATGCGGTTTGCGCCTTCAGGGGCAAGTGACCTGACAACCGCGTCAGCGATGTCTTCGACATAGACGAACCGTCGTGTTTGGGTTCCGCCACCGGCAAGGGTGATCGGCTCGCCGTTGAGGATCTTCCCGCAGAACAAGGCGAGGACAGTTGCCTCACGCGCACGTGGGCCGTAAGGGATCCCAAAGCGGAGGATTGTGTAGTCAAGGTCAAAGAGGGCCTTGTAGGAAGTGCAGTAGGCCTCACCGGCAAGCTTGCCTGCGGTGTAAAGGTGGGATGGCAGGGCAGGGTTGACATCTTCGTTGATCTCAAGCTCTTTGTTGTCCTGGTAGACCCAGATTGTTGAGGCGTAGACAACGCGCTTGACTCCGGCCCGCTTGGCGGCTTCAAGTACGCAGATGCTTCCGCGAGCGTTCAGCTCCTCAGCCCAGAGCGGATCCTTTTGGACCTCTCCGACATCGGCTGCAGCTGCAAGGTGAGCGACCGCGTCACAGCCGGCCATTGCGTTCTCAAGAGCGTCAACGTCGGTGATGGAACCCTCAAAGAATGGAACTTCTTCGCCCTGCCACTGGCTTGGGCGAATATCGAAGTTGACTGGCTCGTGGCCTGCGGCTTTGAGGTGATCAATTACGTGCGAGGCAATGAATCCACTGCCGCCGGTTACAAGAACTTTCATGAAACACCCTCCGGGAGGTTGGGGCCCGCATAGTAAAGCGGCGGACAGGAATGGTTTTGGGCGACCCAGTCAGCGTTTGGAAGGTCAACCTGATGGCCCATGATGCGATGGCATGGCTGGTCGTAGACCCGGCCGGTGCTCTTCTCCAACTGTTCGAAGACGATGTACTTGTAGTACCCGCTGATCATGCCTTCGGGCAGTTCAAGTTTGGTGTTTGCGAACTGCTTGTCGAGGATCTGCTTGGCGACCTTGTTCTTCCAGTCGATCATCTCCTCAAGGCGCTCAATCTGAATCAGGCCAAGGGCGGCAGTGAAGTCGCTCATTCGGTAGTTCAGGCCGTCAACTGTGTGCTCTGGCTTGCCGTAGTTGCGGTAGGCCTTTGCGTACTCGACCAGTTCAGGGTTCTTGGAGACGAGGATTCCGCCCTCGCCGGTGCTGATTGTCTTGGTGGCGTAGAAGCTGTAAACGCCAGCGTCACCGAAAGTGCCCGGCTTCTGACCGTTCCATGACGCTCCGTGCGCGTGGGCGCAGTCCTCGAGGAGGACAATCCCGTTCGCCTTGCAGTAGCCGGCGATCTTCTCGGTGTCGAAAGCGATGTGCCCGCCGATGTGGACAAGCCAGACAGCCTTGGGCTTATGAAGCTCGGCCTTCTTCTCAAAGTCCTCAAAGGACATGCAGAGGTCTTCGCGGTTGCAGTCAACAAACTCAACCTTGCCACCGGCCTTGATGACCGAAAGGGGAGTGGCCATGAAGGTGTTGGAGGGGCAGAGGACAACCTCGTCCTTGACGCCAACCCAGTCAAGGGCTGCCATAGCACCGCCCGACCAGGAGCTGGTGGCAACTGCAGGTGCGCCGTTCCACTTCTCCCAAGCGTTTTCGAAGGCGGCGTTCATTGGACCTTCGGCCCAACGGTTGCTCTCAAAGACCTGGTCGATCAGTTCGTGGAACCGCGCGCGGTCACGTTGGTCGAAACCAATGGCAAAGGAAGTGAAGTCAGGGGCTGATTCTGGTGTGAGGCTCATGTGATCTCCGATTACGGGGGCGGGATGTCGGCCCGTGAAGCTGCGTACTGGGCTGCCCGTCAGGGGAGCACGACAGGGTCAAGATTACGCGTTTGGACGGCGTCGAGGATCCCCGGGAGTGCCTTCACCGTATTCAGGTGTGAGCCTTTGGACGAGTAATCGTCACCGTCGTGGAGCAGTACGACGTCGCCCGCCACAAGGGATTCGCTTGCATCTTTGATGATCGACTCAGGTGTGGCACGGGTACGCCAGTCCCGACCCCACTGCGACCACAGCCAGGGTTTCAGGCCAGCCTGTTTGACAGCCCTGAGGAACGCTGGGGTGTAGATGCCAAGCGGAGCGCGTTGGAGGTCACATTCAACGCCGGTCGCTGCATGGATTGTCTCCTGGGCCCGAGCGATGTCATCGCGGATCTGGTGACCTGTCAGCCGCAGTGCGTTTCGGTGTTGGTCGCAGTGCAATGCAACTCGGTGTCCTGCCGCTGTGATCTCCGCTGCGAGTGTTGGGTTCGCCCGCACTCGCTCGCCCACGAGGAAGAATGTTGCGGGGATTCCCCGGTCGGCGAGGATCTTCAAGACAGCGGGAGTGCCCTCGGGGTGTGGGCCGTCATCAAAGGTGATCGCAACAGCCTGCGGGGCAGGCTCCCCGGGGAGTGTGCGCGGCACGCCGAAGGCCTTGGCAAGCGGCGGCATTAGTGGCATTAGGGCAGGCCCTGTGTGCGCGACGACTGCGCCTGTGCCAATCAGTCCGAGTGCAAGGGGAAGTGGCATTGGTTCTAGTGTGACCGCAGCTGTCGCACGGCGTCAAGCAGAGCTTCTGTCGAAGGGTCGTGGTCGCCGGCGACGTTCTCCCCGGCCAGCTCGGGGGCTATGACGCCAGCCAGCTCCTTGCCTAGGTCAACGCCCCACTGGTCAAATGGGTTGATTCCCCAGATTGCCGCCTGGACGAAGACCTTGTGCTCGTAAAGGGCGATCAGCCTCCCGAGGGTCCTTGGGTCGAGTTGCTCCGCGAGGATCACGGTCACTGGGCGCCCGCCAGGGAATGTGCGGTGGGGTGCGAGCGTTGGGTCGCCGCCCACCTCGTCCACGGTGCGTCCCACGGAGAGTGCCTCGGCTTGGGCAACCATGTTCGCGGTCAGTAGGTCCTGCCGGTCTTGATCACCGGCCCGGGCGGCTTTGGCGAAGCCGATCAGGTCGCATGGGACAACCCGAGTTCCCTGGTGAAGGAGTTGGTGGAAAGAGTGTTGGCTGTCAGTGCCCGCGTCTCCCCACACAACGGGCCCTGTCTGCACCCCAACTGGCGTGCCATCGGCCCTAACGCTCTTGCCGTTGCTCTCCATATCGAGCTGCTGGAGATACATGGGGAACTCACGCAAGTCACTTGAGTAGGGCAGGACGGCTGCCGTCTCGTGGCCAAAGATGCTGCCGTTCCAGAGCCAGATCAGACCAAGAAGAAGGGGGAGGTTTGACTCCGGTGGAGCAGAGGCGAAGTGCTCGTCCATTTCCCTCATGCCGGCTAGGAAGGCGCGGAAGTTGTCGGGGCCGATGGACAGCATGAGGGTCAGGCCAACGGCAGAACCAACCGAGTAGCGCCCCCCAACCCAATCCCAGAAACCGAACATGCTCTCCTTGGGGTCGATTCCAAACTCCGCGACCTCGTCTTCCCCAGTGGAGACCGCAACCATCTGTGCCCCCACGGCTGACTCGTCACCACCGGCTCCGGAGATAAGCCAAGCCCGTGCCGCCTTAGCGTTGGTGAGTGTTTCTAGGGTCGTGAACGACTTTGAGCAGATGACAAAGAGTGTCGTTTCGGGATCGAGGCCTGTCAATGCCCGGTCAAGGTCCGCGGGGTCAACATTGGAGACGAATCGCACATCGAGGCCGGTGGCCGCGAAGGGGCGTAGTGCCTCGGTTGCCATTCGGGGCCCAAGGTTTGAGCCGCCGATTCCGATGTTTACAACAGCTGTGAACTTCTTACCGTTGTGACCGACCCGCTCGCCCGCTGCAACCGCGTCGCAAAACGAGGCCATGCGGTCAAGCTCGGAGTGGACGCCAACTGCCACATCGATGGCCCCAACAACGAGCGATTCTCCAGGCGGGATCCGCAGCGCCGTGTGGAGGGCGGGGCGGTCCTGAGTTGCGTTGACATGTTCGCCACGGAACATTGCTGCAGCGGATCGCCCGACCTCTTGGGTGCGCGCAAGGGCCAACAGCAGGTCAAGTGTGGGGACATCGCAGAGCTGCCGCGTGAAGTCGGCGCGTAGGCCGCACGCCTCCACGACCAATCGGCTTTGGCGTTCGGAGTCGGCAAGCGATGCCCTGACATCGTGGCGTTCGTTGGCAGCCGCAAGGGCTGCGAGCGCAGACCACTCGGCGGTCTCAGCAGCAGGCCCAGGGAGGTTTACGGCTTCGTCGGCCACCGGTCAGGCGGTCTGACTTGCCTCAAGCTGGCCAACCTTGCCAGCGAGTGTTTCCAGCACGCCCCGCCAAGCATCTTCGAAAAGCACAACGCCGTCGTCTTGCAGGCTGTCGCCGAGAGCGACAACATCAACTCCTGCCGCTGCGAAGCGCTGCAACTCAGCCTCAGCTTGGGTGATGTCAAGTCGGGGGGAAACAGCGCCCTGCCCAGCCGCAGCGAGCAGGGTCTTCTCGGGCATCGTGTTGACCGTCAATGGTGCGGCAAGCTCGTCCACATAGAGCGCTTCGGGCGCCGAGGGGTCTTTGGTTCCTGTGCTTGCCCACAGCAACCGCTGGGGACGTGCCCCATGGTTCATTAAGCGCTGCCAAGCTGGATCGTTGAGGGATCGCTCGTACTCTGCTCCCACGCGGGCCATGACATCAACCCCAAGTCGGTTGAGGAGGTCTGGGTCCACCTTGTCTGCGACGGCCTTGTCCCAGCGGGAGACAAACACGGAGGCAACGGAGGCAATGTCAATTGGCAGTCCGTCCGCAAGGCGCACTTCAAGGCCCTCGCGGACCGCGTTGTTGGCTGCACGGAACTGACGCTCGTCAAACAGCAGGGTGACGTTGACTGGGATGCCAGCGCGAACGGTGCGCGTGATTGCGTCTAAGCCTTCGGCAGTGCCAGGGATCTTGACGAGCAGGTTGGCCCGGGCAACACGTTTGTGGATGTCTTGGGCCTGCAGGGCTGTCGCCTCAGGGTCACGGGCCAGCAGCGGGGAGACCTCAAGTGAGACATGCCCATCAACACCACTAGTCCGTTGGTGAACCGCGGTGAACGCGTCAGCTGCGCGTTGAAGATCATCGATCATCAAGGCAAAGAGGAGATCCTCTCCAGTGAGGCCCTCTCCGGCAAGTTTGTTGATGGCTGAGTCGTATGCGTCAGACCCGCCAATTGCAGACTGGAAGATCGCCGGATTGGAAGTCAGCCCGGTCACTCCAAGCTCGCCGATGTAGCGATCAAGACGCCCGTCGTCGAGCAAAGACTTGGAGATGTCATCCAGCCAGAGGCTTTGGCCCAGTGATGTAAATGCTTGCGTGGCGGTCATCGTCTCTCTCGTCCGGGGTTGGTAGTCCCATGATCGTGCCAGCAGCCATGGTCGTCAACCTTCTCAGCCGTGCGCGGCGGCAGGTACTCTCCGGTGCCCGATGACTTCTAATCGACCAAGATTCCGCCGTAGCCACCTGCTGGTTGTACTTATGGCCACTATCGCAATGGCAGTTTCTGCCTGCGGGGGCGGCAAGAACGTCCCCAATGTGATCGGTCAGGAGTTCCCAGCAGGGCAGAAGATGCTCAACCTCGCCGGGTTCAAGACGAGTCCGCTGAAGGTGATCTCCAACCGGCCAATTGGACTGATCGCCAGCACTGAGCCAAGCGCCAACACAACAACCGATGGGGATCGGATCAAGGTCAGGATCTCGGGCGGGCCGCCACCAGGCCAGTTGCCAGAAGCAGCCGACCTTGAGGGTGGCCTTGCTGCCAAGGCACTTCGCGACTCGGGCTACCGAGTTCAAGTAGTCAACATCACGAGCGCCCTCGTTCCTGCCGGCCGAGTCGTCAGATCTTCCCCACCCGGTGGAGCAAAGGTCCGTAAGGGTTCCTTTGTGGTCCTGCTTGTAAGTGGTGGTGCCCGCACAACAGCTGTACCGGACCTCTCCGGTCAGCCACTGTCAGCGGCAGCCCAGTCGCTGCAACTCGCGCGCCTCACAGTGCTTGTCCTGCCCGCGCCGGGAATCGGCCGCCCCGGCCATGTTGGCGCGCAGTCGCCTTCGCCTGGGCAAGTTGTTTCTGTTGGCACGACAATCAAGCTTTGGGTTAACAGGCCAGCTGAATCAGTGGTCGTCCCGAAGGTGACCGGTTTCACTGGTGGGTCTGCGAGCGCGCGGATTGGAAACTTGAGCCTTGAGCCGCGGTTCGTCTCCCGTCGAGCAAAGTCGAATGCGGAGATTGGCGTGGCACTGGCCCAGTCGCCACCACCGGGGTCAGTGATCATGCAGGGGATGCCAGTTACGGTTGTAATTGGCACACCACCGCCGCAGCAGAAGGAAAAGCGGCCACCTGCCATCGCCACATCGTTTGGCTTGCGGCCAGGCCGAACTGAAGGCTTCAGCATTGTTTACGCACTTGGCAACTGCCCATCTGGCAGAGGGGCCGCGTCGATCGTTCCAACCTTGGGCGTGCCTTACAAGCAGGGGTCGGCGGTTGTCATCCAGCAAGGACCTGTGGCACTGGGTGACGGCACTGTCGCCCAAATCGCGGTTGTGAAGACCACGGACGCATTCCTGCTTGGATCCGCTGAAGTGGCGATTCGCATCTCGCCTTGTCCGCGCAGCGGCAGCTTCTAGCCGGCGCGATTGACGCGCACAGGACTGCGGTCTGAGAGTGCGCCCCCTGGGACTCGAACCCAGCCCGCCGGATTAAAAGTCCGGTGCTCTAACCAGATGAGCTAGGGGCGCACCCTTGATGGTCTCACAGCCGCGGCTCCATGCTCTCCCTGGTCTGCGTAAACTGAGGCTTACCTGTGCCCGCCCCCATGGTGTAGCGGTTAGCACGCCAGGTTTTCAACCTGGTAGCGGGGGTTCGATTCCCCCTGGGGGTACTTGCTGTTTGTGAGCTAGGGCTCTTAGCTCCCAGTACCCAGCGCAGCCTGCATTGCTGCAGCGATCCCAAGCGGGTTGTCGTTTATTCCAGCTGGCGGCGGGGTGGTCACGAGTGTCTCAGTCTTGAGGCCGTGGATTAGCGGCCTTGCGATGCCGCCATCCACGCCGGTCACA
>CAFBLU010000012.1_pt1 | contig 53564 bp, 61 predicted proteins | sample 7268271 | NCBI WGS metagenome assembly CAFBLU01 (sample SAMEA6814044, study PRJEB35770) | freshwater metagenome | biome: Freshwater; feature: Freshwater reservoir; material: water | place: Czech Republic | collected 2017-05-23 | depth 30m m
CTACCGCGGCCAAGAGTGGCTAACAAACTTCTGTATTGGGAAGAACTTCAGTCGGGGCGCTCGGATTCGAACCGAGGACCTCTCGCTCCCAAAGCGAGCGCGCTACCAAGCTGCGCCACGCCCCGATGTGGTGGATGCTAGAGGTCTGAGCCGTTTCGTGAATCTACTGCGACACTGAGCCTCTGTGAACCGCCACCTCGACAGAGCACATCAGGGCTATCTACTTGCGGTTTTGGCCGCTGTTCTGTTCTGCGGAAACGGGGTGACTTCGCGCCTTCTCCTCGACGATGGGATGCCCGCGGTTCGCTTGTCCGGCCTGCGCGTGCTGATCACATTCGTCGCCATGCTGAGCTGGTTGTTGGCAACAGACAGGTCATCACTCCGCGTCCGTAGGGCCGACGCGCCACGGCTGATCGGGTTCGGGCTTGGCGGTCTCGCTTTGGTCAACCTTGCCTACTTCATCGCGATTGCGCGGCTCGGGGTTGGGGTCGGCCTGACACTCGAGTACATGGGGCCCATCCTGCTCCTGCTGTGGCTCCGAATTCGCTACAAGCGGTCCGTGCCCGGGCGCGTCTGGGCAGCAGCCGCACTTGCCCTAGCCGGCTGCCTGTTGGTCGTAGAGGGCTGGAAGCTGTCCTCCCTCGACCTGACGGGCATCGCCGCGGGTCTAGCTGCCGCAGTTGGTTTTGCCATCTATGCGTGGGGCGCTGAGCGCTCCGGTCGCACCTACCGACCGGGAACAACGCTGCTCTGGTTCTCAGCCGCGGCAACACTGTTCTGGTTGGTGGCCACTCCCCCTTGGACCTACTCGTGGGCAGCATTGGGCAGCGCGGAGAACCTTGCCGCAGCCGCTTATGTCGGATTGGTCGGGACCCTTGGTGGATTCGTCTGCGCGTTCGCCGCAGTACAACGAATTCCGGCTGCACGAGCATCAGTTGTGATGACACTCGAACCTGCCCTTGCGGCCCTGATTGCGTGGCCGGTCCTTGGAGAGGTCCTCTCGCCCATCCAGATAGTCGGTGGTGTGGTCGTACTGACAGCAGTGATGTGGATTCAGGGCCAGCGCTCGGCCGGCCCCGAGGAGCAGGCGCCCCCATTCCCAACAACAGATCCGCCAGCCCAGACCGCTGGCGACCAGAGGGTCAAGTAGCCTCGCCGACTCGATGGGAAAAGTTGAACCACTCAGAGCGCTGCACTACGACACGGCCGTCACCGGAGGCCTGCAACCCGTTGTCGCACCTCCTTACGACGTAATTGACGCTGAGGGACGGGCGGCACTTGTGGCCCAGTCTCCAAACAACATCGTGGTCCTTGACCTTCCGGAAGGCGACGACCCATACGCGTCTGCCGCGGCAATCCTGCATGAGTGGATCGCCAACGGGGTACTGATCCGTGATGAGACACCAGCACTGTGGGCCGTTGAGCAGGTCTACGACGCACCGGGTGGCGCGGGCAAGCTAACCCGCCGTGGGTTTCTTTCCCGCATGGCAGTTGAGGAGTACGGCCGTGGCCGCGTCCTACCCCACGAGCGAACCCATGCTGGACCGAAAGAGGACCGTCTGCGGCTGACCCGCGCAACAGCAACAAACCTCTCCCCAATCTTCGCTCTCTTTGGTGACCCTGATGGCGTTGCCAGCGGAGCACTTGAAGGCGTCTGGCCACAGGAGCCGTTCGGTGAGGCCCTGGGGCACGAAGGAACGCTGACCCGGGTCTGGCGAGTAGACGAGCCTGAGGTTGTTGCTGCGGTCTGCGAAGCAGCGTCACAGTCGGAGCTACTGATCGCCGACGGACACCACCGCTACGAAACCGCTCGCGTCTTCGCCGACGAGGAAGGCTCCCCAGCCGGCGCAACTTCTCTGCTGGCCTACCTTGTCGCATCGGAGGATCCCGGCCTTGTTGTGTTCCCTACCCATCGGCTTGCGAGTGGCCTTGGGGATGCCGAATGGGCTGCGCTCGATGCCGCCATCGCCGAACACTTCGATGTCGAAACCGTTGCCGGGGCTACCGAGCCAGACGGCAAGGGAGGCGATCGCGTGCAGATCGGACTGCTCGACTCGCGCGATGGCAGCACCAAGATGCTGACCCTTCGGGACCCAAGCAGCCTGGACGAACCAATGGAAGGGCGCTCCGCCGCGTATCGCCAGCTCGACACGGGCGTGCTGGAAGCGCTTCTTCTGCGTGGCCCGCTTGGCCTCACTGAGGACCGGATTGACCACTTGGACGGCTTCGCCTACGCCCGCGACCTCCAGACCGCGGTTGACGCAGTCGCTTCAGGCGCCTCAGACGTTGCCTTCCTGATGGGCCCAACTCCGGTTGACCGGATCCGCGCAATCGCAGAGGCTGGCGAGTACATGCCACCGAAGTCCACATACTTCTTCCCCAAGATCCCGACCGGAATTGTCCTCAACCCACTCGACCAGTAGTCGGTGCCGGACACTCAAGAGGGATAGCATCAAGACCAATGCCTAAAGCAACTGCCAGAACCCAAGACCACCGACTTCGTCACACGGTCAAGATCGGCAAGCACTCGCTGGTGGCTGATGAGCCACAGGACATGGGCGGAACTGACGACGGCCCAACACCCCAGGAGCTCTTGGCAGCAAGCCTTGCCTCATGCACTGCAATCACCATGCAGATGTACGCCGAGCGCAAAGGCTGGGACATTGGAGAGATCGAAGTCGAAGCTGAGTACGAGCCCGCCGAGCGAGGAAGCCCAACAAAGTTCACGATGGTTCTCCGTCTTCCCGAAGGCCTTGACCCTGAGCAGCGCCAACGCCTTGAAGTAATCGCCGCGAAGTGCCCTGTCCACCGGGCGCTCGAGGGCGAAGTGATGTTCGAGGAGCGGGTCGAACCGCTCCCAGCCTGACCGATGGACCCGGCCGGGACGATTGCCCGGCTACAACCCCTGCTGCTCAGCGTTGAGACCGCTCTTGATCTAGAGCCGCCGGCAGCGGTTGAGTCAGCCGTCCTTGTGCCGCTGACCGATGACAACGGTGTCCTGTCAGTGATCCTCACGAGACGCCGTGATGACCTTCGTCACCATGCGGGCGAGTACAGCTTCCCCGGTGGAAGGCGCGACCCAGGTGAGGTAAACCTGCTTGCCACCGCACTGAGGGAGACCCACGAAGAGATCGGGATCCCACCCACGCAAGTTCAGCTCATAGGCGCTCTCCAGCCAACAGCAACCATCGCGACAGGGTTCTCGGTGCATCCGTTTGTAGGCGTCGTCCCCACCGGGACTGCTCTCATAGCGGCCCCGGACGAGGTGGCGGAGATCCTTCTGGTCCCACTCGCTGATTTGATCGCCGGGGCAGACAGGGCCGTGATGAAGCGGCGCGATCTTGCTTTCCGGACGGCAGTCTTCCCCGTCAACGAGCGGGTGATCTGGGGGGCTACTGCCCGAATCCTCTCCGACCTCTTGGCCCGGATCGGACCAGCCTCCGCCTGACCGCAGTCAAGCTTGCGTCGCTGGCCTCAGCCGCGGTCCCGGGTCAGTAGCTCGTCAACAGCAGCCTTGGCACTAAGTGCCCAGCTGGGAGCGTCGGATGGATCCGCGTCGATCAACGCCCAAGGAATCTCATTCTTGTCACAAGCCTTCTTGACCTCAGCAGCTCCTGCTGCCAACACGTCATCCGGGAGCGTGCCGACAGATTCGTAAAGGACGCCTCTAACAGTGGTGTCAATCGTTCGCTCCAGGAGCATCTGAAGTCGGGTTCCGTGCAGCGGCTCGACCGCCTCGGCCTCTCCTTCAGCAGACGCTAGGGCCCAGATCAGGATTGTCGCGTTCTCAAGCGAGTAGTTGATCGTCGCGATGCGATCGGGATCTCCCACCCATGGCTCAATACCAGCGGCCTCAAGCTCGTCCACCCGGGTCCGGGTTCTTGTGGTCCCTCGGACAGCATGTCCATCAGCTCGCAGAAGGCCAGCCAGCTCAATGCCGCGCTTGCCGCAACCAACAATCACGACTCTTGCCATCTTGGTCCTAGCCTTCCATTTCAGTTCGAGAGCCTGATTCGCGCGCGGCTCTGCGGTCGCGCAGCGCTTGAAGCGCCTCGCGTACTTGGACATCGTCCTCTATCTCCAGCTCAGTTCGGCGCTCCTCAATCTCCCGAGCTGACCGAAGGCCAACATTCTCACTCCCGCTACCGGGACTGGACTTGCCGATCAGCCAGAGCACCAGCGCAACCGCGCCAACACCACCAAACATGACTATCGCGAAGCCGTCCACAGAACCGATCGTAACCCCTGAGCAGGGTAGGGTCGGATCAGGCCGCTCAACGACTGGAGCAAAAGTGGATTTTGATCTGACAGATGAACAGGAATTGGTCCGCAGAACCGCAAGGAACTTCACGGACTCCAACATCGTTGACCGCGCCCGCGACAACGATCGCAACGAACACTTTGATCTTGAGCTAGTCACGATGATGGCCAAGCAGGGCTATCTGGGCGCTGTAGTTCCCCGCCAATATGGGGGAGCTGGTTTGGACTACATCACCTACGCCCTGCTGGTTGAGGAGATTGGCCGCGGCTGTTCCTCCATGCGGACCGTGATCTCAGTCCAGACATCACTCGTCTGTTCCTCCATCCTGCGCTGGGGAACTGAGGATCAGAAGCTCGCCTACCTGCCGCTGCTCTGCTCTGGTGAGTGGCTTGGTTGCTTCGGATTGACCGAACCCGACACTGGCTCCGATGCCGCGAATCAGAAGACGGTGGCGACAAAGACCGACGGTGGCTGGTCCATCACGGGACGCAAGATGTGGATCTCACTCGGAAGCCACGCCAAGGTTGCCCTCATCTTCGCCCAGACAGACCCGTCGCTGGGCCATCGTGGAATCGCGTGCTTCCTTGTGGAGACCGACACGGAAGGCTTCTCCACCTCACCCATTCACCACAAGATGGGCCTGCGGGGCTGTGACACGGCTGAGCTGATGCTTGACAATGTTGTCGTTGGCGATGACGCCCTGATGGGTGAGGTCGGCGAGGGATTCAAGATCGCGATGAGCGCATTGGACAATGGTCGCTACAGCGTTGCCGCGGGCTGCGTTGGCGTGTGCCAGGGCTCGCTGGAAGCTTCGGTTGACTACTCAACCAAGCGTGAACAGTTCGGCAAGCCGATTGCCTCCTTCCAACTCGTTCAGCAAATGCTCGCTGAAATCAAAGTCTCTACTGAGGCTGCCCGCCTACTCGTCCTAAAAGCCGGCGACCTCAAAGACAAGGGACGCCCATCTACCACCGAGACCTCAATTGCCAAGTGGTACGCAACCGAGGCAGCCGTTCGCTGTGCCGACACCGCAATCCAAGTTCACGGTGGGTCCGGCTATGTCGATGACTATCCCGTTGAGCGGTATCTGCGCGATGTCCGCGTGACAACGCTCTACGAAGGCACGTCGCAGATCCAACAGTTGATCATCGGCAGGGACCTGACTGGCATCAATGCCCTAGTGCCCCCACAAGGGAGCTAACGGGCAGGGAAGGTCAGGCAGTGGCAGCAGCGTCAGCCTGCGGGAAGGTCCCGCAGGTAGCGCTCGGCATCAAGTGCTGCTTGGCAACCTGAGGCTGCCGCTGTGATGGCCTGTCGGTAAGTGGAGTCAGCCAAGTCACCGGCAGCGAACACGCCCGCAACATTGGTCCTGGTTGAACGTCCGTCCACGGAGATGTACCCCTCGTGGTCTCGGTCAACCTGCTCTGCCACAAGCTCAGTGGTTGGAACGTGGCCGATCGCAATGAATGCTCCCTTGGCCTCAATCTCAGTTTCCTCGCCAGTCTCAGTGTTCTTGAGCGCGATGGTCGTCAAAGCGCCACCGTCCGCAGCCCTGAACTCTGTCGGTGCGTATGGAGTCATGAACTCAAGGTTCTCAATCTCACGAGCACGATCAACCATGATCTTGGAGGCGCGGAACTCATCACGCCTGTGGATGACAACAACCTTGGATGCGAACTTAGTCAGGAAGATCGCCTCCTCCATTGCGGAGTCGCCACCGCCCACCACAACGGTTGGAAGGTCGCGGAAGAAAGCTGCATCGCAAGTCGCGCAGTAGGAAACACCCTTGCCGCCAAGCTCCTCTTCACCCACGACGCCAAGCTTCTTGTGCTCGGCACCCATGGCAAGAACAACTGTCTGCGCCCGGATGACCTCGTCACCAATCTGAATCTCGTGAATACCACCAGGTTCAGTGGAGAGGTTGATGCCAGTTGCGTCCTCAGTACGGAGGCGTGCGCCGAACCGCTCAGCTTGGTCTCGCAGCTGCTGCATCATCTCCGGCCCCATCACGCCTTGCGGGTAACCGGGGAAGTTCTCGACTTCAGTCGTCTGCTGGAGAAGACCTCCCCAAGCCCATCCCTCAATCACCAGCGGCTCAAGGTCGGCCCGTGCCGTGTAGAGCGCAGCCGTGTAACCAGCTGGGCCGCTACCGATGATCACTACCCGTTCGACTGTGTCAGAGCTCATTGGGCGAGTTTAGCCGGGGCACCCGGAGCCGTGGGCTCTCCCGCGTCCTCCTCCGCCCACTTGGTTGCTCGCTGGCGCAGTTGCACGAAGGCGATCGCTCCTGGAACCGTCGGCAGCCAGAAAGAGAAGGCTCGGTAGGACAGCACGGCCACAAGGGCGAGCCCAGCGTCAATCCCGAAAGCTGCCAACGCACCGACCATGGCTCCTTCCACGCCGCCGATGCCCCCGGGGAGAGGAAGCAGGTTGCCTAGCTGACCCACGAAGTAGGCCATCACGATCGTCACGACAGCAGGTTCAGAGCCAAACGCTCTCAGGCAAGCCCAGAGAACTGCGATGTCGAAGTACCACCAAGCAACAGCTCCGAGCATTCCCGGGTGTCGCTCCTTGAGCAAACGGAAGGCAACCCGCGTTCCAGCTGCGACGGCAGCCGGTGCCGCAGCGAGCTTGCCAGCAACCGTGGCTACCTCCCCCCGCCCATGCGACCAAGCGAGAAGTCGGCGCTCGCTGTCGCCTGGCACCAATGCGAACAGAAGGAATACAGCAATCACTGAGGCGGCTAGTACTGCTGGGACAACCGTCAGTCCGATTGGGGCAGGTCCGTTGAACACCCCTGCCGCGAGTCCAATCCCGCCTACCAGTACGGAGACCATGAAGACTGAGTAGAGACAGACCATGAAGGCGGTCAGGTTGACTGCTACCTCACGCCGCGGGAGTCCGGTTCTACGAATCCCCCAGAACGAAAGGGCCATACCTCCAACGCCAGCAGTCGCAAACAGCCGTGTGGCGGCCACGCCAGCCATGGTGATCAGATACGAGGTTGACCAAGTGAACCGACCCTTATGAGATGGGATCACAACCCTCAGCACCAGGATGTAGCCCAAGTAGGAACCGACTTCGAGTAGTGCTGCCACCGCAAACCAGCTGCCGTCGCCCTCATCCAGCCGCCGCCAAGTCTCATTGAGCCCGCCGATCTTGGGCAGGATCACATAGAGGAAGGCAATCGCGCACGCCACAAAGACGGTTGCCCCAGCAACGGTCCTCCGAGTCAGTCGGAATCTAGGCGGCCCATTTTCGCCGGTGCGAAAGTCCTCATCGAGCTCATCAAAGGGCCCCTGCGATTCCTCTTGTACCTCAGCCATTAGCAGCGGCCCTTCGCTGCAGCCCATTGACCGCGGCTCCGATGCTTTGGCCTACTGGAGCAAGAGGGCCCGCGATTCTCCAAACGCCCTCCGCTAGCGCTGCCCCTGCGATGAGGTCAATCACATAGTGCTCGCCGAGGTAGACCAGGGCAACTCCAAGAGTCCCCGTGTATCCCCATCCGATTGCGCCCGCAACCTTGCCGGTCCGCCTCAGGATCTTCGCGGCCATGACCGAGGTGGCGAAGTGGAGGGATGGCATTGCGGCAAAGGGATTCCCCGCCAAGGACGAGTAGAGCGGACCCCAGTGGTCCTTCCAAAACTGTGCGCCATATTCGATCATCATCCGCCGGATCCGAGGGGTCTGACCATCATCGAAGCGGCCCTGCTCGGCGGCGTACCAAGGTGGAGCCGTTGGGGCAAGCCAGTAGATCAGTGCCCCAATGTCAAACACGGCGTAGGTCATGAACGCGGCTTTGGGGAACATGTCTCGTCGTCGCATTAGGACATAGACCGCCGTGCCGTGCGGGACCGTGAACCAGGCCCAGTGCGCCCAGACGAGAACCTTCTCGTAACCCTGTATCTCGCCCGGGTGGGCGAACAGGCTCTGGAACCTGTGGGTAGGCGCGCTACCTAGCCCAATCATCTTGTCGATCTCGACCGGGTAATCAATGTGGACTCGCTCGGCCAATTCCCCTGGTTGGTCATTGGGCATTTCGTAAGCGGCGATGTACGCCCACATCTGCAGGGCGCAGATACCAACATCCCGCGTCCTTGACTTCGGGAGTGCCACAGCGAGACCGAGGGGAGCAGCCGCAGCCGTCGCAATGGTCACGGCCGGATGTAACCGCAGCCGCCTCCTGAGCACGGGCGCGGCAGCACCGGCGACAACAGCGCCCCAAGCCAACGACCGGATCAAAGTCCCCTTCCTCACCGCGTCGAGCCTACCGGGGGGTTCATACTGCGCCAATGGCTGGGGGCAAGAAGATCGCTATTACGGGAGCAGCAGGCTTCATTGGTCTGGCTGCCGCCAAGCGTCTTGTGGATGAGGGAAACCAGGTAGTGGGGATTGACATCAATCCTCAGGGAGAGGCCTTAGTCACTGCCACCGGAGCGTCATGGGTGCAATGCAGCACCACGGACAGGAGCGACCTTGAACGGGCGCTGAAGGGGGTCGACGGCGTAATCCACACTGCTGCAATCGTCTCTGACCACGGGTCAATGGAGGACTTCATCGAGGTCAACGTCCGCGGAACACGGAATGCGATCGACGCGGCGCAGTCGGCTGGGGCAACAGCCTTTGTCCACATCAGTTCGGTTGCCTCTTGGGGTTACGAGTTTGCGAGACCACCGCGTGATGATTCGTGGACTCGCCGACAGGGAGTCCCATACGTGGACACGAAGGCCGCGAGCGATGACCTTGCACTGAGGCGCGGCGCTGCTGTCGTGCGGCCTGGGGATGTCTACGGGCCGCGCTCAACCCCTTGGTCCGTGCGGCCACTGGAAGCAATGAAGCGCGGTCGCTTTGTGCTCCCAGGCAGTGGGGAGGGACTGATGACACCAGTATTTGTTGATGACCTCGTTGACCTTGCCCTGCGGGCCTTGGTTGAGCCAGCTGCTGCTGGCCGCGCAGTCACAGGCTTCGCTGGCGAACCAGTCACAGCCGCAACGTTCTTCGATCACTATGCGCGGATGCTTGGCAACGAGCGAACGCCGACTGCTCCACGCCCACTGGCAGCAGCGGGCGCCGCGGCCATGGAACTGCTCGCCAAGCTAACGGGCAAGACTCCCGAGGTATCGAGAACAGCAATGGTCTTCATCAGCAGGAAAGCCGGTTACTCCACAGATCTCGCTCAATCACTGCTGGGTTGGCAGCCAACGACAACGCTCGCTGAGGGTATGCAACTCACCGAACAGTGGTTCCGTGACACCGGGCTGCTCCCAAACTCTTCCGACACATAGGATCGCTTCGTGCCCGAATGGACCTCTGAGACTGAGTACGAGAACCTGAAGCTTCTGCGCTGTGGCTCAGCAGCGCGAATCGTGCTCAACCGCCCTGACGCACTAAACGCTTGGGACAGTGGGCTCGGTAATGACCTTCTGGATGCCATTGACAAGGTTGAACATGACACGACGGTCAAGGCAGTCGAAATCCGCGGCGCGGGGAGAGCATTCTCTTCAGGAGCGGACTTGAAGGCGGGTTTTGACCACACGGACGAGCACGGGGCACCCGACCTCGCTCGTTCGCTTCACGAGCGTTATCACCCAGTGATTCTTGGAATCCGGCGGATGCCGAAGCCAGTTGTGGCCGCCGTACACGGTCCAGCAGTGGGAGTGGCCTGTTCCCTCGCATTGGCCTGCGATCTAGTCTTGGCCTCCGAGAGCGCCTACTTCCTCCTCTCATTCACCACAATTGGCCTCGTCCCCGATGGGGGCTCATCAGCCTTCATCCCAGCTCGGGCTGGCTTCTCCCGTGCGAGCGAGATGGCTCTGCTCGGCGAACGCATTAGCGGTGCACAGGCAGCCGACTGGGGACTGGTCAACCGCCTTGTCGCCGACGCTGATTTTGAAACCGCGGCCGATGAACTTGTCTTGCGTCTTGCTCGCGGTGCCACCAGCGCTTATGCCGGAGCCAAGCAGCAGCTCAACGCTTCATGCTTCCCGGAACTAGAGAAGCAACTCAACCTTGAGGCTACCCTCCAGCAGGGCCAGGCAGGCAGTCCGGACTTTGTGGAGGGCGTCACAGCTTTCCTCGAGCGACGTGAGGCACGCTTTGGCGACAGCTAAGCCCAAGTCGAGCAAGCCCGAATTAGCCGGCCGTCGCCGCAACCGGTCGCGCGGGTATGATTCCGCCGCTGTGAGGACCGCCCCCATCACCAAATCACGATTTGCCGCATTTGCCGCGGTCACTGCGCTGTTTGCGCTGCTCGCTGTTCCGGGTGCCGCATCCGCGATAACAGCGGTTCCGCGCTCAGGCGGATCCCCAAATGCTGATGCGATTGCTGAGCTTTACCGAATCGTTCTCTTCTTCGGGGTAATCGTATTTCTCGGCGTTGAACTGTTCCTGATCTACGCACTGATCAAGTTCCGCGCGTCCAAGGGTGCCGTCGCATCAGGACCAACTGGGAACAATCGCCTTGAGATTGGCTGGACTGTCAGCGCGGCAGCTCTCGTCGCCGTGCTTGCAGCAATCACCTTCATCAAGCTTCCGGTCATCACAGACCCACCAAAAGGTCAGCCAGTTGCTGAGTTTGCGCAGTCCTCCCGTGAGGCAGGCCTCGTGCCAGTCCCAAGCCCACCGGATGGCAAGAAGATCACTATCAACGTCACTGGCCGCCAGTATGTCTGGCGGTACACATACGGCAACCGTCTTGACAGCCCATTCGTCTACACGGAGATGGTCGCGCCATCAGACACGGTTGTAGTCCTTCGGATTCAGTCCACCGACGTAATCCACTCATGGTGGATCCCTCGCCTCGGCGGGAAGTTCGATGCTGTCCCAGGTTCAACTAACTACACCTGGTTCAAAGCTCCGACTCCAACGAATGCAACTGGTGAGGTCTACACGGGACAGTGCGCCGAGCTCTGCGGTCGCCAGCACGCCAACATGCTCGCCTCCGTGCGGGTTGTAACCCCCGCTGCCTTCAAGGTTTGGCTCGCTGATCAGACTGCCCGGATCAAGGCCGCTAATCAGGCAGGCATCGCGACCCGCCAGAAGCTGACCGACAACGGTCAGATCCCCAACCTCGCACCGGCGCAGTAAGGGAGATCACAGGAATGTCAGCAACAACAGGAACATCCAACGCTGGACTCCCAGAGCTCGTGGCCCACAAGGTCGCCTCGCCTGCCCCCAAGCAAGGCTGGATCTCGTGGTTCTTGACAACCGATCACAAGCGAATCGGCATCCTTTACATGGTCACGACCTTCGGCTTCTTCCTTCTGGGTGGAGTCGAGGCGATGATGATTCGCCTTCAGCTTGGCGTTGCCAACAACTCGCTGATCACGCCGGAGCACTACAACCAGCTCTTCACCATGCATGGCACGACCATGCTCTTCCTGTTCGTGGCTCCGATGATGGCTGGTATCGCCAACTACGTTCTGCCGCTGCAGATTGGCGCTCGCGATATGGCCTTCCCGCGCCTGAACGCTCTGTCCTACTGGCTTCTTCTGGCCGGCGGCATAGTTTTCTATGTAACCCTCTTCTTCACTCCGCCTGAAGCGGGCTGGACGTCTTATCCACCACTTTCATCTGCTGTCTACTCCCCAAGCGGCGGTCAGGACGCATGGATCTACCTGATTCACCTCACCGGCGTCTCATCACTCTTGGGAGCAATCAACATCGTGGCCACCCTGATCACGATGCGCGCACCGGGCATGAGCTGGAGCCGGATTCCGCTGTTCTGCTGGACGATGCTCACCTACTCCATCCTTCTTATCGTCGCCCTTCCGGTCGCAGCTGGCGCTGTCACGATGCTGCTCTTTGACCGGAACTACGGCACCGCATTCTTTGACCCAACGGCTGGCGGCTCCCCGCTCCTCTGGCAGCACCTGTTCTGGTTCTTTGGGCATCCTGAGGTCTACATCATCGTTCTGCCAGCGTTCGGCATGATCAGCGAGATACTGCCCGTGTTTGCTCGCAAGCCAATCTTCGGCTACAGAGCCATCGCAACTTCCACCCTTGTGATTGCGCTGATCTCAATGCTCGTCTGGGCCCATCACATGTACACGGTGCCTGCGCCAACCGTGGTCTTCTCACTGTTCACGATCACCACACTGCTTGTGGCAATCCCAACTGGCGTGAAGATGTTCAACTGGCTTGCGACTATTTGGAAGGGCTCAATCGTCACCGCGTCACCGTTCTATTACGCGGCTGGCTTCCTGTCCGTCTTTGCCTTTGGCGGCATCACCGGAATCTTCCTGGCCATCTTCCCAATCGACTGGCAGCTCCAGGACAGCTACTTCGTTGTTGCCCACTTCCATTACACGCTGATGGGCGGCGCTGTGTTTGGGATGCTCGCCGGCCTCCACTACTGGTATCCGAAGATGTCTGGTCGGATGCTCAACGAGAAGACTTCAAAGGTTGCTTTCTGGCTTATCTTCGTCGGCTTCAATGTCACCTTCCTGATCCAGCACTCGCTTGGACTTGAGGGAATGCCACGGCGAATCTACGAGTACGGAGTTGGGACCGGTTGGCAGACCGAGAACATGATTTCCACGGTCGGATCGTTCATCCTTGCCATCGGGATCCTCCTCGTAACGGTCAACTTCATTCGAAGCCTTACTCGCGGCGCCCTCGCTGGACCAGATCCATGGAAGGGCAACACCCTCGAGTGGTTCACGCCATCACCACCCCCAGTACATAACTTCGACGTAATCCCAACGGTTCGTTCGGTCGAGCCAATGAAGGACATCCGCGCGGAGATTGAACGCGCGAGCGCAGGAGTCTGAGATGGAAGCGTCTCGCCTCTCGGCGATGGACGAGGGCGGTTTCGCTGCAGTTCGTCGTGTTGTCAGTGACTACGTAGAACTGACCAAGCCCAAGGTTCAGTCGCTCCTCCTGCTTACGACTGTCGCGACAATGCTTGTTGCTGGCAGTCCTTCCGTGAGCTTGGTCCTTCTGACCTGCCTTGGCGGTTACCTCTCGGCCGGTGGTGCTGGGGCCGTGAACCATTGGTACGACCGTGACATTGACCTCAGCATGGAACGGACTGCATCCCGACCGGTCGCCTCAGGCCGTGTACGGCCAGGTTCGGCGCTTGCTTTTGGCCTGATCCTCGCTGCGATCTCACTGATCGAAATGACCCTCTTCGTCAACGGACTGTCCGCGCTGCTCGCTTTCAGCGGGTTTCTTGGCTACACCGTGATTTACACCTTCTGGCTGAAGCGGACAACACCGCAGAACATTGTGATTGGCGGCGCCGCCGGGGCTGTTCCCCCGCTTGTTGGCTGGGCTGCTGTCACCGGCTCCCTTGACCTCGCACCGCTCTACCTCTTCGCGATCGTCTTCTACTGGACTCCACCCCACTTCTGGGCCCTCTCGCTCCTGATGAAGGACGAATACGCCAAGGTTGGCGTGCCGATGATGCCCGTCGTCCGTGGAGAAGAAGAGACCCGCCGCCAGATCGTCCTCTACACAATCCTTCTCATTGCCGTCACCCTGCTCCCGGTCATCGGGGGACTCTTCGGGTTTATCTATCTCGCTGTCGCTCTGGTGCTTGATGGGATCTTCCTTGGACTAGCGATCCAGCTGCAGAAGGTTGCTACTCGGCCCGCCGCACTACGCCTTTACCTCTACTCACTTGGCTACCTCGCGCTTCTCTTTGCTGCGATGGTTGTCGATTCCAAGATCTAAGAAACTAGGAGAAGCAAAATGAACAGGGACATCGCAAGAAAGAACATCAAGATCGGACTTAGTCTCGGAGCAGTCTGCTTCGTGATGTTCGGACTCTCATTCGTGGCCGCCATCCTGTACAACGCTTCCTAACTATGCGCGTCGACCAACCAGTTCAAGTCAAGGCACAGCCCGCAAGCGAGGAAATCCACCTCCCTGGACCTTCAGCCATTCCCCTCGTCACTGCAATCGCGGTCACTCTCGTGGTCATTGGACTTGGCCTTTCCCTTTGGATCACAGCTGTTGGCGCCGTCCTGCTTGTTGGATGCCTCACGCGTTGGATCGGCGATACCCGTCGGTCAGTCGCTGAGCTTCCAGAGGCCACCCCAGGCGACTAAGTCGCGGCCCTCCGGGGTCAGCAGTTCCCCACCTCAATCGTTTAGGTCAGCCGGTTCGGTTAGTTGATCCACTCGTACTCGCGGCGCGTATCCATTGCATGGCCACCCAGCGCCCTGCAACCATCCAGTACCGAGCAAACCTCCATCGGCAGGTTTGCGTGCTGATTGAGTCCGAATACGGTCAGGACCTCCAGCTGGAGAGTCTGGCTAAGCGAATTGCCTCCTCAAGACGGCAACTCCAGCGGGCATTCACGGAAGCCGGTGACACAACCTTCCGGGACTACCTCACAGGAGTACGAATGGCCCGTGCCGCCGAACTCTTGACCTCCGAGCCACTGACAGTCCGCGAGGTCGCTAGGCAGGTCGGCTATAAGCAGCCAGCCCAGTTCGCCAAGGCTTTCCGAAGACTCCACGGCGTCGCGCCCTCCGAATTCAGGGCATCCGCAAGGGAGAACCGGGCCGGGCCACACCTTCTGGCCAGCGCCGTCTGAGCCCTACCGATGAGCGCCGAACGAACTGCACCAAGTTCCGGCGCGTGTGAACCCCGGGTGGGACGCCATCTGTCTCACCGAACGAATAGAGTGCCGTGGCGATGAAGAACCCCCGTGAGGTAACCCGCTCCGACGTAATCATGATGATCGGTATTGGCCTTATCGCCTCCGCCGTTGGAATCGCGCTCGGCCTTTGGATCGACTGGTTCCCTACCGCAGCGGCCACACAGGCAGCACCGATTGACACCTTCTACGACGTCCTAATCATCATCTCCGTCCCAGTCTTCGTACTTGTCACGACCGTCGTACTTTTCTCGGTCTTCCGATTCCGGATGCGCGCTGGCGAGGAGGAGCTTGATGGCCCTCCCACCCACGGAAACACTCGCTTGGAGATCATCTGGACAGCGATTCCTTCAATCATTGTCACCGCCCTCTGCGTATATGGCGCATCAGTACTGAGCGAGATTGACGCTGCCAAGGCAGACCAGATTCAGGTAACTGCCTACGCCCAACAGTTCGCATGGGACTTTGAATACACAGGCTCTAACGGCAAGAAGTTCCTGACAGAGCAGATGTATGTCCCATGCAAGCCAACAACGGCAGCTACCGGTGACGGTGCCGCGTGCTCTGGTCAGCAGATCAAGTTCGACATCAAGGCCGTTGACGTCATCCACTCTTTCTGGATTCCTTCGATGCGGATGAAGCAGGATGCTGTTCCAGGCATCACGACTCACACCAAGGTCAACCCAAATCGGATTGGTTCGTACCCAATCGTTTGCGCTGAGCTCTGCGGCATCGGTCACAGCATCATGCGCTCCACCATTCATGTCGTAACGCCCGCCCGATATACAGCTTGGCTTGCGGCCAAATCAGCCGCCAAGACCGGCTGACCCAAGGAGATCTGAATGCCCGCCCAACTTAAAACCGCTGGCTGGTACCGCGCCGCAGCCTTCACCCTCCTCGGGTTGGCTTTCAGCTTCAGCCTCACAACACTGATTCGTAGCCTCTACGGCTACACGCCTCTGATCGATGGCGCAGCGATCACGATCGTCTCGATGATTGCGGTGCCGTTCTTCTTCCTTGTTGGACTTGGCGCCTTTGACTACTGGTTCTACTGGGCTGCTGGCCGTCCAACGCGGGCCGAGGATCACGCCTCACACGGTGCTCACTCATGGCGCGACTATTTCAAGGTAAACACTGACCACAAGGTCATTGGCGTCCAGTACGTCTGCACCACATTCTTCTTCATGTTCATCGGCGGACTGATGGCCATGATGGTCCGTGCCGAGCTCGCTGCTCCTGGTAGCCAGTTTGTTGACGGGCAGGACTACAACAGCCTGTTCAGCGTCCACGCTTCACTGCTGATCTTCCTCTTCATCGTCCCTGTCTTCGCAGGGCTGGCCAACTATGTCCTGCCGCTGATGATCGGCGCTCCGGATATGGCCTTCCCGAGGCTCAATGCCCTCTCGTTCTGGCTGCTTCCTATTGCCGGAACCCTGATGACGACCAGCTTCCTCATGCCTGGTGGCGCCTTCGCTTCTGGCTGGACTGCTTACGCTCCGCTATCAACCACTCAGCCATTGGGGCAGATGTGTTTCAGCATTGGCGTCCAGTTCGCAGGAGCTTCCTCGATCGCAACTGCACTCAACTTCCTAGTAACCATCATCACGATGAGAGCTCCAGGAATGAGCTTCTGGCGTATGCCGCTACTCGTCTGGGCGAACTTCGCAACATCACTTCTCGTCGTAATCGCAACGCCGTTCATCGCCGCGTCACAGTTCTTCGTGCTGCTTGATGTCGCTCTCGGCTTCCACTTCTTTGACGCCACCATTGGCGGAGGAAGACAAGGGAATGTCGTCATGTACCAGCACGTATTCTGGTTCTACTCGCATCCGGCGGTCTACATCATGATGCTGCCAGGCTTTGGCATCGTCTCCGAAATCCTCTCTGTTAAGAGCAGAAAGCCCATCTTTGGCTACCGAATGATGGCTTTCTCACTCCTTGCAATTGTGGTTCTCGGCTTCACGGTCTGGGCACATCACATGTTTGTCTCGGGCATGCAGGACTGGATCCGTGTCCCAATGATGATCACAACAGCGATCATCGCCGTCCCCACAGGAATCAAGATCTTCTCTTGGCTTGGGACCATGTGGAAGGGCGTAATCCACCTCGACACACCGATGCTCTTCACCCTTGGGTTCCTGACCATGTTCACGCTCGGCGGTATCTCCGGCGTGATGCTGGCCATGGTTCCGTTCGATATTCATGTCTCTGACACGTACTTCATCGTGGCTCACATCCACTACGTGCTCTTTGGTGGATCACTCTTCACCATCTTTGCGGGCGTCTACTTCTGGTTCCCGAAGATGACCGGCCGGATGTACAACGAGAAGCTCGGGAAGATCCACTTCTGGGCAACCCTCATCTTCTTCAACCTCACCTTCGCCCCAATGCACGTGATTGGAATCCAGGGGATGCCACGGCGGGTAGCTGATTACGCTCAGCAGTTCGCAGCGTGGAACCTTGCTATTTCAATCGCATCGTTCTTCCTCGGGCTCTCGACACTCATCTTCCTCTACAACATGGTCAACAGCTGGCGTAACGGACCCAAGGCAGAGTCCAACCCCTACCGTTCCCTCACGCTTGAGTGGCAGGTTTCCTCACCGCCGCCAATCTTCAACTTTGATGAGATCCCGACCGTTGTCGGCGGTCCTTACGAGTACGGGGTTCCTGGAGCAGTTCACGCCATCATGGGTGGCACTAAGCCAGAGCCAGTAGCCGCAACCGTGGGTTCCGACACCGAGAGCCAGGAGAGCTGACATGGAGGCTGCATCAATCGGAACCGCTGACGCAAGTCACGACCACGGAGATCACCATGGGCCGCCAGTCGCTCATCACAGCTCCACTGTTGAAGCCCAGACGCTTGGCATGCTCCTCTTCATCGTCTCCGAGATCATGGTCTTCGGAGGGTTCTTCACTGCCTACTTCTTCATCCGGGTCGTCAACGGCAATCCGTGGCCTGCTGAAGGCGAAGAGCTTCCCCAGATCATCGCTGGCTTCAACACGGCGGTTCTGCTCTCAAGTTCAGTAACGATGCACTGGGCCCTAGAGGCCGCGAAGCACGGGAATCGCCGCGGCATGAAGCTTGGAATGCTCGCAACGCTCCTTCTGGGTTCGACATTCCTCACCGTGCAGATCAACGAGTACGTCCACTTGGGCTTCGCTCCATACGACAGTGCTCAGGCGTCGATCTTCTACGGACTCACTGGTCTCCACGGCGCCCACGTTTTCATCGGTCTCACCCTGCTGCTGTTCGCGACTATCAGAGTCTTCAAGGGACACTTCACTCCGGACGAGCACCAGGGAATTGAAGTTCCCGGCATCTACTGGCACTTCGTTGATGTCATGTGGGTGATTGTGTACCTCTCCGTCTACATTCTCTAGTTCGGTGCTCAACCCGATCAGATCAGAGGCCGAGGCATTCAGGTTCCTTGGCTGGGTTGTTGCTGTAGGAGTGGTTGTTGTGGGAGTCGTACTCATCATCCGTGCCATTGTCTGACCCCTATCTCGGGCCCCGTCCGTATGAGATGAGGTGCGTCTGATGTTTGTCTTCGATCCGGTCATTTTCATCCTTCTTGCAGGAGCGGCTGGTCTTTACATCCGAGCCGTCCGCAGGCTCTCACGCCGTGGATACCGAGTTCCCCGGGGGCAGCAGGCCTTCTGGTGGACTGGAATGTCGCTGGTCACCATCGGGCTCTTTGGGCCACCAGCCGCGTTCTCAGACCAGCTGTTCTGGGCGCACATGAGTGAGCACCTGCTGATCGCTGACATAGCCGCACCCTTCCTTCTCGCGGGCCTGAGGACCCCTGTGGGGCTGTTCGTGCCCCCAAAGGAGATCTTGGTGCTCGTGGCCCGAAATCGGCCAATACGGGCCCTAGGACGCTTTGTCACCAAACCACTGGTTGCGCTTCCCCTGTCCGTAGTCGTTCTTTATGGCTGGCACCTTGCTCCAGCCTTCACTGCAGCCACGAGGGAACCACTAGTGCATGCTCTGCAGCATCAATCCTTCCTCCTCGCCAACCTGATCTTCTGGTGGCCCGCAATTGAGCCGAACCGCCGACCGATGCCCGCCCAGCTCTGGAAGATTGGTTATCTCCTTGCGGGACGCATGGCCAGCATCCTGATGGGCGCACTGTTCCTCGTCTCCAACCGGGCGTTCTACTCCGACCTCTACGCCTCTGGAGCCAAGCAACACGGCCTTACGGCGCTTTCAGATCAGCAGATCGGCGCTGGTCTGATGATGTTGACGGACGTCCTCATCATGATGATCGTCCTCGGCGTCTTCTTCGCAAAGGCAGCCGCAGAAGGCGCCCGAGAAGACCAGAAGGCCGACGAGTTACGCCTGAATCCGTCTACTTGACGGTAAGGGTGCCCTGCATGCCGGCCAGACGGTGACCGGGGACAGAGCAGAAGAACGTGTAGGTACCAGCCTTGACGGTGACCGTAATCTTCGAGGTTCCGCCACCCTGAACAACCGCGCCTAACGCGTTGACGCCAGAGCCCTGCAAGGCAATGTTGTGTGGAACCGAAGCCTTGTTGATTGACACGAGCGTGAGTGTCCCGGCCGAGGCTGTTGCCGCCGAGGCGAGGTACTTGAGCTGGCCGCTTGGATCAGGGTCGATCTGCAGCTGTCCACCCTTGGCAACCGCGACGACCTGATTGAGCCCTGGAACGATCGCGTCAAGAATCCCAGTGTCCTTGCCTGGCCGTGCTGCAGCCCAAGCGACGTAGGCTGCGACATCGCGAGCATCCTGACCCGTGACCAAGTTGGCAGGCATGGCACCCATCGTGTCTGGGTAAAGGATCTGCCTGTGAGTTACGCCCTCATAAGTTGACCGTGGGAAGCCATCGGCGAGCGCCTGCTGGTAAGCCTCATCGAGGTTGGGTCCTGTGACGCCCTTGCTCCCTGCGCGGCCGAGTACATGGCAAGCGCCACACTTGGACACAAACAGCTTCTTGCCGTTAGGGAGGTTTGCATCGCCGCCTGAAACCGTGGGACCGCAGCCCTGTGCGCCGAAGGCAGCAAGCGCTGTGGCGGCCACTACGGCGGCAGATCTGATTGGGGCGGAAAGGCGCATCATCGGCCCGGGACTCTACTCATTGGGACGGACTGAGCGTTGCCTCCTCCCCCGTTGCTACGCTTGAGACCGTGACTACACAGCGATACAGATTCCGAACCCCGTCGACCGGTGCCGATGTACTAATCGACGCCGAAGCCGGGCAGTCCTACCAAGACTCTGAGACCGGAGAGAAGCTTCTGCCGGTTGGAGCTGTTCTGCCCTTGGCGCCTAGCGCCTCCCGCCTCCCGTGGTCAGTTGAGAATCTGCGAGCCTGCGACCACTGCGGGCAATTCTCCCAGCGCGATGTCAACGCATGCCCAACCTGCGGCCGACGCGTCAGCAACCAGAGCAACTAATGCCAGAGAACGGGCCCTCAACAAAGCATCTCAGCCTTCTCGCGGCCACTGCGCTCGCTGGCGCAGCCGTGGCCCTCGGCGTCTCTGCCTGCGGTGGCAGCAGCCCCACCGCTGAAACAGCACCCGTTACAGGTCTGACCGTCCCAGGCGGAGGGTCCGGAGCTGCCGTAACACCGGCTCCGACCGCAACAACTTCCTCAACCACCAGCTCCAGCGATGGATCATCGGGTGGCGCATCTCCCGGAGGCGATTCAAGCGGCTCCGGTGGCAGCAGCGGTGGCTCGGATTCCGGTTCTGGGAGCGGAGGGTCATCATCTGGTGGCTCAACGCCTGCCCCAGGCGCCGGCGGCGCATCACCAGGTTGATCTAACCGCAGTGCTCTTTGGAGAGCGCTACACCGAGTATCAGTTGAACCTAGGTACGGATCAGCTGCTGGCGACGAGCGTGAACTCGAACGTCGGTACGCCGGGGTACGAACACCTGAAGTCAGCGATCTTTCCGGTCGTCAGAAGTGACGACTGGGCGAAGATGACGCCGAACCTAGTCGAGCACGGATCGGCTGTTCGGTGAGTAACGGGGTCCTTGGTAATAGGGAGGCCGCTTGTTGGATCCTTGGGCTTGAAACCAGCTGGTGGTCTACTAGCGCGCCATGCATCCGTCGTTCCGCTGCTCGCCAGCGGCAGAATGGGCGCGTATGTGGGCACTGAAAGGCCCACGACATCGCCCTTCAGGACTGGAATGGTCTGCCTAAGGGCAAGTGTGATCTTGCGCCCGAAGTAGCGCTCCAGTGAGATCATTGGCCCAAGAGCTACAACCTTCTTGAGGATCACCGAGCCAGACTTCTTGCGTTCGGGCCTTAGAACAATAAGCCGCACTTTTGAGCCCTTACCGAAGGTCTTGTCGAAGTAAGCCTTCTCCGCGAATACGTCGTACTTGGAGCAGTACTTGGTCCACCGATTCTTGGTCACGCCTTTGATCTTGCTTCTAACCCAGTGGTATGAGTACTTGGTGCAGGTCTTGGAGTCCTTGAGCTTGCCGACCCGCATGGTGAGCGCAACAAGCGTTGAGTTGACCGGGACAGTTGTGGGGTTGTTGGTCCCGCTGTCTCGGATCGGATAGACCGTGGTCATGGTCAGGACGCTGCAGCGCCCTAGGCCCTTGGGGGCCCCGCGGTCGTTGGCGGGTGTCCCGTTACAGGAAGGGGCCGGCAGTCCGCCTGTCCCCCCAATCTCAATGACCGGAGCAGCAGCGATTGCAGGCACCGCAAGGGATGCTATTAGCGCGACCGGAAGGACCGTCAGGCCCAGAACGCGCTGCAAAGTAGTTCGTTGCATCTTGATCAATACAAGCAAAAGCTTGGCATGAATCCGCCGGTTGGGCGTGCGTTTGCGCACAGTCGACCTCCCCGCACCCCTCCGATCCCTAGTATTAGCAGCCGATGCTCGCAATCCAAGCAAATGGTCTCCAACGCGCCTTTAAGGGCGGAATCAAGGCCGTAGACGGAATTGACCTTTCTATTGAGCAGGGGGAAATCTACGGATTCCTCGGGCCCAATGGGGCCGGGAAGACAACCACTGTCAGGATGCTAGTAACCCTCCTGCTGCCAACTGGTGGTTCGGCCACGGTGGCTGGCCATGACGTCGCCAAGGAGGCAGGTGCTGTCCGTCGCAGGATTGGCGTGGCACTCCAGGAAGCGGCCTTGGATTCTCTGATGACGGGCAATGAACTAATGCTGCTTCAAGCAACGCTTCAGGGGATGAAGACCGACGCGGCAAAGAAGCGCTGTAGCGAACTGATCGAGCGCGTAGGGCTTACCGATGCTGGCGACCGGCGCGTGGGGGGTTATTCGGGCGGCATGAAGCGCAGACTTGACCTTGCGATGGCACTCGTCCACTCCCCCTCCGTTCTGTTCTTGGATGAGCCGACTACCGGCCTTGACCCAACTTCACGTTTCACCCTTTGGCAAGAGGTATCCCGCCTACGGGAGGAGGGAACTACCGTGTTCCTGACAACCCAGTACCTCGAAGAAGCCGATCAGCTCGCCGATCGGGTGGGAATCATCGCCGATGGAAAGATCGTGGCTGAAGGGACTCCTGAGGCGCTCAAGCGCGAATCGGGGGCCAACCACATCGAGGTCATTCTCCTAGAAGGATCTGACCCTACCGCCGCAACCGCTGCTCTCTCCTCGCTTGGAGAGCCGATGGAAGCCTCCGGCAAGCACGATGTCTCAATACGCCTTAGGGAGCCGGGGATTGGCGTCGCAGACGCTGTCCGGGTTCTGGACGATGCGGGCCTTGAGGTGGCCGAGATCGAGCTCGTAAAGCCATCGCTCGATGACGTCTTCATGGAGAAGACTGGTCACCGGCTCGAAGGCTCCGGCGACGGCGAGTCGTGACGGGCGCCTCATTGGCGCTTGCGCGGCGCGCCCTCCTCGTAACACTCCGCCGCCCACAGTTCCTCGCTCCACTCCTGATTTTCCCCACGCTTCTGCTTGCTGTCAACACCGGCGGCCTCTCTCAGGCCACAGCACTGCCTGGCTTCCCGACCATCGATGGGCAGCCACCAGTCTTCTTTGACTTTCAGCTCGCTGCAGCAATGTCGCAGTCACTCCTTCTGGGCGGAGTAGGAACAGGAATCGCTGTCGCACTAGAACTCGAGATGGGCTTCTTTGAGCGTCTCGTCGCCGCACCAATTCCACGCGTGTCGATTGTCTTCGGCCGGCTGCTTGCCGCAGCGGTAATCGCATGTCTCCAGCTGACCTGGTTCGTCCTGCTCGGAGTCATCTTCGGGGCTGGAATCTATGACGGTATCCCCGGACTTTTGATCGTCTACGGAATTGGGGCACTAGCCGGTATTGGATTTGCTGGGATTGGGGTCACGCTGGCCCTCCGAGCGGGTAATGCCTCAACGGTTCAGGGCTTCTTCCCACTTGTCTTCGTGATCCTGTTTCTCTCATCTGCCTTCTTCCCGGAGGCCCTGCTCAGCTCACCCGCTGATGTGATCGCCCATTACAACCCGCTGTCGTATGTGGCCAACGGAATGCGCGCGCCAATTATCGGCTACGGCGGGACGAAAGCTGTCCTTGAAGGCTTTGCCGCGGCCTTCGGGCTAGCCGTGCTGTTTGCTGCCACCGCGACGCACGCCCTGCGCGGAAGGTTGAGAGCAGGATGAGCGAACGCCAGGTCGTGCCAGCACTAATCCGAAGGGCCCTCAACGAACTGATCCGAGTACCCGGCGCTGCCATCCCCGGCGTACTTGCTCCAACGATCTTCATGCTCGGCCTGACAGCCGTGTTCGGTCAGGTCACGCACCTCCCCGGTTTCAATGGCCTCGATCAGTACATCGCTTTCGTCCTGCCGGTCGGACTGCTTCAGGGAGCTGGCTTCACGGGCGCTGCCACGGGAGTCAACATGGCCCGGGACATCGAACAGGGCTGGTTTGATCGCCTTCTTCTGGCACCCGTAAGCAGGCCAATGCTGCTCGCCGGCATTGTCGGCTCGGCATCCCTTAGGGCCCTGATCCCAACCACAACTCTCGTACTTGTCGGAATGGCTTTTGGGGTCAAGTTCCCTGGAGTGGCCGAGCTCTTCATCGCCGCTTCGCTGGTGATGATCCTCGCCGCCTGCACCGCCTGCTGGGGCGCCATTATCGCCCTCAAGTTCCGTACACAGCAGGCAGCACCACTAATGCAAATAGGGTCGTTCGTTGCGGTGCTCTTCACAGCTGCTTACGCGCCAATCGGAATGCTGCAGCCTTGGCTTCACACCGTCGCGACTATCAACCCCGTCAACTACGTACTGACAGGCGTACGCCAGGGCTTCATTGGCTCAGTCACATGGGCGGACACTTGGCCGGCATATGTTGCCGGGTTCGGACTTCTCGCCGTCCTTGGGACCTTCGCGGTCCGAGGGATGCGGCGAACCGGCCAATAACCAATCTCAGCGGCCGCTGAACCGCGCCTTACCGAAGCCCTCATCAAGAAACGATCGCACTCCGCCTTGGAGGTCCTCAGTGGAGAACAGTTCCGCTGCCACACGTGATGTGACCGCGTCAGCTGCGGCTGGTCCACCATCCCTCGCCGCTCGAAGGATTGTCTTCGTGGCAACGTGGGCAAGAGTCGGCCCTGCTCCTAGCTGGGCAGCCAACTTCCGAGCTACAGAATCAACCTCATCAGCAGGAACAAGACGGTTGATAACGCCCCAGTCGTAAAGAGTTGCTGCGGAAACTGGCTCGGCAAGCATCACGAATTCGCGCGCCCGACCATCCCCTGCCCTCGCGGCCAGCCGCTGAGTGCCGCCCATCGCAGGCGTAAGACCAATTCTGGCCTCAACAAGGCCGAAGTAACAGTCGTCCGCTGCGACGATTAGATCGCAGCCGAGCGCGATCTCCATCGCCCAAGTCAGGGTAAGAGCATGAGAAGCCCAAACAGTCGGGCAGGGAAGTGCCTCCACGCGCTGAGTGAAAGAGATCAGATCGTCAAATAGGCCCTCGGCCCCCTCAACGCTGCCCGCGTCCGCAAACTCCTGGACATCAACTCCACCACTCACAACCCGGCCTTCCGCACGAAAGAGGACTGCTCTAGGAGAGTCGGATTCAAGCGAGTCCAACGCTGAGGAGAACGACGTGGCAAGGCTGACATCCCAGAGATTGACGGGCGGATGGTCAAATGTGACAACGGCGACGTCACCTTCACGCTCAACGCGTACTGGACCTTCGCTCATCAGATCAGCTCCTTCGCGGCCGCAGCAATATCGCCCGGGTCGCCTGGTTGTGGAATCCAAGGAAGCTCAAGGCCATCCCCGTCATACCGTGGGACAACATGAAAGTGGAGATGGAACACGGTCTGGCCCGCCGCCGCCCGGCAGAAGCTCACTACAGCCGCCCCATCCGCACCGAGCCGCCCCAGCGCGCGGTCAGCAAGAATCTGAGCAGTCCGCGAGCATGCTGCGACAGCCTCAGGATCAGCAGCAACGATGTCGGCGGCGTGGGCCTTGGGCACCACAAGGCAATGGCCTCTGGTGGCAGGGCTGATGTCCATGAAAGCTAGGGTCCGTTCATCCTCATAGATGACCGTGGCAGGCACGTCGCCTTTGACAATTCCGCAGAAGAGACAGTCGGGATCGTGCATATAGGCCAGCCTACTGGCCAGCGAGGAAACGCTGGGCGTGAGCCACGGCCTCCTCGGACGTTGAGATCTCCCCGGCGTATTGGGCCGCTGCAAGCTCTACAAGCAAGACTCCCACCTGTGGGCCTTGCGGAATACCCAGCGCGGCGGCCAAGTCATCCCCTCTGATCAGCGGCGGCGGCGTTCCCTGCCGCTCCCGGACGACTGCCGCACCAAGCAATTTCTCGCAGAGGCCAATATGCCTCGGGATTGCCTCATCACTCCGCCTGCCCCTAGTTGCCAGACGATCGGCTGCGGAGAGAACCGTGACATCTACTGAAACGGGCTCTGTTGACACGAGATAGCCCTCAATGTCGCGTGCGGACACTGGCTCGTGATGGGTCATGAAGCCAGCGTCCATGTGGTGCTTCACCATCGCCTGCACCGCAGATGAAAGTCGTGTTGAGGTCCGCAGACGGGCCAGAATGTCAGCTGTCATCTCCGTCCCAACAATGTGATGGTCGGGGAAGCCAATCCGGCCCCCGGAGTACTCAACCCGAGTGCTTGACTTGGCGATGTCATGGAGCAGGGCTCCCAGCCTCACAGCGTCCCAACGGCGGAGACCATCGCCCATTTCACCGGATAGCAAAGCTGCCGCGTCCGGTCCAGCGTCGCCCAGAACATCGGGACTCTCCTCAAGCAAGAGGACCTGCTCCAAGACCATCAATGTGTGGTCGAAGCAGTCAAGGTGGTGATAACGGCTCTGGCCGATTCCCCGAAGTTGCGTGAGCTCTGGCAGGACTGCCTCGAGAGCACCGACCGCATCCATCAGGCGAAGGCCCGTCAGGGGATCGGCCCCGCCAATGATTCGGCCAAACTCCATCAGCTGTCGCTCGCCCGACACTCCCGAAATGTCCGGGGAGGCCGCACTCGCCATGTCCAGCGTCGCTGACTCAACTTCGAACCCGAGCTCGCCCGCAATGCGGACAAGTCGGAGCACGCGCAAAGGATCCTCACTGAACGCCGCAGGCCCAACAGCTCGCAGCACCTTCGCCTCTAGGTCCTTCCGGCCTCCGAAGGGATCAATCAGCTCCTGACTCCCCACCTCCCTAGCGATGGCATTGACTGTCAAATCCCTGTGCGACAAGTCGTCGCTGATGGTCGCGCCCCCCAATGGGCTGATGTCTACCTGCCACCGGCGGTCGTGGTCAACTACCCGCCACGCTCCGAACGCATCGCTGAGTGAGAACATTGCCGAGTTGCCGACGGTCTCCCTCAGGGCCGCGGCGGCAACCTCTGGGTCGCCCGTTACGGCCACGTCGACATCGATCACATCGCGGCCGAGAATCTCATCACGAACAGCACCTCCTACGATCCACGCGCCAACGGGGAGTGCTCCCTCAACCTCTACTGGGACAGTCGTCGAACTCAAGCCTTGCCCCGATATTCAAAGCTGGTCCTGCCACCCAAGCCTGTCGCAATCTCATAGTTGATGGTCTGGGCTGCCCTAGCCCAATCTTCAACCAGCAAACGGTTCTCGCCATCCGAGCCAAGCAGGATTACCTCACTGCCAACCGAATCAGTCGCTCCTTGGCCTAGGTCGAGCGTGATGTTGTCCATGCTGACATTCCCGACGATGGGAACTCGGCGACCGCCAACCAATGCGTCAGCGCCCCCTCCCAACAGGCGACGAACCCCGTCCGCGTAACCAATCGGCACCGTCCCGATCACGGTGGGTGTCTCAGCAATAAAGGTCTGTCCGTACCCGACGCTCTCCCCCGCGGCCGTCTCCTTGACGGTACCGAGCCAGGACTTCAAACCTAGGGCTGGAATCAACCCATGGACCGCTGGGTCTGCGCCAAATGGGTCAAGCCCGTAGATCCCAATGCCACAGCGAACCATGTCGTGGTGCGACTCAGGAAAACCGAGCGTGGCGGCGCTGTTTGCAGCATGCGCAATCACCTCGGGGGCGAATCCCCGAACCTGCTCGACGAACTCAGTGAACTTGGCGTTCTGCTCGCGCATGAATGAAGGATCAGCGGCATCCGCAGTTGCGAAGTGGGTGGTCACACCAATCAGTTCAACACCGTCAGAGTCCTCCACGCGGAGGGCGAGGCGAACAGCGTTGGGCAAGCTCCGCGTTCCCAACCTACCCATCCCCGTATCGAACTTCACATGGAGCCGAGCCCGGGTCTCAGCCCGCAGAGCCCACTCGACAAGATCATCAGACCATGCGACCAGATCGCAAGATGCGCTGACAAGTTCCTCAACCTCCTCCCGTCCAACAACCCCCATCACAAGGATCCGACCGCCGATGCCGGCATGCCGAAGCTCAAGGGCCTCACTTCCGGCGGCTACTGCCAGCCAGCTGGCTCCACCCTCTTGAGCGGCACGGGCAACCTCAAGCATCCCGTGGCCATACCCATTGGCCTTGACCACTGCACAGAGAGTGGCGGTCCCAGCTTTTGAGTCAAGCAACGCGCAGTTGAGGCGAATCGCCTCAAGATCAACTTCTGCGGTCGCGCGGGCCACTACGCCGTCAGGGCACCAAGGACATCGACTCGGGTTACGACACCCACAAGTCGGCCCTCAGAATCAACCACCGGCAGACGATTATGGCCATGCTCGGCGATTGCCTTCCCTGCCTCCTGAACAGTCGCGTCGGGACTGACTGTTGTCAGGTCCTCGGCGGTCATCATCTGAGAGGCATCAGCGGCTAGCGCCTTCTTGAACTTCTCCTCAAAATGTCGCAGTGGCTCAAGCCACACAATCCCGCCCATGATCTGGACATAGTGCGGAATGTGAAGGTCGGCCTCCTCATCGCTGAGAATCAGGTCACTCTCAGTCACGATGCCCACGCATTTACCGTCAGCGTCAACAACCGGAAGTCCAGGCAGCTCGTTTGTCTGCATCATCTCGACGACAGTCTTAACGTCAGTATCAGGCGAAATTGTCACCGGGTCAGCGTCCATAATCTCAGCAACAGTTGTCATTGGTTGAACCTTACCGGGCTGCCTACGTGCGGAGGGCAGCGCGAGCTTGAGGAAGTGCTGAAGCAATGTCAGTCGCCATCACACCTTCAGGCCCTTCAAGCCCGACTATCCGACCGGCCTGCACGTGGAGCCTGACCGCAGCACAGGCAGCATGGAACGGTTCAACACCTCGACCCAACAGCCCGCCAATGATCCCCGCAAGCACATCACCTGAGCCCGCGGTGGCCAAGGCTGGCGCATCCCCCGGGCTGATCGCAACCAATCCGTCGGGCCGCGCGATGAGCGTGTCGTCACCCTTGAGAACCACTATCGCCCCAGTTCGCTTACTAAGCCCTCTAGTGCAGTCAAGCCGATGCGCGTCGACTTCTGCCCGCGGAACGCCCAGAAGCGCCGCCATCTCGCCTGTATGAGGAGTGAGAACGACATTAGACCCAAGGTCAATCCCATTCAAATCCGTGGTGGCGAGGCAACGCAGCCCGTCCGCATCTACAACGGTTGGCGTGTCCGTGCGGCGCAGCAGCGTAAGCACGAGTGCCGCTGCCTCATCAGTCCGCCCTAGACCTGGTCCCAGAACGAGGGCATGCCCTGACGTGAGCATCTTCACGACGAGATCAGCGGACGCAGCTATGTGTCCGCCCCCGTTACCGGACTGGCCCAAGGCCAGGCCCATGATTTCCGGGAAAAGGTCGGACGCAGACATCAACCCGGATGGCAGGCCAACAGTGACGTAGCCAGCGCCGCCCCTCGCCGCACCAAGCGCAGCCAGCATTGGCGCCCCTGTCAGACCTGGCGAACCCCCGACAACAAGAACTGAGCCGCTGCTGAACTTATCGTCACCCGCTCCACGCTCCGGAAGGGAAGCGCAGACGCCGTCACCAATCAGGCCGGCCGCGCCCAACATCGTGGGTGGGGTTGACAGCCCGATGTCGGCACAGACAGTCCGCCCTGCCTTGCCCTTCCCGGGATGAATCCACAAGCCGGGTTTCATCGCGTGGAATGTGACCGTCGTCCTTGCCTTGACCGTGGGGGGCTCTACTTCACCCGTTGAAGCATTCACCCCGCTCGGAATGTCACACGCGACTACTGCTGCGCCAGCGGCGGCGAGTTCGTTAATCCGGCTGACAGCAAGTGCGGCGTTGCCTGAGGGGGCACCCCTGGCACCCGTTCCAAGAATGCAGTCCACAGCAACTGAACACCCATTACCTGACCCAGCAGAAAGAGCCTCAGGAGCGGGCCCGGCCAGCCCCTTGAGCATCAGTCCGGCATCACCAACCCAGAGATCTGGTGACTCCACGGCAAAAACGTCGACCTTCAGCCCCTCATTCCTGAGGATGGTCGTCAAAGCAAGCCCATCCCCGCCGTTATTGCCCTTTCCAGCAAAGACGGCAATGCGCCCCCCCTTTGCCTCTCTCGATACCTCTGCTGCCAGCGCATATGCCGCAGCGGTCATCAGATCCAGTCCCTTGACTCCCAACTCGGTGATCGCATGCCGATCAACCTCACGGACCTGATCAGCATCGAGCACGGGTATGAGCCAGGAGGGCGACCTCATGGCCTTGTGGTCACCGCCACTGCCGCGGCCATGCCGCGCTCATGTGTGAGGGAGATGGACACGCTCACTCCATTGTCCCTCGCTACGCGCGCAGCGTGGCCTTTAAGCAAGATCCTTGGAGGCTCCATCCCGCCCCCACACACAACAATGTCGCGCATGTTTGCGCTTCTCAAACCCAAGGCCTTGATAGTTGCCTCTTTAGCGCAGAAACGTGTGGCTAACTGCCGGGCGGGCCGACGACTGCGTTCACAGAACTCGATCTCACCCGGGTCAAAGAGCCTCAACTTCAAACCTGGACGACGCTTGAGCGCCACCTCAAGCCGGGAGATCTCGAGAAGATCAATACCAACCCCGGGGAGTTGGCTCACTCGACGGTGACCGTCTTGGCCAGGTTGCGTGGCTGGTCCACATTAAGGCCGCGCTCCCGCGCGATGGAATAGGCGAGCAGCTGCAGTGGAATGACCGCCAACAGCGCTCCCAAAATGGGATCAGCTTCAGGCACTTGGATGCGGTCCTCGGCAATACCGTCAAGAGCGCTTGACCCAACTGTCTCTACCCCGATGACGACGGCCCCCCGGGCGCGGACTTCCATCACATTCGAGACGATCTTCTCAAGTACCGGCGAATCAGTTGCCACGCACACAACCGGCGTGTCCTCATCAAGCAGAGCAATTGGACCGTGCTTCATCTCCCCGGCCGCATAAGCGTCAGTTGGGACATAAGCGATCTCTTTCAGCTTCAGGGCCCCCTCAAGCGCAATTGGGAGGCCAGCATTGCGGCCGATGTAAAGGAAGAACCCGGCCTTCGAGTAGCGGGTCCCGATCTCCATCGCCGGCCCTTCGCTCATCTCGATGGTCTCGGCAACAAGGCGTGGAAGCGATTTCATCTCTGACACAAGTTCGGTCAGGCGCTGCTCATCTAGGCTGCCGCGCAGCTCTGCCAGCCGAAGCCCCAACAGCCCTAAGGCCGCAACCTGAGTGATGAAGGTCTTGGTTGCCGCTACGCCGATCTCAAGCCCTGCCCGAGTGAAGAGGACTCCATCGGCTTCGCGCTCGGCTTGCGAGCCCATGATGTTCGTCAGTGCCAAGACTGTGGCACCAGCATCTTGAGCGCACCTCATTGCCGCAAGCGTGTCGCGGGTCTCGCCGGATTGCGTTATTCCGATGACGAGATCATCCGGGCCCACTACGGGAGTGCGATACCGATACTCGCTCGCCAGTTCAACCTCCACGGGCACGCGGGCCCAGGCCTCAATTGCGTAACGCCCAATCAAGCCCGCGTGGTAAGAGGTACCGCAGGCCACGACGACAATGCGTCCAATACGCGAAAGCAGTGCGTCGTCGATAGCGCCAAGGTCGCCTAGGTCTACGCCATTTGGGCGAACGGTTCGATCAGCAATCGTCTCGGAGAGAGCATGGGCCTGCTCATGAATTTCCTTGAGCATGAAGGTCTCGTAGCCGCCCTTCTCTGCCGTTTGGGCATCCCAATCAACCTCTTCTGCCTCGCGTTGAATCGGCTGGCCCTCAAGTGATTCGATAACCACTCCCTCAGGCCGGAGAATCACAACCTCCCCATCCTCAACCGACAACACGCTCCTCGTATGGTCGAGGAACGCGGGAACCGCTGAAGCGATGAACGCCTCTCCATCTCCGAGGCCGACAACCAGGGGGCACTCGCGGCGGGCTCCTACGAGCAAGCCCGGTTCCGTATCTGCCATCGCAACGAACGCATAGTGGCCTTCAAGGTGTGTGTCTGCCTCCCTCACTGCTGCGACTAGATCCCCTTGGTAGTGCAAGGCGACCAGATGAGCGACAACCTCGGCATCCGTCTCAGAGGTGAAGACCGAACCCTTCGCCTCAAGTTCGCGTCGGAGCGTGGCGAAGTTCTCAATGATCCCGTTGACCACAACGTGTGCGACTCCAGCATTGTCGCTGTGTGGGTGGGCGTTCTCCTCGGTAACCCGGCCGTGGGTTGCCCAGCGAGTGTGCCCTATCCCCGTCTGCTGTTTGAGCTCAGCTACGGCCACGGCTCCGCTACTCGCATCGGCACTGCCACCTGCAGCGATACCCATAGCTTCGCGCAAGGCAGCTAGGTTGCCGACGGCCCTCACTACATCCGCGCCACCCTCTTGCAGGACTGCGATGCCAGCGCTGTCATAGCCGCGATATTCAAGGCGTTCGAGCCCCGCGAGGAGGATCTCACGCGGGTCGCGTGGGCCTGTGTATCCGATGATTCCGCACATGTGATGGTTGTCCGTCCCTCTGCCTGCCTAGGGACTGAATGTGACGATGCTACCGCCGGGCGTGGCCGTCACGGCCTTACCGGCATTTGTCAAGCTAAGCCCAGCTCCTGGCCGACAGCCTCGGCAAGCCGTTCGCAAACCTCTTTGGTCTCTTCAGCTGATGGCGCTTCAACCATCACACGCACCAGAGGTTCAGTCCCACTTGCGCGGACAAGCACGCGTCCACGACCCTCGAGCGCAGCGGCCTCAGCGTCGACCAAGCGGGTCAGGCTGCTGTTGGAAGAGAACCCGGCAGCATCCGCAACTGCCACGTTGATTAGGAGCTGTGGGAGCCGTTCAAGAGTTGGCCTTTCAACAAGGGGAACGCCGCCAAGAGCCTCGAGGGTAAGGAGAGCGGTCCCGATGCCATCACCGCACGGTCCAGCCGCCAAATCAATGATGTGCCCGGACTGTTCACCTCCCAGTCGCCAACCAAGTTCCCGAAGTGCTGCGAGGACATTCCGATCCCCCACAGGAGTAGTTGTTACCTCTATCTCGGCTCTCTCGAAGGCGGTGTGGAGGCCGTAGTTCGCCATCACTGTAAGGGCAACACCGCCGTCGAGCTCCCCCTTGGACTCTAGGTGCTCTGCAAGTAGCAACAGGAGGTCGTCGCCATCAACCACAACCCCTTCAGAGTCCATTGCCATGACGCGGTCACCGTCGCCATCGAAGGCAAACCCTGCCGCCCAGTCACCTACCGGAGCACGGTCCCAAAGGGACTCAATGTGAGTTGACCCACAACCGGCATTGATGTTCTGCCCATTGGGTTCATCGGCCAACACCGTCACATCAGCACCAAGTCGCCTAAACACTTCCGGGGCTGCGGCGCTGGTTGCACCGTTGGCACAGTCAAGAAGGATCCTCAGGCCGCTCAGGTCGAGATCCTGATGTCGCTCCTGCAATGACCTCAGATAGTCCTCAAAAGCCCCCCTGAGAGGCTCTATGTGCCCTGGGCGCCCGTTGCTGACTGGTTTCCCAGCAGCTACAAGCTCCTCAATCTCAATTTCCTGATGATCGGGAATCTTGTCCCCATCGGGACCGAAGATCTTGATCCCATTGTCTCCGTAGGGATTGTGCGAAGCGGATACGACAAACGCGAGGTCAAACCCGTGCCGCTCCAGAAGCATTGGTGCTGCGGGAGTAGGTAGGACGCCGGCGAGTAGCGCGTCTCCGCCAGCCATCGCTATGCCGGCTGACAGCCCTGCCTCGAGCGCAGGACCCGACTCTCTCGTGTCCCGCAGGATTACTGCACGCGGACGGTCCGCCTCGACAATGGTCACTGCAGCGTCGGCAATGGCGAGCGCTAGCTCGACAGTTAGCTTGTCGCCCCACGCCCCACGAACACCGTCGGTGCCAAACAGTCCTGAGGCCATCGCAGCCAGACTCCTGTGGGTGTCAGCGCTTGGAGAACTGCGGGCGCTTACGGGCCTTCTTCAGGCCTGCCTTCTTGCGCTCCACAACTCGTGAGTCACGCGTGAGGAAACCACGACGCTTGAGTTCACCACGAAGATTTGGGTCGGCCTTCTCAAGTGCACGCGAAATGCCGTGCCTGAGTGCGTCAGCCTGGGCTGAAACGCCGCCACCATGAATCAGTGCGACAACGTCCATCTTGGCCTCATAGCCAACAGCTTCGAGCGGCTGGCGAATGTTGCGCTGGAGGGTCAAGCGGGGGAACATCTCGTTGAGCTCCCGGCCGTTGATTAGGTAGACACCCTTGCCTGGCTTGAGAGTTACACGGGCAATAGCGCGCTTGCGCTTGCCTGTAGCGCCGTAGCGGGCGTCCTTAGCAAGGTCGATCGCAGCATTGGCGATTGGCTGCTCTTCAACAACCTCTTCGGAAACGGCGACGATGGTCTCGCCGTCCTCAGACACTGTCTCAACCTCGTACTCGGTCTCAACGGCCTCTTCGGCTGCGATTGCAGTCTGGCCCTCAGGAACAAGGTCGGGAACAAGGTCAGCGCCGGGGATTGCCTCGGGCTCAGCCTTCTCCTTTGCCTTCTTCTTGGCCTTAGGTGCTGGTGCAGCAGTTTCTTCAACCACGGGAGCTACCTCTGCCTCTACCTCTGGGGCTGTTGGCTCTTGCTCTTCGGGTTGTGTTGGCTCGTCGCTCAAGCGTCGATCTCCAGAATCTCGGGGGATTGGGCGGAATGTGGATGCTGCGGTCCGGCGTAGATCTTCAGCTTCGTGATCTGACGGCGGGAAAGGCGGTTACGGGGCAACATGCCCTTTACAGCGAGGCGAATGACGTCTTCGGGCTTGCGCTCGATCATTTCCTCGAAGGTCCTTGACTTCAGTCCGCCCGGGTAACCGGAGTGGCGGTGGTACATCTTTGTCGAGCGCTTCTTGCCCGTAACGGAGACCTTCTCAGCGTTGATGACAACGACAAAGTCGCCAGTGTCCACATGAGGCGTGTAGGTCGGCTTGCGCTTGCCCCGCAGAACATCAGCAATCTGGGTGGAGAGACGGCCTAGGGTCTTGCCCTCGGCGTCAACCACGAACCAGCGGCGGTCACGGTCATTTGGATTGGCGGAGTAAGTCTTCATAGTTAGGTTTCCGGCTCGCTGTGAGCGATCCGAGGGAGAATCATAGGGACTGAGCGAGGATCACGCTGATCCGGTGGGCTTCCTGCCTCAACCGAACGGTGTTCTAAGCCCTTTTTAGCCCGCAATCACTCCCATTCGATCGTGCCTGGAGGCTTGCTCGTGATGTCAAGGGCGATTCTGTTGACCTGGGGAATCTCGCCGATCATGCGTGAAGCGATCTTTTCCAAGAGGTCGTAGGGAAGCCTCGCCCAGTCTGCGGTCATCGCATCCTCACTGGTGACGGCTCTGATCACAATCAGGTTTCCGTAGGTCCGCTCGTCGCCTTGGACGCCAACGGTCTGGACATCTGGGAGCACGCAGAATGACTGCCAGAGCTCCCGATAAAGGCCGGCTTGGCGGATCTCGTCCTGAAGAATCGCGTCCGCCTCTCGCAAGACCTCAAGGCGCTCTCGAGTGGCCTCCCCACCAACAATTCGGATCGCAAGCCCAGGGCCGGGGAACGGCTGGCGCCAGACGAGCCGGTCGGGAAGCCCAAGTTCAGCGCCAACAGCCCGAACTTCGTCCTTGAAGAGAGTCCTCAGCGGCTCGACCAGCTGGAACTGCATGTCATCCGGAAGCCCGCCCACATTGTGATGGGACTTGATCATCGCGGCGCCTGTCCCGCCTCCCGATTCGATGACGTCGGAGTAGAGGGTTCCTTGAACAAGGAAATCAGCGCCCTGGATCTTCTCGGCCTCTTCCTCAAAGACGCGAATGAACTCGGCGCCGATTGCCTTGCGCTTGGCCTCCGGGTCCGACACGCCAGCAAGCTTTGCGAGGAAGCGTTCCTCAGCATCAACGGCAACAAGTGGCACTCCAAAGTGGTCACGGAACGCCTCGATCACCTGTTCTCCTTCGTTCTTGCGCATCAGTCCGTGATCAACGAAGACGCAGGTAAGTTGGTCTCCGATAGCGCGATGAACTAGAAGAGCAGCAACGGAGGAATCGACCCCGCCAGACAGGCCGCAAACAACGCGTCCTGTTCCGACCTGTTCACGGATCCGTTCAATCTGTTCAGCGACAATGCTCGATGGAGTCCAGTCCCTACGGCATCCGCAGATGTCTTCTAGGAACGTTCTCAGGACCTCTTGCCCGAACGGCGTGTGAACCACTTCGGGGTGGTACTGAATCGCGTAGATCCTCCGTGCTTCATCCTCGAAGGCAGCAACTGGTGATGCGGGTGAGGATGCGAGCGGGCGGGAGCCAGCTGGTGGGGAAAAGACCGCATCCCTATGGCTCATCCAGCAGGTCTGTTCGGTCGGCTGTCCGGCGAGGAGACGCCCGTTGTCGCCAACTGTCAGGTCGGTGCGGCCGAACTCGCCATGGTCAGCAGCGCGAACATCACCACCAAGTGAGTGAGCCAGCATCTGCATTCCGTAACAAATGCCCAGAACGGGGATACCCAACTCCAGCAGTTCCTTCTCAAGCACAGGCGCGCCTTCGCCGAAGACGGAGGCCGGGCCGCCGGAGAGAATCAGGCCCTTGGGCTTGCGCTTGGCAACCTCAGCTGCGCCAACATGGTGCGGAAGCAGCTCCGAGCAGACACCCAACTCCCGGATGCGCCGCGCAATCAGCTGGGCGTACTGACCGCCGTAGTCAAGGACAACAACTTCCTCAGTCGCCAATGGGGCACTACTGACCCCCGCCCGATCCGGGGTCTCCTCAACAGCCCCTGAAGTTGGGTCAGTCTGGGGCAACGAGAGACGCACTCTTGCCGGATGAGCCCATACCTACGCCCTGTGAGTGCTGGAGGTATTTGCCCTCGGTCTGCAGGGATGGAGCAACCATCAGTTCAGCCTTGTTGAACTCGGCCATGTCCTGATATCCGCATGTGGCCATGGAAGTCCGAAGGGCCCCCATCAGGTTGAGAGTTCCATCGTTCTCACGGGCTGGGCCTGTGACGATCTCCTCCATGGTTCCGGTGGAAGCAGTGGCGACGCGCGTTCCACGCGGGAGCGTCGGATGGAATGTCGCCATTCCCCAGTTGAAGCCGCGGCCTGGAGCTTCAGCTGCTCTCGCAAGCGGTGATCCGATCATCACAGCGTCAGCTCCGCAGGCAACTGCCTTGGCAATGTCGCCACCGTTCTTCATTCCGCCGTCAGCAATTACCTTGACGTAGTCGCCAGTCTCGAGCATGTGCTGCGAACGGGCTGCGGCAACATCAGCGATTGCCGTGGCTTGAGGCACGCCAATACCCAGAACACCACGGGTTGTGCAAATCGCGCCTGGTCCAACTCCGACGAGAACCCCAGCCGCGCCAGTGCGCATCAGGTGCAGGCCAGTTTGGTAGGAGGCACAGCCGCCGACCACAACTGGGATTGGGAGATCAGCGATGAACTCCTTCAGGTTGAGCGGTGGGCGACTTTCGTCAGACGAGACATGCTCTGCCGAGACGACAGTTCCCTGAATCACGAGGATGTCGAGGCCGGCTTCCATAACCGTGTCGTAGTGAGCGCGAACTCGCTGGGGCGTGAGTGAGGCAGCGGCGACGACGCCGTGCTCCTTGATCTCCCGGATGCGCTGGGCGATCAGCTCGTCCTTGACGGGCTCCGAGTAGATCTTCTGCATCTCGCGAGTTGCGTCGGGGCCTGAAAGCTTGGCTATGCGCTCAAGCTGCTCCTCAGCATCCGCATAGCGACAGAAGATGCCTTCAAGGTTGAGTACTGCCAATCCGCCTAGCTTGCCGAGGATCCCAGCGGTCGTTGGCGATACGACGCCGTCAAGTGCTGATGCCAGCAGCGGCAGCTCAAATCTGTAGGGACCAAGAGTCCAGGAGATGTCTACATCATCAGGGTCTCGGGTCCGCCGCGATGGGACGATGGCAACATCGTCGAATCCATAGGCTCTACGGGCCTTCTTGCCTCTGCCAATTTCTATTTCCACAGGGCGCGATCTCCTTCAGGGGGACGGGTTTGATGTTCCTCCAGGCGGCAACCATGAGGTCGGCCGAGAGTAGCAGCGCCGTCGGAGGTAGTCCTCCTCTTTTCCCGCTGGTTGGGAAGTTCTGTCTAGACGTTCGCTGGAACAGCGAGGTCGCGAACTTCGACTTCTTCGATCATGCGCCCCACCTCAGCCGGATCAACGATCCCAGCCCCAAAGTGATGCGTTGACTCAGCACCGCAGGCGACCGCCTTGCGGATGGAGTCCAGCGGCGTTGCTCCGGAATAGCGGGCAGCAACAAGCCCAGCAAGAAATGCGTCACCTGACCCGGTGGCCGATCGAACATCCTGATCCGGCACTGTCGCGCGGATCAACCTCGGTACGCCGTCATCGAGCAATCTCGCTACGCAGCCGTCGGGCGTGGTTACAACGGCCTCCGCTGGCCCCTGAGCCACGATCTCGCAGACGGCAAGTGCGGCGTCTTGGTCCTCGGTGAACTCATAGCCAACGATCCCTTCGGCTTCAACGAGGTTCGGTGTCACCACCGACGGCTCGGCCTTGACAGCGAGCCGGAGCGGATCACCTTCGGTGTCCACAACAGATTCAACGCCGATTCTCTTCAGCTCACGAATCATCTGCGCGTAGATGTCGGTGGGAACCCCCAGCGGGAGACTTCCGGCAAGCACGCACATCGTCGCCCCACGGGCCAGATACCGCAGCTTCTCCATGAAGAGCTCGACCTCACGCTCGCTGACGATTGGGCCTGTCTCGTTGATCTCGGTGACTTCACCCGTGGTTGGGTCGAGGACAGCCGTGTTCGTTCTGGACTCGTCGCTAATCCGAACGAAGTCGTTTAGAACAGATTCCTCTGTAAGTGCCTCAATGATTCTTGCGCCAGCATGGCCGCCAGCGAAGCCTGTTGCGATGACCGGCTGCCCGAGGGCTTTAAGTACTCGGGCTACGTTTACGCCCTTTCCGCCGGGCAGGGTCGCCGCATCAACCGACCTGTGTCGACGCCCGGCTTCGAGTCCGGGGACTTCGAGCGTCTTGTCGACGGCAGAATTGAGGGTGACTGTGATGATCATGGTTTGTGTTTGGCTCACGCTCGGCGAGCCGGCAGCGGCCGCGCTCTCCATCGCGATCCGTGAGCAAGAGTAGCCGCTAGCGGCCAGCGTGGCGAATGGAGTTGGGGAACAGCTGACGCTGGCGACTAGAAGCTCTTCAACCGGCAGCGGAAATGGACCAAGCCAAAGACCTGTATTCCTCCGCCGCAGCAGCTGCAGCACCAGCCGGAGCGGTGTCTGTTGCGGTACCCGCGCCAACAATCCCTCGCGAAACGGTGATGAGTCCTCCAGCCGGACCAGGCGCAAAGGCGGGGCCAAGATCCTCCACGCGCCCGCCTTGTGCCCCAACGCCCGGCAGCAGGATCGGTGCCGTAGGCATAAGCGCTCTCAAGCTTGCTAGGTGCCCCGGGACTGTCGCCCCGACAACGGCACCAACATCCGCAATCCCACTGGACCCAGTCTCGCCGACCTCGTTGACCATCCCAGCGAGTACATCGCTGACAGTTCCTCCGCCAACAAGCTCACGGTCTTGGACATCTGCAGCCCCCGGGTTTGATGTTCTCGCAAGAACGAAGACACCGCCCCCTGACTTTCGGGCCTCTTCGATGAACGGCATCACCGTCTCCGCTCCTAGAAGCGGGTTGACGGTCACCGCATCTACTCCAAGGCCATCGACATCACCCCAAGGTGTTTGTGTCCTGCCGAACAGGGAGGCCGCGTAACTACTGGCGGAGATTCCAATATCCCCGCGCTTTCCGTCAGCAAGGACGATTAGTCCATGGGCCTTAGCGGCGGCGACGACAAAGTCCAGCGCCGCCCTTCCCTCAACCCCCAGCCGCTCGAAACTCGCCAGCTGAAGTTTCACTCCAACACAGAACTCAGCCGTCGCCGCTAGGACGAGGCTGCAATGCGCGGCTACGGCAGCAGCAGCTCGTTCGCGCGGAAGGCTTCCGTCCGGAAGGCCGTTCCCCGCTTCAAGGGCATCTGGCCAGAGTGTGGCCGGCTCGGGATCGAGCCCCAACAAAATCTGTGATCGGCGGTCCTTGACCGACGCCGAGAGAACGTCACCGAAAGGGGCAGCGGCTCCGATGTCATCCGACACCGGACCGCCCCCTTCAGTTACCTGGCCTGAGGCCTCGTTGGCTACTTGACAGCCTTCTTGAGGCCTGCGCCTGCTGAGAACTTCGGACGCTTGCCTGCCGCGATCTGAATCGTCGCGCCCGTTGCCGGGTTACGGCCCTGACGGGCTGCTGTGTGGGTGACGGAGAACTTGCCGAAACCGGTGAAGTTGACCTCACCGCCTGAGCTGAGTGTGCCTTCGACAACACCGAGGAATGCGTTTACCGCATCCTCTGCATCCTTCTTGGACAGACCAGCCTGTGCAGCTACTGCGTCAATGAACTCTGGTTTATTCATCTGCTCCTCCTTCGGAGGTCGTGGACAGACCGGTTTTCTAGCAACGTTCGCGGACGACTAGAACGGCAAACGCCGCCAAAAGCGGCACAATCAACTCCATGACCTTGGAAAGAGCCGCCTGGCTGTTCGCAGTATTGACCTCTTGGACTGTGGCCGGAATCCTGTTTATCAGCGAGTATCAGGGCTACGGCTGGGTCGCCGTCGCGATTGGGCTGACCGCTTCAATCAACCTCTTCTCTCACCCCGATGGGGACGAAAAGCCCTAGTTATCAGGGCTTCTGGCCCCGACGCGTCCGGCCCTAAGGTAGGAACGCGGTCAACATGCGGGCTGCTTTCCCCCTGTGGCTGATGAGATCCTTCTGTTCATCAGTCAGGTCAGCCATCGTCAGGCTTGACCCCAACTCATCAGGCACAAACGCTGGGTCGTAGCCAAATCCCCTATTCCCAGATCTAGTTCCCGACATGGTCCCAGCGCAGCGCGCTTCAAAGATCTCTTCAACTCCTGTGATGGGATCAACGAGAGCAATGCAGCAGACATATTCGAGCTTTTCCCCAGGTGGAACGAGCTCCTCGAGGAGTGTCAAGTTCTCCTCATCAGTGGCATTCTCTCCGGCAAAACGGGCCGACCTGATGCCGGGACTACCGCCCAGCGACTCAACTTCGATTCCAGAGTCATCAGCGATCGCCGTGTTCCCAGTCGCCAACGCAGCAGCTCGAGCTTTCCCAAGCGCATTCTCAGCGTAGGTATCACCCGTTTCAGGCGGCAAGACAACTGTTGAGCCAATCGGCTCAACAGTCACTCCTGGCAGCAGTCGCTCAAACTCTTTGACCTTGTGAGCATTAGCCGTGGCCAGCACAAGGCAGACCTGGCCGTCTGTCATGACCCGACTGCAGCCGCCTGAGCTGCGAGCAGCTGGTCAATGCCTGCGGAGCCGAGCTCGAGCAGGTCGTCGAGATGCGCACGTGACAGAGGGGTCCGTTCGCTTGTTGCCTGCACTTCGATCAGGCCGCCAGCACCGGTCATAACAACATTGGCGTCCACTTCGGCCGTTGAGTCCTCTGAATAGTCAAGGTCAAGCAGTGCTACGCCGTCAACCATGCCGCACGAAACCGCGGCCACTCCACCATCCGTAATGGGATCGCCCTTCAGCAGGCCTTGCTCGCGCAGGCCCGCGAAGGCGAGGGAAAGGGCAACACAGGCACCTGTGATTGAGGCACAGCGGGTTCCACCATCTGCTTCGAGAACATCGCAGTCGACCCAAATGCTGCGCTCGCCGAGTGCTTCAAGGTCAACGACGGCCCTCAGGGACCTTCCGATCAAGCGCTGAATCTCAATTGTTCGCCCGTCCTGCTTGCCACGGGTTGCGTCGCGCTTCTTCCGGTCTCCCGTTGAAGCAGGGAGCATTCCGTATTCGGCCGTGACCCAACCGCGACCGCTGCCAGCCATCCAGCGCGGGACCTTCTCCTCTACAGATGCGGTGCAGATCACGCGCGTGCCTCCGCACGTAATCAGGGCTGATCCTGCTGCCGTGCTTACAAAGCCAGGCTCAATTGTCACCGGCCGAAGCTGTCCTGCCTGCCGTCCATCGTTGCGACTGCCGCTCATGTCAAGTCTCCACTGTCGAGGTTTGTGCGCTCGACACTACCCAGCGGCAGCTGTAGGAAGCGCTCACCAACCTCTCGGAAAGCCTCCGGGTCCCCCGTGCAGCTGAACTGGTAGCGGCCTTCAGCACCCGATCTCGGCTTGAGGAGGTCACGTATAGAGAGTGCGTGTTCAACCCGGCGAGCGACAGCATCCCCCGAGGTGATGATCTCGACGTCGGCGCCAAGAGACCTCTGTAGGAGTGGCCTCACAAGTGGATAGTGAGTACAGCCGAGTATCACCGTGTCCACATCGGCAGCCTTGAGGGGTTCGCAGTAGCTACGGACCATTGCAACTACCTCAGCGTCAAACGGCGATCCAGCCTGAATGACTGGCGCGAGGTCTGGGCAGGCGACAGATGTCAGGCGAGTGTGGGGGTCGGCCCCACGTACTGCTGCCTCATAGGCACCGCTGGCGACTGTCGCGGATGTAGCGAGGAGGCCGATCCGGCCATTGCGGGTAGCAGCGGCCGCTAGAACCGACTCGGGCTCGATCACGCCAATCACCCCCACCTCAGATCCGGCTCGCTTCAGGCGCTCTCGCAGGTCTGTAACGGCTGCAGCCGTAGCTGAGTTGCAGGCAATCACGAGTAGCTTCACGCCAGTCTCTAGAAGGTGGGCGGCGATTTCCGCCGAGAACTGCCTCAGTTCATCTGGGCTCCGCGACCCATATGGGAACCGTTCTGTGTCACCTAGATACAGGTAATCCTCCGCGGGAAGGCTGACCAACAGCTCATGGAGAACTGTCAGTCCGCCGACACCGGAATCGAAGACGGCTACCGGTAGATCTGCTGTTGGTTGATCGCCCACGTGGATAAGTCTGCCTTAGCTGGCCTGAACGGCGCCTCAGTGCACGGTGTCCAGCGCCTTCTTCATCTGCTTGACAATCGCTTCGGCAATACCGCTGGCCCCAAACTGCTTGCCTCGCGTTGCCGCAACGACGCCGGCCAGCACAGCTCCGACCAGAAGAATCAGTGCCACGTACTCCACGGTGCCTTGCCCGCGTGTGTCATCGCCAATCCGGACACCTAGTCCATGAACTCGACCAAAGAATTCGTAGATCACTGCCACACCTCCGTTGCTGGTTGTCCCAATCGCAATAAGCGCGACCGGTTTCCCAGCTTGCCGGTACGGAAGTCACGGTTCAACAGCATCCTGTTCCATTCCAGCGCGGATGCTGCTGCAACACACCGCGGCAAGGTCATGCCGGAGTAGGCTCAAAAGCGCTTTGAAGGCTCTGATTGTCACCAACATGTGGCCATCGGCCGCGAATCCCGCTTCCGGAATCTTCGTGTCCGATCAGGTCAACTCCCTCCGCTCAGCGGGCGTCGATGTCGATGTCTTCTCGTTCCAGGGTGGAACCCCGGGCGCCTACGCCGCTGCAGCCGCACGCCTGGCTCGTAAGCGCGGCGAGCGATGGGATGTTGTCCATTCGCATTTTGGCCTCTCTGCGTGGGTAGGTAGAGCAGCGCGGGCACAGGTACATGCCGTGACCTTCCACGGCACTGACTTGGCCCACCAAAGGAGCCGCCGTATCTCCCTGGCCGCCCTCAGGTTCACAGACCTAGCCGCCGCGGTCTCAGAGGAGCTTGCGGAATCCATCCCGCCCTCCCGTAGTAGGTGGCCGATCGAGGTTCTCCCCTGTGGAGTCTCCCTAGATAGGTTCGTGCCCAGCGCGAAGGCAGATGCCCGGGCAGAGCTAGGGATGTCCCCAACTGAGCGGATAGTGCTCCTTCCTTCTGACCCCTCCCGTCCCGAGAAGCACTCAGACAGGGCAACCGCTGTCGCCACGGCCGTTGGGGCACGTCTGATCAGCCTTGTCAATGTCGCACCAAACGACGTGGCCCTGAGAATCCAGGCAGCTGACCTGGTTCTGATTCCCTCTGAAAGAGAAGGCTTCGGGCTCGCACTGCTCGAGGCTCTCGCCTGCGAAACCCCAGTCCTGTCCACCCCCGTCGGAATCGCCCAAGAGGCAACCAAGGGGGTTGTCGGAGCAAGGGGCCTCAACTGGGATCTCGCCAGTTGGACTGAAGCCGCGACTGAGCTGCTGGAACTGAAAGAGACCACTGGTGGTCGGATCTCTGCGCAGCGCTGGTCGAGCGACGCCTGCGCCGAGACTGTGATCTCTGCATGGAACCGGGCCCTCGCCCGCTAACGACTCCGGGTAGCGTAGGACCATGGCCGAAACCGGACGAAGCGATCTTGTCGTCGTTGGGGCTGGGGCGGCAGGCCTCTATGCAGCATTGACGGCCGCGAACGCTGGGGCAAGCGTCACTCTGATTTCCGCCACCGCACTTGCTGAATCCGCCAGCTATTGGGCACAGGGTGGCCTCGCAGTTTCGCTTGCTGCAGACGACAGCCCTTCCCTGCACCTCGAGGACACGATCACTGCGGGCCGCGGGGCAGGCCGGGCCTCCGCTGCACGCGTGCTCTGCGCTGAGGCCAACATGGTCCTTCGTGATCTGACCGAACTGGGAGTAGCTTGGGACCGAGACCGGCACGGACGCCCAGCGCTGGGACTTGAGGGTGGACATAGCAAGCGCCGCATCGTTCATGCAGGAGGAGCAGCCACCGGCCGTCGAATCACCCGCGCACTCTCAGCTAAGGCCGCAGAGTCCCCGCTGATCACAGTTCGTGAGGACACGCGGGTGGACTCTCTCCTGTCTGATGGCGATCACTGCCGTGGCATCCATATCTCCACTGGAGAGAGCGTCCACGCGCGGGCCGTGATCTTTGCCACAGGCGGGGCTGCCGCAATGTGGAAGCGCACCAGTAACCCACGGGGCACCATCGGCCGCGGATTGGTTGTGGCCCACGCAGCCGGAGCAGCACTCGCCGACCTGGAGATGGTCCAGTTCCATCCGACCGCACTCGCAATGGGAGGCGACCGTGACGGGATGCTCGTCACTGAGGCAATAAGGGGTGAGGGAGCTGTCTTGGTTGACGCCGATGGCCAGCGCTTCGTTGATGAACTCGCACCTCGGGATGTTGTTGCACTTGCCATCCATGAGCGGCTTCAAGACACGGGCGCGGAATCGGTAGCACTGGACATGCGCAGCGTTGACCCCCGGCTGTTCCCTAATGTCTTCAAGTCTCTGTTGGAGTGCGGGATCGACCCCGCGACTGAGCTAGTCCCAGTTGCCCCTGCGGCCCACTATGTGATGGGTGGAATCCAGACCGATCTCAATGGTCAGTCGACACTTCCTGGCCTGTTCGCAGTTGGGGAAACGGCCTGCACTGGTCTGCATGGGGCTAACCGACTTGCCTCTAACTCCCTAACTGAATGCTTTGTATTCGGTCGGAGGGCCGCGCTTGCCAGTCTCGAAGCAATGCCAGGGCGGTCTGGCCCGGTCACCGTCGTTGACTGCCCAGGACCCGTCCTTCCATCAGATGCGACCAGAGAGGCGCTCTGGGCTAACGCCGGACTTCTCCGTAATCGGGAGGGTTTGGAGTCCCTCTTAGGCGACGAGCATCCCCTCGCAAGGTTGGTGGCGCTCAGCGCCCTCACACGCGAAGAAACTCGCGGGGCCCACCGCCGGAGCGACTTCCCCGACACCAGAGCCGACCTAGCCGGTTTCCACTCCTCGCTGCTAGAAGGCCAAACGCCAGCAATAGTGCGCTGGGATCCATCAGAGTCAGACCCAGCAAGCATTTCCGCGCCGCAACTTTCGTAACGCCCCCCTGTTAGCAGTCACATACCGGGCAACGAATTGCAGGAGGGGAATCAGGAATGCTCTACGAAGTCAGCAGGTCCATATATAGGTCGATTGCATCCGAAATCCTGCCCGACCGCTACGGCGATCTCGACGGAACAAATCATTTGCGTGTGTTGAAAGCATGTGAAGAGAACCTCGAACGGATGATGCACGACCGTGAGTACTTCGCCAAACCTGCGAAGACCTTGTTCTGCGAGATCCGATCGTTCTTTCCACTGGGGTCTCAGCGGCGGGTCTGGGAGTCAGTCGACAGCCACATGACAGTGGCCGCCGATTACATTTCCAGGCTCCCAAAGACAGGTTATGACCTACAGGGGAACCCGATCCAGTGTCGAGCAACAACGCGGCGCGGAACAGCCTGTCAGCGGGTACCTCTCGCTCACAACGGCTACTGCCCGTCTCATCAGCACCTCGCCGCAACAGAGCACCAGCTCTCTAACGCGGCCTAACCGGGAGCAGGCAGCGGGCTGGCTATCTGCCAGCCCGAGGTCGGCTCAAATGCCTTGGGCGGACCACCCAGCTCCCGCTCCCCCGACTTCGCGCTATCTGTGATTTTGCTCACGGATAGCCGCTTTTGAGCCGTCATTGCTTGATTTTCGAACATTGATGCTTCACACTGAGTTAACGACACACCCGTCAACCAACGGCTAGCAGGATCGCCGGACGGAACCCCTTTAAACATCTAACGCCAGGAAATTCAATGCCTATCTCTTACAAGGAATGGTCAGTCACAGTCAGAGCACTCGCCGAAGGTGAGCAGCTCCTAACACTCCGCCGTGGAGGCGCCGAAGAGCTGGAGCACGACCGCTTCTTCCTCTACCCCACCTTTGACTTCCACCGCGTTGACCTTGTCCGCGAGAGCCACCGCCCCGAGCTGGAGCGCGCAATGGAAGAAGGCGTCTGGACTGACGGTGAGCCAGCCCCAGTAGAGATCGCGCCTGAAGGTCATCTCCCTCAGCCTGACCGTATTAGGATCCGCGCATGGGCCGAGGCCGTCCAGCAGTGGACGATCACTGACCGTCGTATCCTCAACGAGCTCTCACCGTTCCATGTCTGGGCACCTGATTACGCAGAGCGCCGTCTCGGCTGGCGCAGGCGTGACCCGCTCCACCTCGTCCTCCTACGCACTCATCGCATCCCGAGGCCTGTCACGGTCAGGGTTAACGACGAGTACGCAACTGACTCCAACTGGGCTCAGATCACACGCGACCTTCCGTTCGAGGGAACTCCCGTCCTTTCAGAGGGCGAGTTTGACCACGCAGCAGAGCAGATCGCAAAGATCGTCGAGCGGTCACGCGACCGCACGCCGGCACTCGTCTAGAACCCTCAGGCGTCGGAAGCAGTACCGAGTAGTGCTCGCGCCCGGGGTTCGGCCTCGGGTGGAACGAGCACATCTCTAGGTCCAGCTGCCAGGAAACCCGGGACGTCAAACCCTCCTGATCGGACGATCATGGATGGGATGCCCTCCCCGTTGAGTCGAGCCGCGAGCATCTCCCCCTCCGGGCCGTTACTGGCCACCGCAACCCTAACCCAGCCAATTGGGTCAGTCATGGTCATACGACCTCCATTTCAGCAAGTTCGGAGACACCCTTACGGATGAACCAGCCTCGGACATCCGCTGGTTTCTGCTCCTCAAGAGGAACCTCACGGTCAAAGCCAGCAATCCCGATGATCATGTAGATCGAATCAGGGTGGAAGGCTAGGTTGCGGTCGGTCTCGGATGGGACCGGATCGCTCCGAGTGTGAGAGTGGTAAATAACCCCTAGGTCCCATCCCGCGTCCCAGATTTCCTCTTCTATCTTGAGTTGCTCCATGGGATCAATCTCATAACGGAGGGGACTCGCTGCAGCATTGACCGCCGGGAATACCTTGACCGCTAGCCCATCCTTGGACGCGACCATGCCACAGCATTCGTTAGGAAACTCTTCGCGAGCGTGGACGAGGATTTCATCCATCAAAGCTAGTGGGACCTTCACTGCGCTCGGTCAGACCTTCTTGACAGCTGGATCTTCAGCAGGGGTCGCCTCGACGAGAGCGTTGAGTTCATCCTGGGAAGGGACAGCATCACTGACTGACTGCTTGAACTCGCGGATCCCTTTACCAAGCGAGCGAGCGGCGCCTGGGAGACGCTTTGGGCCGAGCACAAGCAGTGCGATGGCCGCTACGAGAACTATCTCCAATGGTCCCACTTGACTAAACATGTTGCTCTCCCTTGCCGCGTTTGCTCTGCTTCGATCCTAGCGCCGGAATGCCCGGCTCGTTGCGGTCACCACCAGAGGGTTGACTCAAGGCTCTCGATCTCATCAACTGGCCTGGTGTAAATACCAGACGACAGATAGCGCCAGCCGTCGTCGCAAATGATGAACACGACGTTGCCCTCATCAATCTCATCGGCAATCCGAACCGCCACGCGGGCGATAGCGCCGGAGGAAACACCAGCGAAGATCCCCTCCTCGTCAAGAAGCTTGCGCGTCCAGAGCACCGCGTCCCGGTTGCTGACCATGATCTTCCTGTCCAGCATGCTGAGATCGATGATGGGTGGGATGAAGCCGTCATCCAACGACCGAAGGCCCTGAACTGGCTCGCCCTGCATTGGTTCAGCAGCAACGATTTTGACATCTGGCAGTGTTTCCTTAAGGCGCCTACCAACGCCCATCAGCGTTCCGCCAGTACCGAGGCCCGCAACAAACGCGGCTACGTCATCGAGCTCCTCGAGAATCTCTGGCCCGGTGCCGTTGTAGTGCGCTGCCGGATTGGCAGGGTTGCCGTACTGGTAGGGCATATAAACGGATGAGTCCTTCTCAGCAAGGTCAAGGGCCATCTCCACTGCTCCGTTGGAACCCTTGGCGCCCTCGGAGTAGATGATCTCAGCGCCGTACATCTTCAGCAGCTGGGTTCTCTCCACCGTGACACTCTCGGGCATAACAACCCGCAGCGGGTACCCCTTCCGACGGCAGATCATTGCCAGTGCGATGCCCGTGTTGCCGCTGGTGGGCTCAAGGATGGTCATACCGGGTCCAATGGCGCCCTTCTCTTCGGCGTCCTCGATCAGCGCGCGTGCAACTCGGTCCTTGATCGAGCCCGTGGGATTGCGCGATTCAAGCTTGGCCCAGATCCGAACGCCTGGCTTGGGAGACAGCCTCTTAAGCTCGACAAGGGGCGTCGCTCCAATGGATTGGACGATGTCGCCGAAGCGGCCTCCGCAGGGACGGTTTAGGAGCGGTTCAGTCATGAAGCTAACCTAGGGGAAGTCTAGCGCCGCTTGGGGAACAAACCAAGCGTGTGGGCGAGGGTCAGCTACCGCCGGCCATTGCGGGCAGAATCACCAAGTGATCGCCGGCACCGACCGTCGTATCAAGACCATCGAGAACTCTTACGTCTTCGTCATTGAGGTAAACGTTGACGTAGCGGTTGAGAGTGCCATCAGCACCGAAAATCTGGTCCTTGGTGGCTGGATGATCAGCAACTAGGGAAGCAAGGACCTCTCCGATGTTGCTACCAGCGGCCTCAACTTCGCGCTCGCCGCCGACACTCGGTCTCAGAACTGGGGGTATGCGTACAAGAGCCATGAGTGGGAGCCTAGTGAGAGCCGTCGCAGAAGGCGTCGTAGTCGGGGAAGACACCCATCTCAGAGTCGCTGATGGCATCCGGGGCCCGGGAGCAGATTGGGCACTCAGGGTCCCTTCCTATCTTGAGTTCGGTGAACGACGTTGCGAGTGCGTCATAGAGCAAGAGCCTGCCCACAAGCGTGTCGCCCTGCCCGAGGATCAGCTTCATTACCTCCGTTGCCTGCAAGAGCCCCATGGTCCCTGGAAGCACTCCGAGTACACCGTTGGCACCACAGGAAGGAGCGAGCTCTGGTGGGGGCGGAACCGGGAAGAGACAGCGGTAGCAGGGCCCCTCATAGGGAGAGAAGACCGAGATCTGACCCTCGAAGCCAAGTATGGAGGCTGAAACGACAGGGATCTTGAGTCGTACAGAAGCGTCGTTGAGTAGATACCTAGTCGGGAAGTTGTCAAGCCCGTCGACGACAATGTCGTAGTTCGGCAGGATGTCCATGATGTTGTCCGGCCCGATCCGGTACGGGTACTGAACAACTTCCACATCCGGGTTCAGAGCGTTGATCGACGCTGCTGCCGACTCGACCTTGAGCGTGCCAATCCGATCCTCGGTGTGAATGACTTGACGCTGGAGGTTGCTGCGGTCAACCACATCGCCGTCGATGATCCCGAGCGTGCCAACACCAGCCGCGGCCAAGTAGAGAGCCGTGGGCGAACCAAGGCCGCCCGCACCCAATAGGAGAACCTTCGCGTCGAGCAGTTTCTGCTGACCTTCAAGACCAACCTCCGACAGCAGGAGGTGACGGCTGTATCGCTCAGCCTGCACCGGCGTAAGGGTCTTGGGCATCTCTACGGGGTGTCCCCCATCCTTCCAGAGCGTAATTCCCCCAGTGAGGGACTTCACGTCCGTGTAACCAAGGTCATCAACAAGAGTCTTGGCCGCGTACAGCGAGCGGACTCCGCCAGCGCAGTAGAGAACAAGCGGGGTGTCTCGGTCTGGCGCAATGTTCTCAATCCTCATCTCAAGGTATGAGCGGGGAATGTGGTGCGCCTCTGGAATGTGCCCTGTTGCGTACTCGCCGTCTTCACGGACGTCAATCAGAACACCACCCTCGGGCAGTCCGTCCTTGATCTCAGCTGGGGCAACCTCGGCCACGCGCAGCTTTATGTCTGCGATCAGCCCGGCGGCTGTCGTTGCCTGGTTTGGATCCTGTACTGAGCCTTCCATAGTCAGGAAAGGATAGCCGGAGAATCCCGTTAGGCTCCCCCCGTGGTCGGAGCACGCACAAAACTCGTCGTGATCGTAATAGTCGGCCTCGCGCTGATGGGTATCGCGCTCGCCGTAGTCACGCGCCCGACAGCCTCGCTTTCGACCGACGCCGGCTACTCCGGCTCCCTCATGCCCGAGGAAGTTCCAGTGGTGGACTTTGCTCTGACTGATGAGAACGGTAAGCCTGTAAGCCTGAAGACCGTTACTGGGGCGCCGGCGATACTGACCTTCCTCTATACGTCGTGCAAGGACATCTGCCCCCTGACCGCGCAGCAGATCAGAGGTGCACTTGACCAGTCCGGCAGCGATGTGCCTGTCATCGCCGTCTCGGTTGATGCCAAAGGAGACACCTCCGATGCAGTCAGGCGCTGGCTCGCCAGCCAGCAGATGACTGGCAGGATCCGCTGGGCGCTCGGCACGGAGAATCAGCTGGCCAAGGTCTGGAAGTCTTATGGCGTGGCGGGCCAGAGCACCCACATGGACCACAGCGCTTACGTCTTCGTTCTTGACAGGGACGGAAAGCGTTGCGTCTCCTGGCCTGTTTCGCAGTTAACCCCGGAGGGCCTGGCGCACGACCTCAAGCTGCTGCTGTCCAGAAACGGAAAGTGTCGGACCTGAGATACAGGCCCGACACCGTTGTAAATCGAGTACTCCTGCTGCGCTTTCCTAGCCGCCCATAGATGCATTGGGCGACCAGGTTATAAGCGCTTCCCCGTGCCTATGGTCGGCAGGGCGAGACTGTTGACTTGACCTGACTTGCTGGGCCCGGTAGCGCGCCGTCTGGCTTGAAGTTCGAGAAGCTGACGGTTGACTTCACCGTCCACTTCTTGGAACTCGTGCACGCACCAGCCTTGAGGTAGTTCGTCTTGGTGATGTTCAGCTTAAAGTCCGAAAGGACCCAGCCGAATGGAAGCTCACCGAGGCCAGCGCCCGTCCCGTTGAGGGCAGGCAGCGGCACCGTCAGCGTGTTTGTCTTCGTGGTACCCCCGAAAGCGATTGCTGCGACTGAGTTGTCGTTGGCAAAGATAATCCCGTTGCTCAGATACTTGCCGTTGATGATCGCGCCCTGGTAGGCATAGACCCGACTCCAGATGTGACCTACCGGCACACAACCGGGAACCCCAGCAGCCTCATATGTGGCGCTGTATTGAGGATCCTGATTGACGGTAGCTCCAACTGGTGCGACCGGATCTGCGCACCGAGCCGGGGAGTTCGGACCTCCAGAGATATCCGCCAATTGAGTCCGTGCGGACGCGCCATCCCAACCAGTGTTCACGAATGCCCAGCCCATTCCGACCAGCGCTTTGGCGCATTTGGCCTTGAGCGTGCTCACTGGCGAATATTGACTCAAGTGACATCCTGGGGTTGCCTTCGGGTTGATGGTTGATCCCGGCGGAAAGGCCAGTACAGCCTTAGATACCGGGTTGGCCTTCAACTGTGGTCTGCCTGACGCTGGGTCGCGGGTTGAGAGGTACGCATCCACCTTCACGTAGTTCTTCCCCTTAGGAGCAAGGGCCCCGGCAGTCGACTTGACTTTGACAATCGCCTGCTGGCTGATTGCTGCGGACGAAGCCGCTGGAACCACAAGAACTGCAACTACTGCGGTCAATGCTGTCATGACCTTCATGTTCTTCCTCCCTGCTTCTAGTGGCGCCCCGTGCTCAATCTCACTCTGACTATTCCCGGCGCTCCCGGGGAAAGCTTGGGTAAGGAGATCGCAAGCACTCCCAACGCAAAACGGCCCCGTCTCGTCGACGGGGCCGTTGTACAGCCAGATATTCGAGCGCGTCAGCTCAGACGCGACACCGCTGGGAGCTGGTAACGGTCTGGGCTGGTGGCGCGACGCCAGATTCCCCCTTCAGCTTTGAGAACACAACCTGAGTGCTCACAGTCCAAGTCTTCTTACTTGGGCATGCACCCGCCTTGAGGTAGTTCGCACGTGTGATCTTCAGTGCGAAGTCAGTCAGCACGATGCCACCAGTCAGCTCGCCAAGACCAGCACCAGTCCCGTTCAGGGCTGGAATGATCACGGTCAAACGGTTCTTGCACTGGTTGGCAACGCCACCGAAGGCAAGCGGAGCAACAGCATTGTCATTGGCAAAGATGATGTTGCAGCCATTGAACTTGCTCGCATTGGTGGTGTCATTGAACTTGTTGTAGAGCTTGCCCGTGGCATCACCACCGGACTGCTTGTTGTTGCAAGCAGCACCAGGCTTAGGAGCACCAGCATCGCCATAACACCACCACTGAGCCTTCTGAATACCCCCCTGGTACGCGGAGAGCTGAACCCAAATGTCACCCTGAGGCAAGCAGCTAGGACCAGCCGAGGCAACACCCTCATAAGTAGCCATGTACGTCGACTTCTCAGCCGTAAGGCAGTAGCTAGCAGCACCAGTCAACTGGGCTGAGGCCTCGCTCGAACCATGGTTGAGCAAAGCCCAACCCGTACCAATCAGAGAGCTGGCACAAAGAGTCTTCAACGCTGCAGGAGTCGTGTACTCACTCTGATTACAAACAGGACCCGAGGTCTTGTTGACCGTACCGCCCGCTGGGAAGGTCATGAAGACCTTGCCGACCGGATTCGTCTTGTAGGCACCGCGCGTTGAAGCCGGATCACGCGTAGACAGGTACGAATCGATCTTCACGTAACTCTTGCCCTTTGGATCACCTGTCCCAGTCGCCGGGCTGGCCTTGACGATCGCCTGCTGAACCAAGGCTGCGGACGCCGCGGGAACAAATGCCACTGTCACCGCAAGTACTGCTGTTCCAACCAGAATCCGTCTCATGATCTCTCCTCCGTACATCTGCCGTGCTCAATGCCAGGCAGAGATGTGCAATGTGCCGATTCTCTCACAAGCAAGTCAGAAGTTCCACAAGCCGGGGTAAAGCCTTGGTGCGAGAGAAGGTGGTCCCTATGAACGAGAAACGGCCCCGCCGTATGGCGGGGCCGTCCCGTTCACAACTCTTGCTGGCTGAGTACTACGCCTTGCAGGTGTTGTTGTAGGTCACGATGTTCTGTGCTGGGCTCGGGTTAGTCAACTCACCCTTGAGCTTGGAGTAGATAACTGTTGTCTTAATTGCCCACTTCTTGTTGCTTGGGCATGCACCAGCCTTGAGGTAGTTCGCGCGTGTGATCTTCAGTGCGAAGTCAGTCAGCACGATGCCACCAGTCAGCTCACCAAGACCAGCACCAGTTCCGTTCAGGGCCGGAATAATCACGGTCAA
>CAFBLU010000013.1_pt1 | contig 41557 bp, 38 predicted proteins | sample 7268271 | NCBI WGS metagenome assembly CAFBLU01 (sample SAMEA6814044, study PRJEB35770) | freshwater metagenome | biome: Freshwater; feature: Freshwater reservoir; material: water | place: Czech Republic | collected 2017-05-23 | depth 30m m
TGCTCCAGCACCGAGGCTGAGGAAGTCCCTTCGGTCAACGCCCTTCAGATTGTTGTCATCTGACTTCTTGGTCATCGCTTAATCCTCCCCTCCCGTGGATTGAGTGACGCGTCTTCACCTGCGGCGGGATAGTAGGGCATCGGAGGGTGTGAGTGTCGCGGTTGGCGCAACGCGGTTAAAGATTTAGCAAACATGTGCAACGCGTTCCTCTCGTCTTGTGTAGATTCGTCCGCATGACTAAGACCCCGAAGGTAATCCTGTCCCTGCTCACCATCGTTGCTGTTGCCGCACTTGCTCCTGGCTTTGCCAGCGCACGCAAGGGTTCAGCAGCCACGGCGTTGCCAACGACCACCGTCTCTATCGGTGGCACGACCAACGACGGGTACTACTTCCCCAGCTCGATCACCAAGAAGCTTGGCAAGTCACAGATTGTCTTCACCGTCATGCCCGACAGTGGACAGCACAATGTCTTCCTTCAACCCTGGAGCAGCTCCAAGACGGGCTCCACGAAGAGCACAAAGGGCGTTAGCTTCCCCAACATGCGCGCGCCGATTGAGCTTTACACAGGCGAACCGGCCTACTACTGGCCTCGCACCAGCCGTGGAGCTGCTGCTCCTTGGAAGCCATCCAAGAAGGGCAACTACTTCCTCTACTGCACCAAGCATCCTGGTTCTGGCGCCAATCACGTTGGCGGCATGACCTTGACGGTCAAGATCACCTAGCAATTGACCTTGGGCTGCTCCCAATGTGGGAGCAGCAGGTAGTGGGCGGACACGATTGCAGCTCCGCGAGCACAGGTCTCGACGCGCCGAGGTTGGTGCTTGTGCGCAGCCCTATGTTCCAGTAGCTTTAGGAACAGGAGAAGAGGTCGCCATCGAGTGCTCAACTCGACCGGCCCATACATCAGGAGGAAGAATGTCCGCTGCCCAGATTTCACGCCGAGGATTCGTCTCAGCCGCCGCAGGCCTCACAGGCATCGCAGTGTTGGTTCCAGACTCGCTGGCATTCAGGCTTCAAGGCCGACTCGCACCCAGCTACACCGGCGGAACTTTCCCTGACGGCATCGCCTCAGGTGACCCAACTCCTGACGGAATCACCCTCTGGAGCCGCGTTGAAGGCGTATCGGGCAACGGCTCTGTGCTGATGGAGGTTGCCACGGACTCGGGCTTCCACAAGATTGTCAAGAGCACCTTGGTTCCAGTTGACCCAGCCAAGCTCTACACGGTCAAGGTTCGAGTAACCGGCCTCAAGACACACACTCAGTACTACTACCGCTTTGCCACCAAGTCCAAGAACAGCGCCGTCGGCAAGTTCCGCACTGCCCTTGCGGCAACTTCAACAAGCGCAGTCAAGTTTGCGTACTTCTCTTGCCAAGAGTTTGGCTACGGCTACTTCAACGCCCACGCGTTGATGGCCAAGGACGACGTTGACTTTGTTGTCAACCTCGGTGACTTCGTCTACCAGGACGTCGGTTATAGCTCCTACCCAGAAACCGTTGGTGGCATCACCTACCCAGCCCTCGCAGTCCGCAAGGAGAATAACCCGGGCAGCGAAGCCCTCAGCGGCGCAACAACTTACGCGGAGTACGCCAAGCGCTATCAGCGCTATCGCACAGACAAGGACCTGCAGGCCATGCAGGCCAGCCACGCGATGATCTCCACTTGGGATGACCATGAGGTGCTGAACGACTACGCCGGCGGAGCCGGCGCCGACGGTGGCAATGCCAGCCGAACACAGCCGCCCTCGTACATCGGTTGGTCAAACGAGCGCAAGCTTGCCGCATATAACGCATGGTTTGACAACATGCCGACCTTCCCTCAAGTCACTGGCGGAACGAAGCTCTACCACAAGGCCAAGTTCGGGAAGAACCTTGAGCTCTTTGTTCTCGATGAGCGCCAGTACCGCGACAAGCAGGCTTGTGGGTTCAAGGCATCCGAGATTGACCCGGCCAGCTGCACAGACCTAAACACCCCAGCACGCGCCTACCTTGGTGCCGAGCAGATGAGCTTCCTCCAGGGCGGCTTGAACACCTCGACCTCAAAGTGGAAACTGATCGCCAACGAAGTTGTAGCGATGGCCCTCAACGAGGTGGACGGCAAGAGCGCCGGGGTAGACGACTGGGTCGGCTACCCAACTGAGCGCGAATCATTGCTCCAGGCAATCAGGAGCCACAATGTCAAGAACGTCGTATTCGCAACAGGCGACTACCACACGTTCATGGCCGGTGAGGTTCGCGATGCGGCTGGTCATGCTGTGGCCACTGAGTTTGCTGGAGGTTCGGTAACGATGCCTTCCAACTCTGAAATCGCCGGTGCGATCTTCCACACCCCTGGTTACGGAACCGCGGCTGCCCCGACCCTACCAACGAGTCACAACGAGGCTCATTACCTTGCCGCCAACCCACACATGAAGGAGTACGACCAGCTCCATCACGGATATGTTCTCGCGAGCGCAACATCAAGCCAGTTCAGCGCGACGTTCAAGAAGCTCCAAACAATTCGCACCAAGTCGACTGCACTCGCAGCAACAAAGACTTACCGGGTGGCAGCAAACTCAACAACAGTTCTGTAGGAACGCTCCGCGAGGTAAATCCTCGCTCGGAGATGAAGTCCTTGGCGGCGGCACGAAAGTGCCGCCGCTTCTTTGTTCTGTCCGCTACAACCCTTCTTCATCTGCGATGCTGGCTAGGTCGTGGATACCACCCCAACAGAAGCTGACCTTGCCGCCGCTGAAGCTGAGCTGCACGAGGGCCCCAAGGGCCGCCCCGGTTGGACCCTTGCGATCGTGTCCATCGCCCTATTCATGGTCACGCTGGACAACCTCGTTGTCGGCGTAGCGCTGCCAAGCATCCGCGAGGACCTTGGGGCTGGGTTGGAGTCCCTCGAGTGGACCGTCAACGCATACACCCTCTCCTATGCCGTTCTCCTGATGCCAGCCGCGGCGGTTGGCGACAGATTCGGTCGCCGCAAGATGTTCCTTATTGGCCTCGCAACCTTCACGGGAGCAAGCCTCTTGGCTGCCCTTGCGCCCAGCATCGATGCCCTAGTGGCCGCGCGAGCACTGCAGGGACTTGGGGCGGCGATCGTCACCCCGCTCACCTTGACTCTCTTGGCCGAAGCCTTCCCGGGTGAGAAGCGCGGGATGGCACTGGGAATTTGGTCCGGGGTCAGCGGCCTAGGCGTGGCGTTGGGCCCAGTTGTTGGTGGGGCTGTCATTGACGGCGCGGGGTCCTGGCAGTGGATCTTTGGAATCAACATTCCGATTGGAATAGTCCTCGGATGCCTCGCCATCTGGAAGCTCGTTGAGAGCCGAGGAGAGTCCCGGCCGTTGGACCTTCCGGGAATTGGGCTTGCTGGGCTTGGCCTGTTTGGGCTGACCTATGCGGTGGTTCGGGGCGAGACCCTGGGCTGGGGCTCGTTTGGAATCCTCGCTCCGGGACTGGGAGGCATTGCGCTACTGGTGATCTTCGTGCTCTGGGAGCGCCGCGCTCGTGAACCAATGCTCCCAATGCGGCTCTTTAAGTCGAGGGGCTTCGCCGCAACCAATGTGGTGAGCTTCTCAATGTTCTTTGGCGTGTTCGGGTCGATCTTCTACCTGTCGCAGTTCTTCCAGACCGCACAGGGCTACACGCCGTTTGAGTCAGGCGTTAGGACGCTCCCATTCACAGCGATGCCGATCTTTGTGGCCCCGATTGCGGGGATCTTGAGTGACAAGATCGGCGCCAAGCCCCTCATGGCAACTGGACTGGCAATGCAGGCGATCGCGATCAGTTGGCTCGCAGCGATCTCCACACCGACCGTGGCCTACAGCCACCTCCTGATCCCATTCGTTATCTGCGGCACGGGCATGTCACTAGTTTTCGCGCCCGCCGCCAATGCGGTCTTGGCGAGCGTCCGTCAACGGGAGAGCGGACAGGCTTCAGGCGCAACTAACGCGATCCGCGAAGTTGGTGGTGTGATGGGCGTCAGCATGTTGGGCGTTCTATTCGCCGCCCATGGCTCATATGCCAGCCCGCAGGCCTATGCGGATGGTGTTGTGGCAGCGCTTCCTCTTGGAGCTGCGGTGCTTGCGATTGGCGCAGTTGCCGCACTCTTCGTACCAGGACTGAAGCAGATGCGTGCAGATGCAGAAGAACTGGCAGCCGAAGAACTGGCCGAAGGTCAGCTCGCCGTCCCAACCGCTTAGCCTCGGGTGTAGGTCGCCTTCAGCGTCACGGTGCGGTTTGGCATCGTGAACGTCCGTACCGCCGCGTGAGAGCCGTCTGACCACGACCTGAACCGCCAGCGAGTACTTCCCACCATCTTCGTGGTTGGGACACTCAGACCGGCCTTTAATCCGACTGCGGTGTCCCTAGTTCCAAGCACTGCCTTGCCAGCCCAACCAACCGTCTGGCCGGCGATTGAGGTGGAGAGCGTGAGCCCCTGTGTTACTGGGTGGATTGACACACGCTTGTAGGCGGACCGGCCCTGCGAGGTGGTGGCCCGCAGGATCAGGTCGTACCAAGAGTCAGCGTCATGGTCAGTTGGGAGCGTCACGCTGCCAACACGCCCCGTGAAACTGGTGAGGAAGTGGTCGTGAGCGCCGTGATGAAGGATCAGCGTCCAGCTGGTGGCGCTCGCAGGGAGTGCGGCCCCGTCCAGCGTGGCTCCACCGGAGAACCGCAAGATCTGCCCTCCCGTCGATTGTGCGCCCTCCGCTGGGCTGGTGATCGTCACCACGGGTGCGGTCATGCCTGCCGCCACGGGAACCACATCAGTGCCCGTCTCAGTCCCGTCACTAACGGTGACGCGTGCGTAGTAGACCCCAGCGGTCGCATAGGCGTGGCTTGGCTCCGCTCCAGTGCCAGAGTCTCCGTCACCAAAGTCCCATGTGTAGGTCAGGTCGGTGGAGTCAGCGTCTAGAGCGTTGGCAGCAAATGTTGCCGTTGAACCGCTCGTCGCAACCGTTGGCTTGGCCCATGGACGCTGGTTTACGCCAGCAGGTTCCAGTACCCAGACGCGGCCTGGGTCAACGCCGTGTGCGGTGAAGCCTGCCTCAACCATCGCAATGCCCCCGCCCGGAGCGGGCTCCATGTCCACCACAGACTGAAGCCCTGTGACTAGGGCATCAACGCCCGCTGTCGGATTACTCAGGTCGAAGAGTCCTGCTGTCCCACGGGCGTAGTCACCCACGACCAATCGCCCCGCGAGCGGTCCCCAAGTGTTGCCAAGGACAGGACCGGCCATGACTGCGGCTCCGCCACTCGCGTGGGCGTATTCGTAGACCGGGCCGGTCTGTGAGCTGGCGCTGACCTTCTTGCAGGCCGCTGTGTTTGCGTAGACGGCCTGCGGGTGAGCAGCCTCGCGGCATGGCCAGCCAAAGGACTTACCGGCCGTTGCCACATCAAGCTCCTCGGTTGTGTCATAGCCCACGTCGCCAATTGCGATCCGGCCGTTACCCAGAAGCGTGAATCTGAACGGATTTCGGAGGCCTTTCGCAAAGACTTTGGTGCACGACCTCGTGAGGTCAGTGACTGTTGGGCAGAACGGGTGGGTGCGCAGGCCCTTGCCAGCGCGGTCAATGTGGATGATCGCGCCGCTCAACACATTGGGGTCTAAGGCGCGCATGATCGTTGACGAGAGCGAGCCTGGTGTTACGCCATCACCGATGCCAACCCAGACGCTTCCGTCCGGATCTGACCTGACTGTGCCAATGCTGTGGGAGGAACCGTCAGATGGCATGCAGTCATCCTTGATCCCTGGCTTCGGGCAGGCCTTTGACCCCTTGCTGCCGAGGATCACGGTCTCGCCTGCCGCCAACGTTGCGCCGGCTCCAACCTTGACTCGCGTCAGGCGGGCAGTCTTGGGGGACTCGGTCCGAGTTTGGTCCGGGTCATAGGTGTAGAGGAGGTAGAGGTAACCGTTGTGGACGAAGTCTGAGTCCGTCGCAATCCCAAGTAGTCCGCGGTCCACATGGGTGGCAACATGTCCGGAGATATCAACCAAAACCCTTGCGGTGGGTGACTCACCGGGAAGGACAACTTTGACTGTGCCCTGTTTCTCCGCGATGAACAGGCGCCCATCTGGCGCCCAAACCGCACCAACTGGCGCATTCAGACCACTGGCAACCGTGTGCGCCTCAAGCGTCGCTGGGAGCGTTGGGGATGGGTTTGATCCAGCGCTTGCGAACGCTGTCATTGCGAGGGCTGGGACGAGGGCGAGGCAGGCCAGTAGTGGCATCCGCCACGCTAGGTGTTTCCTCCCAGTAACCCTCATGGTTTGAGGGTAGTGGCGCGGGCCACTCGGTGCTCCGGTCGGGCCGCGGTGAACCACTCAACTTCAAGGTTTCCTTGCAGCCGGCGCGAGAGTCGGGCATCTTGGTGGTGGTGATGAACTCGTGACCCGGATCTCTTTCGAACTACCTGACTACCTCTGTCTCCGGCTTGACCGGATCGCTGAGGAACGTCGGATCAACCGTCACGAACTGATCAGCCAGCTTCTCTCAGGCGTTGTTGACAGGGAAACTGAGCGTGTCGCAGCTGAGCTTCGGCGCATGGCATTCCGCCGGACATCGCCTTCGTGGCGAACCGCCGCCTGAAGCGCTCCTCAGCTGGTTATGTCGCTGCGGCTGAACCAAGCGAGCGTGGCACCGCCCGCAATCACCAAGTAGCCAGTGATCAGACCAAGCGCTGGCCCAAAGGCCAGAGTGTCTGTCCCGCCTGAATAAACGGCTCCACTCACATTGCCTGGCAGCCAGTCCTTCACGCCTGGAAACACTGTGCCCAGGATGTTCTCCACAATCAAGAGCCAAGCGATGCTTACGCCGGTCGCTGCTACCGGCGATTTGAAGAGAATGCCGAGGATCGCGCCCATAGAGCCAAACAGGCAGAACCCCAGCCAGAGGTAGAGGGTGACAGCGCCAAGGTGTCGGAGACCCGGCCCTGTGAACCAAGCGCTGGTGTCAAACCCTCGGCTGGATGCAGTAATCACGCCAGCAACTAGGCCTGCAATCACTGTCACGGCTACCAACACGATTGCCCATGTGCAGAGTCCAACCCAGCGGGACAGCATCAGTCGGACTCTTCGCGGTTCCCGGATAAGCAGGTTGCGGATCGTTCCCGTTTGGTACTCGGTGGCGACTGCGGCAGCGAAGATGACCAAGGCGATGATCATCGCCAGTGATCCGCCGATCTTGATTCCGATTGTTGCCCCGTGGGCTGCCGTGTAGTCGGAGATCAGGTGCTGTGGCGGTCCGTTTCTGTCATTTGAGACTGTCGTCTCCGCGTTGAGCAGGTTAGCGACGGTCAGGCCAGCGGTGAATACTGTGGTTATCAACAGCGGCACCCAAAGGTACGCGGGGCGGCGGAGCTTGACCCACTCGCTGCGAATGATGCGCCACATCAGGATTCGCCCTCCTCTTGGGGTGAGGCGGCTTGTGCCGGGGACTTCTCGGTCAGCGCGAAGAAAGCCTGCTCAAGCGTTGGGCGCAGGATGCCAAGGCCGCTGAGGAGTACTCCGGCGTCAAAAGCAGCTTGGTTGAGTTGGGCCGCCACATCCTGCTCCCCTTCGAACGAAACAGTCCCATCGTCGTTGGTTGTCGTTTCGCCGAAGCGGGCTGCCACAGCCGCAAGGTCGGTGAGCCGGTCAGGGTCAGCTGGGCGGGCCACGACCTGAGCAACTTGGCCCCCGATCATTCCCTTGACGGTGCCTGAGTACCCAACCTGTCCTTGGTTGATCAGAACGACGTGGTCACAGATCGCCTCAATTTCAGCAAGGAGGTGGCTTGAGACAAGGACAGATACGCCCTCATCGGCTAGTTGGCGCAGAAGGTCGCGGACTTCGCGGATGCCAGCCGGGTCCAGGCCATTGGTTGGCTCGTCGAGGACGAGGAGCTCTGGGTCTGTAAGCAGGGACGCTGCGATACCAAGCCGCTGGCGCATCCCAAGCGAGTAGGTCTTGACCTTGTCCTTGGCTCGATCAGAAAGTTCAACTTGGGCTAGAACATCATCCGCGCGGGAATCGGGAAGCCCAACCAAGCGGGTGAGTACAAGAAGGTTCTTGCGCGCGCTCAGTGACGGGGTGAAAGCTGGGCCTTCAATCAGTGCCCCAACTTTGGGGAGGTAGCCAATGTGGTCGTCCAGGTTTGAGCCGAGGACTGTGCCGCTGCCGCCGTCACGCTGGATTAGCCCGAGCAGCATCCTGAGTGCCGTGGTCTTGCCTGCCCCGTTGGGACCCACTAGTCCGACAACAGACCCTCGCTGGAGGACCAGCTCTAGGCCGTCAACAGCCCGCCGCTCGCCATAGACCTTGGCAAGGCCTGTGACGTCAACTGCAGCTTCGTTAGGAGTTCGGGTTTCCGTTACAGGCATCTTGGTGAGAGTGTCGCAGGGTTGTTCGTCGGTTCCACTTTGTATTTACGAACAAGGGCCCGGCAGCATCAGCTACCGAGCCCGTTGCAGCAGTGGCGGGACTAGCCGCCAACTCGACTTACTAGGCCTGCTTCACTGCTGAGATGTCGAGGTCAAGCTTGATCTTGTCGCCAACGAGCACGTTGCCGCTGCCGAGCGCCTGGTTGAACTTCATGCCGAAGTCCCCGCGCGAGAGCTTGCCGGAGAGCTCGAACCCGACACGGTCGTTGCCCCATGGGTCAGTCTCAGTTCCCTGAGTCTCCCCGTCGAGCTCAACCTCATTGGTTACGCCGTTGATTGTCAGGTTGCCGGTGACGGTGAACTCGTCGCCGCCCTTACCCTCGATCTTGGTGGATTCAAATGTGATCTCTGGATTTACGGCGGTGTTAAAGAAGTCCTCGCCGCGGAGGTGCTCGTCGCGTGCGTCTTCCTTGGTGTCGACTGAGGCGACTTGGATCTTGCCCTCAATCTTGGCTGACGTGAGGTCCTCACCAACGGTGAAGGTGCCCTCAAACTCGCCAAATTCACCGTGAACGGTTGCGATGCCGAGATGCTTGACTGAGAATCCGATGCGTGAGTGGCTCGGGTCCGCGGACCATGTGCCTGTTGGTACTGCTGCGGTTGCTGACATTGATGTTGCTCCTTGTTAGTTGGGCGGCTCTTGGGAGGGCCTTCGGTGCTGCTCGATAGAGATACTAACAAAAGGTAAGCACCTGTGCGCGCTCCCTCCCGGCTTGAGTACACCCAGTGTCCGGTGAACCGCCGCGGGAAGGTACGATCCACTTGCCGGTTCCTTCTCGCCGAGGGGCCGGCACACGCCGACGTAGCTCAGCTGGTAGAGCACTTCACTCGTAATGAAGGGGTCCCCGGTTCGAATCCGGGCGTCGGCTTAGCTCCTACTTGTATCCAAGCTCAGGTCAGAGACCGGGCCTGATTGTCAAAACCGCATCGCATCCCAGCCACTTGACCGAGACGGTCACCGTCTTCAACTGTTTCACAAGGACGCGCGGTTGAACAAGGCCTGCTGGTTCACACGGCGCGACCACAAACCTCACCTTCGACAACACCGCGAGGTACGCCCGCCGGGCGTCTGGCTCTTGACCGGGTGAGTAGAACCAACCTGCTGCGCTGGCTCTGGACAGATAATCCTCTGTCCAGGTGTAGTGCCCGAGCCAAACGTTTCGGTCTGAGTGCGCCGCGATAAGTGCCGAGAATATTTGCGGCGCCATTACCGCCCCTGGCTCCCTGTTTTCCCGCAGGTAGTCGATGATCCTGACCTGAGAACGACTCATTACATAGCCGGCGCCAGGATCTGTCTTTACACGGCCAACTCCGGAGCGGATCAAACTCTGCGTCGAATAGATCCCCGCCACCAACATGGCCGCAACGAGCAGCCCTGTTGCGTAGCGGGTAAGCCCTGACCTCTGATTACGGAACCCCTGAACGGCCAGGATGGCCAATGGGATAGTTGCGCCTCGAGCAGCGTGGGATGCGGAGTTGCCCAGGCCCGTCAGCAGAATCACTGCCAACTGCGTCCCGGCGATCAACGGCCAGATTCGAACGGCTAGATCCACAGGATCAGAAAGGGGCCTGAACCAGCCTGGGAGAGCGACTATCACCAACGGGATGAAGAACAGAATGATCAGCCATGAAAAGTGGAAGTAGAGGTTTGCCTGCTCTCCATTCCATATCCAGGCAGCATCAAGAGTGCCTAGCAGCGCGTAGTAGACCAGGGGAATTACCCCAGCAGCCGCTACCCACGCACATTGAAGAGCGGACACACTGAGAGAACCCCGCCTTCTCCAGATCAGCCAAGTCAACCCAAGCGTGCCAAGCAGCGTTGCGCCCTGCCAGGGCTGCATCAACGAGCACCCAAACGTCACGAGGCAGAGCAATAACGGCCTGGGGAGACCATCCCGGATGGCTCGCCCACCCACCAGCACGCCAGCACAGAGGATCGCGACCGCGACAACCCCCAATGGATAACCCCACAACAGTCCGGGAAGCCAAGCGTCGCTCGGTACAAGCGCATTCGCCAACCGGCCACTCGGTCCCAGGCGGTCATAAATCTGAGGCGTATGGATAACGATTTCAGTGGCCGGGAAGGCGTAGAGAATTCCTCCCGCCCAAGCCGCGAGGCGCCCTGGCGTTGAAGGAATTACCGCTGCGGTCAGCCGCCACGCCGCCCACATGAGGAGGCCCAGGGCGACCGGAACCCACAATGCAAAAGACCAAGCAATTGGAACGCCCAACCTGAAGAGAGCGGACGACGCCAGCAGTGCCGGGCTGAAAAAGTCGCGGGGGGTCTGCTCGACAACAAAACGATCAGACGCTAGGAAGTGGAAGGCGCCTTCACGGATCCAAGCGAGGTACTGCATTGAATCAGCCGGGTCGCCGATGGCTCCGGTCCACTGACCGCCGGAACCGCCAACTACTACGGCCACCTTCACAAGGAGGGCCATGCTGATCAGAACCATTACTAGGCCGGCGAGAACCCCGGCGGCCTTGTCGAGGATTCGTGTTGACGGCATCATGAGCTCGTTGGGTTCCATCTCTCGCAACTGAGGGGGCTTCCGCGTGGACGCACTGATTGTCCAAGAGCGAGCTTACAGCGGGCCGAGTCAGTCGATTGGCAGAGCTCTGCCGTTAGCGCACTTCACCCGTAATGAAGGGGTCCGCGGTTCGAATCCGGGCGTCGGCTTAGAGAGCTTCAAACAGCAACCAGCGCTGGTGGCTCAGCAGCGTCTCCTCAGGGGCGGGGGTGCATCACGTTCATCGCCGCCCTCAGCGCAGCCGCGGAAACAGTCCCGGGCGAGATCGGCAGCACTCGGTAAGCGAAGTTGTCAAATTCACCGGTGTGCCCGTAGTCGAAGGTGAGGACGCGGCGGCCGCTCGAATCAGTCTCCGTGGCAATCGGTACTCCCCCCCAAGACACAATCCAGTGGCCGCCGGGGAGCCTGCGAGCGCTGCCGCAGCAGGGAGAGACCGCTACTCGGCTATCTCCGAATGACTGGATGAGCGTCGCCGTCCGCTTCTTGGTGTCGATCTTCCAGCGCGTCACTCTGGGTGGCCGACCGAGGTCGGTCCCATTGTCGAACACCGAGACCGTGCCATCCGGCAACCGTCGCGCATCGTGCTGGCCTCCGAACGTGTTCGGAGCGAGCGGGTCACCGATGATTCTGAGGCTGCGGGAAGTGTGCGCGCCGCCCAGCTTCCAGTCGATATCACCAGCAGCATTGTGCTTGATCCGATAGATGGCGTCCTCGTGCCTGAACGATGCGATGATTCCGTCACCGTCGGGGTGGATTGAGTTGACGTGGGCGACGTCGTACGAACCCCCGAGAGCCACGTTGGCGACTTCCTCGCTGCCCCAGCGGCCCATGTCGGCCAGTGGAATGTGGTCCTGAGACCTCCACGACCACACCGTGCTTCCATTGGCGCGGATCTCCCGGATGACCGAATCGACCACTGACGAATCAGCTGGGCCACCCCAAGGGCTCATGTCGACCGGGCTCCGCGGGATATAACCATCCATGTAGTAGGTGCCAGTTTTGGTTAGAGCCAATTCGTGGAAGTCGGCTGGGCCGTCGGTTGGGACGATGGTTGAGACCAGGTTGCCGCTCAGAGTCCGGGTCTCCCAGACGCCCCGCCCTGACCCGACTGCGATCGGCGGCGCTGTGCCCCGGAAGTACGTAAACGTGGTGCGGCTGGTGAGTTGGGGGAAGAAGGAAGGAGCGGGGGTGTTGTACCACCAGACCGGAGCTCCGTTTCGGTCAAGCAAGATCGAATCGTATCCGTACGAGTTAGGTGCAAACGAGAGTGCTTGCGGGGAAGCGAGGTAGAACTCTGACTGCACGGAACCGGTTCGAGTAGTTGTCGGAAGGGTCATGCTTTCGGGTATGCATCGGGCGTGGTAAGTCGCGGAATGCCAGCCGGAGCGGTACACCGTCAACGTGAATTCCTGCCCGGGTGAGACTTGAACGGCTTGACTGAAAGTTCCACCTCGTCGCGGTGACCCGTCGATCGAAACCGATGTTTTGCTGGGCGAGTGAGCGTTGACGGTTGTCGTGCCCCCTGGGCATTTCACTGCGTAGTCCGTGTATGACGCGCTGAACGCGGGCCGGATCATGGAGTTGACCGTGATCGTTGGTGGTCCCGATGAGGCGGCGCCGGCCGCGACCGGACTCACCAGCACCCCTGGGACCGATAAGCACACGGCGATGATGGTCCTCTGGAGCAAGTTTTTCATACCCACAGAGATACTGGGTGTTCTGTAAAGGTCTGGCAAAGCTCAATGATCAAGGTCTCCCTTGTCGACGATGACGCTTGTCGCGCTCAACTTGGGGTTGTTTCCGCATCGGTGGTTGGACCCTTAGGTCGCCTATACCATTCAGCGGAGTGACCATGCGTGAATCAAAAACTGCTGAGTCTCAAAAAACGCCGCGGAGCAGACTCTTGGCTGATGCCGCGACCCTCATAATCGCCAAGCACGGGTCGCGAGGGTTGACGCATAGGGCAGTTGATAATGCAACTAACTTGCCTGAGGGTTCCACAAGCAATCTGTTTCGAACCCGCGCCGACCTTATGTCGGCAGTTCTCAACGCCCACGTCGAGCGCGAGCTAGCGATTATGGACAGTGTCGGCGCTATGGACAGCGTCGGGACCATTGACGAGGCCGCAAGCCTAATTGCGACAGTAATCGAGTCGCTTGCTTCAGCTGAAAGCCTGCACTTGACCACAGCCCGCTACGAGATCTACTTGGAAGGCCTGCGTCAGGAACCCTTCCAGGTGCTGATCGCCCAGGTCCGCACAAGGTTCCTGGCCATCGGGGTTGGGCTTCTTAACGACCTCAATCTGCCATCAGACGATTACATCGCCACGGGACTGGTGTCTCTGGTTGAGGGCCTTACGGCAAATCAGGTCTTTCACAGCGGGGCAGCTCTTAACAAGAAGGATTTGAAGGCCCTGATAACCGCGTTCCTAAACAGCCTCAAAACTATTTAGGCCCCAGAAGTAGCTCCGCCGCTTGCGCGTGGGGCACTACGCGAGTAGTGTGTTGACTCCTTCAAGCAACATCGCCCCACGCCAAGGAGCCGTGACCAGATGAGCATCCTCACTCCCTCAGATCACGGCTACGAGGACGCTCGCCGGGCCGCTGTCTGGAACCGGCGGATCCCGAATGAGAACCCCGACGTAATTGTTCTCGCGGAAACCGCGGACGACGTGATCAACGCTGTCAACGACGCAAGAGCTGCCGGTCGTAAGGTCTCGATCCGCTCCGGCGGTCACAGTTGGTCAGGCAACCACATTCGACAGGGAGCGACCCTGATCGATCTTTCCCGCATGAACTCAATAGTCGAGATCAACCGAGAGGCCAAGAGAGCGATCGTGGAACCAGGCTGCCAAGGCACTCTCCTCCTGAAGGAACTTATGGCGCTAGACCTCTTCTTCCCTGTCGGGCACTGCGTCGGCGTTGGCATCGGCGGATTCCTCCTGCAAGGCGGGTTCGGCTGGAACAGCCGTGTCTATGGCCCTGCCTGCATGAGCGTCACAGCCGTTGATGTCGTGACTGCTGATGGCGAGCTTGTCCGCGCCGACGAAAACAACCATCCGGACCTCTACTGGGCCGCCCGTGGCTCAGGTCCAGGCTTCTTCGGGGTAGTCATCCGCTTCCACCTGAAGGTTTATGACCGCCCGAAAGCGATCGTCAACTGCGCCTATATCTACCCAGCTGAAGTCCTCGAAGACCTGTTCACCTGGGCAGGGGAGATCGGCCCGAAGGTCCCGATCCAGATGGAGTTGATCCTGCTACCTCATTTTGGCTTTGACGGCGGTAAGGAGATCCCGGTTGCCGGCGCAACCTTCGCCGACTCGGAAGAAGAGGCCAGGGAGATCGCAAAAATCTTGGAGACGTCACCTGTTCTGGACAGGGCAACAGTCGCTATGCCCTATGTCCCCGCGCAGATGGAGGACTTCTTCGGCGCAGTCCACTTCCAGTACCCCGACAACCACAGGTGGTGCCCGGACAACATGTGGACGCACGCCAGTGCCGCAGAGCTGATCCCCGGAATTCGCGAGATAGTGCGGACGCTCCCAGAAGACCCGTCTGACACTCAGAACTTCTCTCACTTGCAATGGATGAACTGGGGCCCGAACCACCCGGACGCACCTGAGCGACCGGACATGGCCTTCAGCAACGAGGACGAGATCTTTCTCTCCGCCTACGCAGCCTGGTCGGATCCCGCTCTCGACGAAACTCACAGCAAGTGGGCGGCTGAACGGATGCGGGGGATGGAGCACCTTTCTACCGGCACACAACTCGCTGACGAGAACCTTTCCCAGCGGCCGTCTCGATTCATGACGGATGAGAACTACGCCCGCTACGACGAATACAAAGCTAAGTACGACCCCGACGACCTCTTCCACACATGGTGGGATCGCCCATGAGCACGACCGAACAGACAATCCTTGAGGGGTATCTGAAGCGGCCATTGGCACCAGCCAACGCTGAGGCGCTCGCCGCCGTGTCAAACGGCCCGATGAATCCAGCTGACGCGCTCCCCCTTGACCAGATCGACCGCCAGGTTGATCCCACCCCGCTAAAGGTTGAGAGTGGTTGGTGCGTGATGCCTGATGCAACCATCAAGGTTCAGGCACTCACCCCGATGCCTAAGGTCACCGCCCAGATGGTCGACTGGTGGTTTGACTGGCACCCACGGGAGGCCCTTCGCTACAAGGCCTGGCATCCCCAGGCACACATAGACAATTCCATTCGTGAGTCAGGTGAGACCGGGCCCAAGGCACATTGGGGCGCCACTCATTATCCCGTTGAGACGCTCGGCGAGGAGCTCATCAAGGCCCGAATCGAGTTCGTTCCACCGGTAGAAGTTGGCTTTTCAAGTAATGCCCTTGAAAATCCGAACGTGGCAACAATCGTCTGCGGAAAGGTAGGTGACACGAAGCTGCACGTTCGCCACACCGTGATGTCACACGTCTGGCTCAATGACGGCAACGGCGGCACATTGCTGCGCAGCCATTTCTGGGGTGGGGCGATCATGCGCCCAGATCTGCCGGGCTCACTAGGGGATCTTGTTGGCAAGCTCCTCAACCGTCCGGTGATACGAAAACTAGCGATGCCTAAGGGCGTTGGCCAAAGCCTCTCTGTGCACTGTGTCGAGGAGTTCAGCAACCTCGCAGAGCTCCTTCCCGAGCTGCGATCAGCCCTCGACGGTGACACCCTTCCAAAAGGCTAGGTGGCCAGCAATCTCGGCAGCCGCCTCTTTGGGCTCGGCGTAGTACCAAGCAGCGTCTTCGTTTACCTGACCATCGACGCTGAGGGAGAAGTAGTTGGCTGTGCCCTTCCAGCTACAAACGGTTGTATGGCCGCTCTCAACCAAGCAGGAGCTGTCAACCGACTCGCGAGGGAAGTAGTGGTTTCCCTCAACTACGACTGTGTCGTCGCTCTCAGCGACCACTTTGTCATTCCAAACAGCCTTCACTTGCCAGCCTCCTTAGTTGCTTATTCATTCTGACTACAGGCTAGCGAGGCCCGGTGAGCGTCAGGAGGGCTATCCCGAGCGCCGCAAACGCCCCTATTCTCCGTTCAATGAAAAAACTAACCCTCGCTTTTCTCCTTGCTTTTGCTCTTGTTCCAACCTCCGCTGCGGCTACCTCTAACGGCGTCTACGCCAAGTGGACCATCAAGGGCTCAGATCTAACCGCCCGCACGCGCACGGGCACAATCAAATTTGGGGTGGCCGGTATACCCAACGCAACATTCAAGGTCGCTAAGCACAAGAAGGACACCGAACCAGTTGAACTCCTGACCTCAACTGGTGGCGGTGACTGGCTCACGGGAACAACTCCGTTCGGGGCAGTCTTCGGGCGGAGCGGGCCCAGCACCAAGGTCAAGTACCTGCGCGTTGGCGAGGACACCCTGGACAACACCAACAGGACCACGACCAAGATCACATTCGCATCAGCAGTTCCTGCTGGCGTTCTTGGCATCGCGGTTGCCGATCTGGATGTGGACAAGGTCATCATCCGCGCCAAGGATGCAAGTGGGACTTACCTGACCGGGTCTCAGCTAAAGGGCACGGCAACACACAACACCTTCAACTTCTGCAAGGTAACCCGCTCGAAGCCAACCAACTGCGGACACGACACGGCCGTACCGAGCTGGCTCCCAGGAGCTACCGGCGCAACGGTTATGGGTGCCGATGTCACATCGGATGGCGCAACCGCTTGGATGCGGCCGAACCGGTCCATCAAGTCAATCACAATGACTTTCAGCGGATTCCGGAGCGTCAGCACGCACTCCTACCGCACTTGGTTGGCTGTACCGAAGTCGCCTAGCTTCACCGGCTGAGCCTCGGCTTAGTCAGCAGGACCCGGGGCGATGTGAACATCATCTCGGGGCGAGTGCTGGCCGTATGCGACCAGAGGGGGAACAAGGCGGTAAAGTGTCGCTTTGGAGATCCTGTTTGTTATTGCAGTGCTGGGAGATGTCGTGTCTAAATCCGTAGCCAATCGTTATCAACGTCCTCGAGCTGCGTTGATAGCGGTGGGGGCAACTCTCCTCTGCGTTGGGTCACTGGCGTCGGTCGCAGCAGCGCGCCCAGCACACGCGGCTGGCTCGCTAGCCACATCCGCTATTCCGGCAAAGGATGTTCGGGCACGCGGGAAGATCGCCACGCACGCTTGGCCCGTCAAGGTTGGTCGCACGACTTACCGTTGTGGACAATCCGGAACACGCTGGTATCCGGGCAACAACGTGTCCGGTATTCGGCGCAGCGCTGGCAAGGGGCGCTTCTGGTTTGCCACATATCTGGCACAAATCCGCGCTTACCAGGCCGTTCGTCCCCAAACCGGTCGAACCCGCGGGGCAGTCAAGAGCCTTCAGAGAGCGTTCCCGCGGGCAGTTGTCGCTCGCTGCGCGAGGATGAACGGGGTTCGCGTGAGCAACAAAAAGTTGAGCCTCAAGACTGTCCGACTGGTTGGCAAGAAGGGCCTCGTAGCGAGGCAGACAGGGCCCGTCCGACGCCGAGCTGGCTCCTCCAAGGCCCGCGCTGCGGCCGATGACGGAACGGACCTTCTCCAAGTCATCAACACAGACAGCAGCTTGAGTAACGCAGTCGTGTCCGGCACCGGCTCGATCTACCAGATCTTCCATGCCCCCAATGGCAGCATCGTGAATGTGTTTGACCCTCCAGCCCCAATCGCTGGCGCACCAGAGCCAGACGTTTCGAACCCTGGCTGTGTTGTGGGCAAGCTCGACCCCGCAACTGGAGTCACTGCCTGCCTTCTTGACAGCAACAAGATCACTGGATGGAACCGCTACGCGCAGGGATTCCAGGGCTATTACGAGTCACCCCTCGTCCGTTTTGACGAGTCCAGCGCGATTTACATTGTCGGTGCTGACGGACCAGACCCAAGCAAATCGCCGCTTTACAGAATTGACCCGGCTGGGACGGTCACAGATCTTCTGGCAGACCATGTCGCGGGAACACTCTGGGGTGGTGGCGCAACCGTCCTCCCCAGTGGCGTGGTGGTGGCTTCCTTGAGGGAGGACCGCCGTGCCTACCTTGAACGGATCAGCCCAAGCCTTGAACGGGCAACCCTGTGCGTCTTGCCTGACCTTCCGCTCGGTGATCCCATGGAAAACATGTGTTACTACAGCCTTGCCGGGTTTACAGCGAGCGGACGTGCGCTGCTAATGGGGCAGCTGCCAGCCAACAGGCTCAGCGCCGACCACCTCCAGCTCGATAGTCCAGAGCCCACCGCCTGGGTATGGAACAACCTGGCCCCAGCGGTCTACTCGCTTGGCCCTGACGACCAGTTGTTTCCAAGACAGCCACTGCTGGCGAGCTGGGACCACGGCACCTATACGGACATGGAGCCTAAAACGACATGGGCTGAAGCAGACTGCGTCTCGAGCTGTACCGTAGGGCCGCCGAGTAGCCCTGCATTGCTCTCGGATAACAGCAGCATCGGAATTATGGGCGAGAATGGTGGCGCGACCGGCGCAGATCATGGGTATACCTCCAGCCTGATGGAGCTGGCTCCGCAGGCCAGAAAACTGAACCTCCCGGATGTAACCCAACCGCTTCTCGGCCGGCAGCTGACCGGAACCGATAAGTACGCGGTGGCGGGAATCAGCAAATCCACCACAACGTGTTTCTTTGACGGGCCCTTGTGGAGTCAGGTCGAGCAGAACGCATACCCGTGCGATGCGGACGAGCAGCTGGCCATCTACGACAAGAGCGCCAACAACGACACACCCGTCACCCTCCCGTACCGAATTGCGATCTACGACATGCATAGCTCCGGCGACGGCAAGACTCTCTACATAGCTGCCAAAAGAGCATCCGATGGGGCCTGGCTTGTCGGGACTGTCAACATCGCCACCGCGACGCTGTCCATCATCAGCGAGTCCAACAATCCGCCCAACAGCCTTGGGACGTTTTAACTCAACGTGCCCACGGCCACAAGGGTCTCCGACGCTCCACTCAACGGATTCCTCGCCTTCTAGCGCTGAGTAGGGCTGCGCCAGGGCAGATTGCCCTCTATCTCAACCTGGATTGAGAAGCTCAGTACTGTCCGGATCAGAACCAGCAGCCCCAGCGCGGCGACACTCTCCAAGGTTAGGTCGACCGCAACGGTTCTGATCAAATCTGCGGCGATGAGAACCTCTAGTCCTAGGAGCAGACCACGGCCAAGCGTCCGTCGGGTCACCACATAGGCAGCATCAGCACCGGAGCTCCGCCACGCCTTGGCGGCAAGGGCAACGGTCACCAGCGCGGCGGCGATGATCACACCAACACCAAGCCAGTCAAAGGCCTGACCCACCTGTTCAAGATTGTTCATGGGACCTACTGTGGCACAACAGCCCGAACCGGAGGCTGAATCAGTGCAGCAGTCGACCCCCATCGACGACCATCTGGGACCCGGTCATGTACGTCGACATGTCGGATGCGAGGAACAGGGCAGCCATCGCGATCTCGTCTGGGTCTCCCATTCGCCCGAGCGGGATCATCGATTCGAACTCGGCGATCATTGCTGCGTCCATTCCGCTCACACCAGGAGTGCTTACCCCGCCGGGAGCGATCGCATTGACGCGTATTCCATGGGGAGCTAGTTCTAGGGCCACGCTCTTAGTGAACCCCCAGGCACCGTGTTTGGACGCGTCGTAATGGGAGAGGCCGACCATTGAGGGGTGGAGTGCGTCAATCGATGTGATGTTCACAATCCGGCCGCCCCGTCCTCGCTCAACCATCTCGCGGGATGCAGCCTGAGTACAGAGGAAGATGCCTGTCAGGTTGATCTCCACGACCCGACGGAACTGGTCGGGGTCCATCTCAAGCATTGGCATTGAGGGGTAGATCCCCGCGTTGTTGATGAGAATGTCGACGGCGCCGAACGCCTTCACGGTATTGGCGACCATGGCCTCGACTGCGTCGCCGTCGCTGACATCCGTATCCGTGGCCAGCGCACTCTCGGCCCTTGCGTCAATGAACTGACTTACAAGTTCGTCGCGAACCGAATTTGGGTCACTGACCACAACATTGGCGCCTGCCTCGTGAAGTCGCTGGGCAATTGCCCGCCCAATTCCCATCGCCCCGCCAGTGACGATGGCCGTCTTTCCTTCAAGGGAAATGGCTTCTTTGAGCGATTCAGGATGGTGGCTGGTTTGTGTGCCCATGCGACCACACTCCCAGCCTTCTCACACCTGCGCCACAAAACTCGTGGACCCGATCCCGCAACTCCCTGCTCTGGTCGGTCTAGTTGGTCAGCGCCCAGATGGCTAGCGCCGGCAAGCCGATACTGATTGTGCTGAAGGAGATGACGGCGATGCCCCTGTACACGGGGTGCTCCGAAACCTTCTCTCCCCATGCAAGTGGGAAGAACAGCACCGGATTGACCATCGAGCCAAAAGCCACCAAGCCACGGATCCAGTTAGGCATGCCCGGTGCGACCGCCTGAATGGCAATCAGGATCAACCCCATCATCAGCCAATCGATGTGCATCTGAAGGAACCGGTGAGGAACTGGGACACCCCTTGAGCGGAACCAGTTGGCGTTTTGTGTGGCTGCAACGACAAGCCAGCCAGAGGCTCCCCCAAGAGCAAGGGAGATAAGACCAAGCGAGGTCAGGAGGGGCACAAAGGGAGCCTATCCGATCGCCTTGACGCTGTGTCAAACATTCACCTCTATTGGGGTGAGCCGCACAAAGAAGCGGGGCCCGGCTCTTTCGAACCGAACCCCGCTTGCACAACAAAGCGTTTGTTACTCAGGCGGATGCCTGGGTTACATCATCCCGCTCATGTCGGGCATGCCGCCGCCTGCTGATCCACCCTCGTCCTGAACCTCGGCGACAATCGCCTCGGTGGTGAGGATGTTCTTCGCGATCGACGCTGCATTCTGCAGTGCCGAACGGGTGACCATGGCTGGGTCGATGACGCCTGCAGCAACAAGATCAACAATCTCGTTGGTGGCTGCGTTCAGGCCGAAGCCTGCCTTTGCCTTGCGTACGTCATTGACCACGACCGAGCCCTCAAGGCCAGCGTTGGCAGAAATCTGCCTAAGCGGCTCTTCGAGTGAGCGGAGGATGATCCTCGCACCAGTGCGCTCGTCCTCGTCCTCAATTGCATCGAGGTCGATGGCGCTCGACGCTGCCAGAAGTGCTGTGCCGCCACCCGCAACGATGCCCTCTTCGAGAGCTGCGCGAGTTGCCTGCAGAGCGTCTTCGACGCGGTGCTTCTTTTCCTTCATCTCTGTCTCGGTTGCAGCGCCTACCTTGACGACTGCGACACCACCGGAGAGCTTGGCGAGCCTCTCCTGCAGCTTCTCCCGATCGAAATCGGAATCGGTGTTGTCGATTTCAGACTTGATCTGCTTGATCCTGCCCTTGATCGCGTCACCTTCGCCGGCTCCGTCAATGATGGTCGTGGCGTCCTTGCCAACAACCACACGACGTGCCTTACCGAGCTGGCTTGCCTGAGTGTTCTCAAGCTTGAGACCCATCTCTTCGGTGATTACTTCACCACCGGTGAGAATGGCGATGTCTTCAAGCATGCGCTTACGGCGATCGCCGAAGCCCGGTGCCTTAACTGCAACACCGGTGAACAGGCCACGGAGCTTGTTCACCACGAGGGTTGCAAGGGACTCGCCCTCAACATCCTCCGCAATGATCAGGAGTGGCTTGCCCTGCTGAGACACCTGCTCAATGATCGGAAGAAGGTCCCGGATGGAAGCAATCTTCTGATTAGCAATCAGGATGTATGGGTCTTCGAGAATGGCTTCCATGCTGTCCTGGTCAGTGACCATGTACGGCGAGATGTAGCCCTTGTCGAACTGCATGCCCTCTGTGAATTCGAGGTCCATGCCGAACGTCTGGCCTTCCTCGACGTTGACAACGCCGTCCTTGCCTACCTTTTCGATTGCGTCGGCGATTACGTCGCCGATTTCATCGTCACCGGCTGAGATCGTTGCAACGCGGGAGATCTGGTCCTTGCCAGAAATCTCCTTGCTCTGCTTGCCGATCTCTTCGACGACTGCGTCAACAGCCTTCTCGATGCCGCGCTTAAGCGCGATTGGGTTGGCGCCGGCAGCAACGTTCTTCAGGCCGGTGCGGACGATTGCCTGAGCGAGCACGGTTGCGGTTGTCGTGCCGTCACCGGCAACGTCATTGGTTGCCGTGGCAACCTCGCGTACGAGCTGTGCGCCCTGGTTCTCGAAAACGTCCTCAACTTCGATCTCACGGGCGATGGTTACACCGTCGTTCGTGATTGTTGGGGCGCCGAACTTCTTGTCAAGGACTACGTAACGGCCCTTGGGCCCCAGCGTTACCTTGACTGCGTTTGCGACTGCGTCGACACCGCGCTCAAGCGCTTGACGTGCCTCACTGTCGAACTTGATTTCCTTGTGTGCCATTAGTCAGATTCTCCTTATGACTCGACGATGGCAAGCACATCAGATTCACGGAGGACAAGAAGGTCCTCACCGTCAACCTTGATCTCTGTGCCGCCGTACTTGCTGTAGAGGACTTCGTCCCCTGTTTTCACGTCGAGCGGGATTCGCTCTCCGTCTTCCACACGGCCTTCGCCTACAGCGATGACCTTGCCTTTCTGTGGCTTCTCCTTGGCGGTATCGGGAAGGACAAGGCCACTGATTGTGGTCTCTTCCTCATCGATTGCCTGGACGATCAGCCGGTCTCCAAGGGGCTTAAGTTTCATATCCCTTAGACCTCCATTCCGTCGTTGGTTTGCTTGGTTAACAGTGTTTGCCCCATAAAACAGTTGTTTCGGGGGCGGTGCGGCTTCAAACTTGGCACTCAAGGGCTACGAGTGCCAAGCGAAGCTCCAGATTAGCGCAAGTATGGTCCCAATCCGGGCCAGCAGGGGAAATGTCACAACCCTGAGGCTGCTTTATGCGCGGGCGTGGCTGCTACTGAACTAGTTGCGTGCGCCGCCGAGGCCGCGCAAACGGTCCTCGAAATCACTGGCACGGTCAACTATCTGCGAGAAACGGACGATAGTGACCGTATCGTCAAGCGTCACTGGGCGATCATAGATCTGCTCCAGGAACGACATAAGGTCCTCAACCCTTCGGCACTCAGGGTTGTCGTGCTGAATCTCATGAGGACTGAGATCCTTCAGGCGCTTGACCTCAACATCGTCAATCACAGCCTCAAAAACACGTTCACGCGGGGAATGCTTGAAGCCAATGGTGACAAGGACAAGGTCGTTGCGCTCGTACTTGTGGGACTTGTCGCCAAGGCGGATCGTCCCGCTCTTGCGGCCGTTCCTGAGTTGGTCTGCGAAGACCTGTGAATAGAAGTTGAGAACCTTCATAACTTGTACAGGAGAGCCTAGCGGCCAACTGCTAGGCGGAGCATCTCGCGCTCGCCGTCAAATGTCAATGCCTCCAGCGCTTCATCGACCGGCATCCACTCCACGGAAACAACCTCATCGTCGTGATCCTTGAAGTCTCCCCCTACCTTCTTGAACTCAAAGAACACAACCGACTTGTGGACTGACCGGCGCGAACGGCGATACCAGTAGCGGACCTCATCAAGCTCTCGGACCACTTCGCAGACCAGGCCCGTCTCCTCGAGTACCTCACGTGTTGCTGCCTCGACTGCGGTCTCGCCGGGATCAAGATGGCCCTTAGGCAAGGCAAGCGCCCTGCGGCCCTTGGCGGTCTTCTTCTTGGGGACAATCACGCAGACGCGATCGCCATCCAGCACAACACCACCGGCCGAGTGCTCCTCGGGTTCGCCTTGGCGCCTGCTCACCAGACCCAGCCCTCAAGCGCAGGCGGGTCAACCACAATCAGCCGACCGCGTCCTTGCTTGACGACTCCAGCACGCGAAAGCTCGGCGAGGAAACGGCTCGCTGACTCACGTGAGGTTCCAGCCAACTGCGCAATCTCTGCCTGTGTGGCAACAACCTGAGTCGGACCAGGGCCAGCGCCTTCAACGCGCGCTCGGTCCACCAGCTCGCGGATGGCTGCTGCTACGCGACCTTGGACGGTCTGGAAGGAACGGCGCTCGATCCGCTGATTAGCAATGCGGAGCCGACGGGCCAAAGCTGCAGCCAGTTCCAAACCGAGGTCAGCGTTGGCCACGACGAGGGCCTTCATGTCGGAACCGGTGATAGCAAGGGTCTCTACATCGTCCAAAGCCTCAACCGTGGCTGACCGAGTCTCAGCGTCAAACAGGGACAACTCACCAAAAATGTCACCTGGACCGAAGTTACCGAGCGTAATCTGGCGGCCATCCGGATGCTCGCCGATAGCCCTAGCGTGCCCGGATCGGATCACGTAACAGGACTCTCCGGGGTCGCCAGCATGGAAGATCGCTGAACCCGAAGCAAACGCACGCGGTACCGCCACTGCTGCGATATGGAGCAGTGCATCCTCAGGAAGGGCTGAAAACAGCCTTGTTGAGCCGAGCAGGTCGGCGGCGTCGTTAGTTAGTTCGCGGTTCATGCTGTGATGAGCGCCGTCTGGAACAGACGGGGGTCATTACTAATAATGCCAGCTACACCAATATTAATGAGGCTCTGCATGCGATCAGCATCATCCACTGTCCACACGAACAGTTCGCCACCCGCTTCTCGCACAGCATCGTTGAGTTGCTCAGTGGCAACACACCAATGCGCCATCACGCAATCAATGACACCACGGCGGATTCGGTCGGCAGCCTGAGCAGGCAGCGCACGGCGCAGCCACATGACCATTGCGAACGCGGGAAGCATCGTGATCGGGTTCTTGGTCCAGTCACGGCTCGCCTTAGGAACTGACCAGCCGACGCGGATCTCCGGCGCGGCCCGCTTCATGGCCTCAAGCGACCGCTCGTACTGGGACGAGACCAGAGACCGCGACTGCAGGTTCCGCTCAGTCAGAGCGCGAGCAACACGAGCCTCGTAGCCCGGGATCTTCAGGTCAACATCAAAGTCGATTCCGTCGAAGCGGGGTGAAGCAAGATGGTCAAGGGCAGCTGTCAGCGTGACAGGCGTGCGCGAATGGATGTCGTCCAAGTCATGCGCGAGCACAAGCGGCGAGTGAGGATCCCGCGGGGAACTGGGCAAGATGTCGAACTCGATCATGTCCACGCCCGTGGCGAGCGCGGTATCGAAACTTTCAAGTGTGTTGCCCGGGTGCATGGCATGCGCCCCTTTGTGGCCGACACGGACGAGCTTGGTTGAGTTCATGACTGCCTCCCTTTGCTTTCGTCCATCACAACACCAACAGTAGGGCGCGGTTTCGGTTTTTCCGAACTACTTTGCTTAGGTGAGCTCGCGGCCGTACTGCTTGGCGTAGTACTCGCGGTAGTCACCGGAGCGGATTGACTCCCACCATGCCGCGTTATCGCGGTACCAGGCGACCGTCTGTTCCAAGCCCTCGGCGAAGTGCGTCCTAGCCTTCCAGCCAAGCCCTTCAAGCTTCGTTGATGCCAGTGAGTACCGCCTATCGTGCCCGGGACGGTCGGTTACGTAGTCGATCAGGTCCTCGCTGGTCCCTGTCAACTCGATAATCCGCTTGACAACATCAATGTTGGGGCACTCATCAGGCCCACCACAGTTGTAGACCTCGCCATACTTGCCGTGGTCAAGAACGTGGCCAATCCCGCGCCCAAAGTCCTCCACAAAGAGCCAGTTCCGGACCTGCATGCCATCGCCGTAGATGGGAAGCGAGTCGCCGTGCATTGCGTTGAGAATCATCAACGGAATCAGCTTCTCTGGGTACTGGAAAGGGCCGTAGTTGTTTGACCCACGCGCAATCGACGTCGGCAGGTCAAACGTGTGGAAATAGCTCTCCACAAGAAGGTCAGCACCAGTCTTAGTTGCGCTGTAAGGAGAGGAAGGCTGAAGCGGAGACTCCTCTGTGAACGAGCCCTCCTCAATCGATCCGTAGACCTCATCCGTTGAAACCTGGACGTAGCGAAGACCGTCCTCGCGAGCGCGCTCAAGGAGCGTATAAGTGCCCTGACCATTGGTCACGACAAATGCGTCTGGCTCAGCGATCGACCGGTCAACGTGTGTCTCAGCGGCAAAATTGACAATTGCGTCAACACCCTTAGCGGCCTCAGCAACAGCGGCAGGATCCTCAATCGCACCATGGACCAAGCCCAAATAACGGGAGTTGCCCTCAAGGTCGGCGAGATTCTCGCGGCGACCTGCATAGGTCAGCTTGTCAAGGACGATGATCTCGTCATCGCTCTCCTCGAGGCGGAGCCTCACAAAGTTTGAGCCAATAAATCCAGCACCACCACAGACCAGCAGTTTCATCTCTGTCCTCCGACTGTTGTTCGAGCTTCAATGTAGTCGTCTAGGCCTTTGGTCCACGCAGGCAGGCGTGGGGTATCTGGACGGGTTGCTGCCAGCACACTATTTGCAGGGCGGGGCGCTGGACGGACGAACTGATCGCTCGTCGTCGGCGTCAGATCACAGGCCGTTCCTGTCCGCTCAAAGATTTCCTTAGCGAAACCAAACCAAGTCGTTTCACCCTCACCAGCACAGTGGTGAATGCCACCAGCTTCTGGCAGCAGGGCAAGGTCAATCAAAGCCTCAGCCAGATGTGCGGTGTTGGTGGGACAACCGCGCTGGTCATCAACCACTGAAACCGCGCCGCGGTCAAGCGCAAGCTTGATCATCGTCTCAACAAAGTTGTTGCCCTCTACCCCAAACAGCCAGGCAGTGCGGACGATTGCGTGCTGAGAGCCTGCAGCCATCACATTCAGCTCGCCGGCAAGCTTCGTGCGGCCATAAGCCGAACGCGGGCCGGTTGGGTCAGCCTCAACATAGGCACCATCCTTGGTGCCGTCAAACACGTAATCGGTGGACACATGTACGACCCGCGGACCGGAGGCGGCGAGAACGCCGGGACCGTCGCCATTGACGACCATCGCATCGGACTCATGCTCTTCGGCGCCGTCAACGTCAGTCCAAGCAGCGCAGTTGATGATCACATCGGGAGCGAGGTTAGCAACGGCCTGGGCTACGGCCACTTGGTTGCTGACGTCCAAGTCACTGCGGGTCATGCCAGTGGCCTCAACTCCGCGGGCGGCGGCTGCGCGCATTACATCCCGGCCGAGCATCCCGCCCGCGCCGGTTACAAGAACTGAACCTGCGCTCACGGAAGACCCACGGATGAGTTGTCACCCAACATCAGCCTGTAAGCACGGGGCTGACGGTCATCCTGAGTGACGATCACATTGCGTCCAAGCAGAGAAGACTCCATGCGGCCGGGCATGTCACGGACAATCGAACCGGAGAGGAGGATCGAATGCTCGATCTCTGCCCGCTCGATCACACAGTCCTCGGCGATCGCCGAGTAAGGACCGACATAACAGTCGATCAGGTGCGTGCCGCTGCCAATAATGGCTGGGCCTCTGACCGTTGCGCGCTCAAGCTTTGCGCCAGGTTCGATTACAACTGGACCCTCAACCTGACTGTCGATCAACTCGCCTTCAACACGCGGAGTGAGAGCACCAAGAATCAGACGGTTGGCCTCAAGCATGTCGTCAAGCCGGCCGGTGTCCTTCCACCAGCCCTCAACGATGTGTGGCTCAACCCGGCCACCACCATCAACGATGTACTGGATCGCATCGGTGATCTCCAACTCACCTCGCGGTGAAGGCTCAATTGCCTTGGCGGCAGCGTGAATCTGGGAAGTGAACATGTAGACGCCAACAAGAGCAAGGTTGCTCTGTGGGTCGCTTGGCTTCTCGACAAGCCTGATGATGCCGCCATCAGGCCCGAGCTCGGCAACGCCGTAGTTCTCTGGGTCCTCAACCTCAGTCAGGAGAATCATCGCGTCACGGCCACCGGTGCGGAACTCATCTACCAGCTGATCAATACCGCCCTGCAAAAGGTTGTCGCCCAAGTACATGACGAAGCTGGAATCCCCAAGGAACGGCTCAGCGGTAAGCACTGCGTGTGCAAGACCGAGTGGATCGTCTTGGACGATGTACTCAATCTTGATCCCGAAACGGGATCCGTCACCAGCTGCTTCGCGAATTTCATCACCGGTCTCAGGGGCGATGATGATCCCCACCTCTTCAATCCCAGCCGCTGCCATTGCCTCAATGCCGTAGAACAGCACAGGCTTGTTGGCAACCGGCACCAGCTGCTTGGCGCTGGTGTGCGTAATCGGGCGCAGCCGCGTTCCGCGTCCACCCGAAAGGATTAGTCCCTTAAGTTTCTCCACTCTGGCCCGAAGCGTAGTGGCCAAGGCGATCACGGGCGTTGGTTGGCCGTCAGCCCTCAGACGGTCGCTCTCGACGGATGGCTAAGGCCACCCGCAGGACATCGCTCTTAGTACACGCCGCCGAGCTTGCGGTGGTCCCAAGTCGCAGTCTCAGAAGCGACAAACCGCAGGCCAACACGCTTGGTTGCCTGAGCGGCAACAGCCTCGCGTCCGGCATCTCCAAGGTCTCCACCCGCGTACTTGCCCATGATTTCCAAACCGAGGGCCAAGACGGCATCGAAATCGTCAACAAGCTCAACATGGGTTTTCATCATCACCCCGCGCAGTTGATCGTAGGAATCCCCTGCCTCGACCTGGATTGTTGCCCGGTCGTCGCGCTGGAGATTCTTGACCTTCTGAGACTTGGCGAAAGTCCAGGCCCAAACCTCACCCTCGCGAACCACGTACCAAAGCGGCATCAGGTGCGGCCAACCATCTTTGCCCAACGACCCACAAGTGACGATCCGTTCCTCTTGGAGGAAGGCGACCATTTCCTCCTGGCTCATCTGAATCAATGCTCTGCGGCTCATCAGCTTTCCCTTAGCTTGAGCGTCAGGTGGTCTTAGCGGCGCGACTGCCGCCAGCGGGCTTCTTAGCCGCAGGCTTCTTGGCGGCTGGCTTCTTCGCGCGCGACTTGGCAGCTACCGGTGTGGTCTTACGAGAAGTTCCTGGGCGCTTCTTGGGACGAGCCTTTGTGCCGCCAAGCTCAGTCACAGCGCGAAGGACTGCCTTGCGCGCTTCGGCAGGTTCAAGCACAGTGGCATCGCCGGCCTCTTTGAGGATCTCCTTGACGAGCCAGTCGGTCCCGGCGTAGGAGAGTTCGACAATCACGGACCCATCAGTCAGTTCGGAGTGCACGGTGCGCTCCTCCCGAGCCCAGCGAGCCCTGTCAGGCGAAACCCAGACAAGCGCAGTGCTGGAGGCGGGAACCTCACCCGTACGTGGCCAGCCCTCAATACCCTCGGCTGGGTCAACCTCTGGACGCGGTTCGTAAACAGCATCGCCGGTCTGAGCAGACTTGATGCGGTCAAGGCGGAAATGCCTGAGCGCTTCGCGGTCCAGATCCCAAGCTGCGACATACCAACCCTCGCGCCCGTTGATTAGGGCGTATGGCTCAACCTTGCGCTTGCTGAACTCGTCCTCGTTCTCCTTGTAGTACTCAAAGTCAAGGACCTTGCGGTCGGCTACAGCGGAGCAGATCAACTTGGCAATGCCACCATCATCGCCCTGCGGGCCGGCGCTGGCAATATGAAGGCCGTCCTCAACTGGGTCAACGCCAAGCGCTGTCACAACCTTGTCGCGGGCGGAAGCAAGGGAGCCCTCAGGGAGGTGATCTCCGAGAAGGTCGATGGCAGCAACAAGAGCCTTGGCTTCAACAGGCAGCAGGCGGGCGGGGCGAGCGAAGGAGTCGCCGTACGGCTCAGGGTCAACATCAATCGCATCGCCATCGCGCTCTGCGTAGAGAACGTAGGAGCCAGCACCGAAGTTGACGATGTTCAGCACGTTGATGTCCTCCTCAAGCTCCTCATCAGTGACCTGGAGGCGTTCCTTCAGGTCACTGGCTGAGAGAGTGTCCTTGCGGCGGCCAGCGTCGATCAGAATGGACGCAAGCGTCACGAGGCGGGCAAATCGCTCTGGGCGAATGGCAGCCTGCTCGCGCTCCTCATCCGGCTCCTTGACCGGAGCCACCTTTGCCTTTGCACTCGCACGCTTCTTGCGTGCCAACTGCGGCTCGCCAGTGTGACGGTCGCGGAGAAGAGCCAAGCGCTCGGTGTACTCATCGGAGAGCTCGCCCGGCTCCGTGATGGTCGCGTTCCCGGCAAGCCCGAGAACCCAAGACACCAGTGCCCTGGGCTGCGCGTACTCAGTTGTGTAAACGGACTGGCCCTTGCCTGCCTTGGTGATCTTGCCAACATGGCCAAAATTACGTGCGACCTGCCAGGAGATCCTGTCGCTGAGCGTGATCTTGGCGGTCGCCTTGTGCTCGCCGTACTGCCAGATGGCCCGCTTGGCGTATACGCGTGGGTCGAAGTCAGTTGGGCGCTGGAAGTCGTGCTCTGCCTTGGTTGCGTAGGCAACCTTTCCGCTCATGCGGGAGAGCCGGAAGACCCGGATTGCGCTGCGGTCGTGTGCGTAACCCACGAGGTAGAACTGGCCGCCCTGAAAGAGCAACAGGTAAGGGTCCACAGTTCGAGAGCCCTGCTTATCTCGCTCGATTGTGTAGTAGTTGAAAGTGATCGTCTTACGGCGGAAAATGGCGGTTTCAATCTTGGCGAGCCGCTGCGAAAGGTCGTGCCCACCGGCCGTGGCGGTGATCCCCAAGGCGACCGACGTCTGCTCCGGCCGCTTGTCCGGGCGGGCGCGGCCCCACGAGAGCTGCTGGAGGGCAAGCCGGAGTGGTTCCGCGTAAGCAAACTCGCCATCAAGGAGAGTGAGTGCGGTCTGAAGGGCGGCCAGTTCACCATCGGTGAACTCAATCGGAGCGAGGTAGAAGTTCTCGGGCGGCAGGGAGTAGTTCTCCTGCTCAACTTGGCCATCAGCCGGACGCTCAATACGGAGGTGGATCCCAAGCGCTTCGAGTTCCGATCGGTCGGCGTAGAAGCGGCGAGCGAAGGCGTCCTCATTCATTGCGCTGTAACCCTCTACGTCGCGCCTGATCTCCATTGCAGTGACTGGTCGCCTCTCCGCCATCAGGTAGGAGATCAGCGACAGCTGCCGGATCAGTTTTTCGGTGTCCTTAGCCACTCGCCGAGCATAGTCAGAGTGGGGTTCAGGCTGACTTCGCGAGGGGGTGACTACCCCGCATATTCCGCACTTTCGTGGGTCAGTTAGGGGATTCAGCGGCTGGGAACCACGCTCCGCCACCAATTGCGGTGTCGTAGTCAGACCAGGCGCTGCCGGGCGCCAAAGACTTCTCAAGCCGGTCAAATGACCCAAGCTGGCCGCCAAGGTGATCCATCATGTGGACCAGAGTTGCCTCGCGGGTTAGAGGAAGCACGGGGCTGCCGTGTTCGAGCCGACCGTGGTGGCTCAGAATGATGTGGCACAGGCCACGATTGAGCTCGGGTGGGAAGCCGTCAATCTGGTTGATCAACGTGCGAATCCGGAAGTACCCCAAGGGGATCTCACCCTGGAGACGCCCGTCAACGGTGAAGTCAATCGACGCCGGATCGGTGGTGTAAGCCTCGAGCTTGCCGATGTCATGGAGCAATGCTCCTGTGACAGCGAGGTCGCGGTCAATGCCGGGGAAGTTCCCCGCCACATTGCTGACCGACTGCGAGACGGTAAGGCAGTGCTCTAGGAGGCCATGTTGGTAGGCCTGGTGGAACCGCTTGGCCGCGGGTGCGTCCCGGTAGATCGGCCATGTCTCGGACTCAGGGCCGAGGACCTCTTCCAGCACTTGGCGGAGGTGAGGCTGCTTGACGCTGTCAATCAGCTCACGCAGGTCTGACTCCATCTTCGCCGCAGGAGTCGGGGGGCCGTCAAGAAGGTCGTTGGGGTCGTAGTCACCTTCAGCAGCAGGGATGGCGTCGCTGATCTTGAGCGACCGGCCGAACTTCTCATGCTCCTCAACCCCTGCGCTGACCTGAACCGCTGCGCCAGGCTTGTAGAGCGCCTCCAGCTCTGGCGTGCTGTCCCAGACATTTGCCTTGATGGAACCGGTCTTGTCGCCAAGCTCGATCTTGAGGAACGGCTTGCCGGCCTTCGTCTCACGCGTTTGGGAGGAACGGACAAGCAGCACTCCGCTGAAGTGGTCCCCGCCGGTTAGGTCTCTGACTGCCATGTTGAGCGAAGGTAGAACGGGGGCCGGACGGGGCAGCTAAGCCGCAACCTTTCCGGCGGTTTCGTGTTCCAAACCCTGCAACACCTCCGTCGGGGGAAGTACGATTTTAGAGCAAGCCAGCAGGTCAGCAAGAGGAAAGGGGAGTCAAGTGCAGCCACTGTTCGAATACGAAGCTGAGTTCGCCGGATACCGCACTCGAGTCCTCGAGCTTGAAGGCGAAGGTCCACCCCTTGTTCTCGTCCACGGTTGGTCGGACTCCGCCGACACTTGGAGGCACACGCTTGAATCACTCGGCCGGGTTGACCGTGCTGCGATAGCCATTGACTTGCCTGGCTTTGGCAAGGCCCAGCGCCTGGCCTCCGGGCCCATCCTGCCCCAGTACGACGCCTTCCTTGACGCAGTAGCCAAAGCAGTCGGCCCCGGAGCGGTCTTTGTTGGCAACTCGCTTGGCGGCTGCGCATCGATGCGACTGGCGGAACGAAATCGCAGACTTGGCGGCGTGGTTGCGGTCGCCCCAGCTGGCTTGGAAATGGCTCGCTGGTTCTCGATAATCGATCGGGACCCCGCAGTACGGCGATTGCTCTCACTGCCATTGCCAATGCCGCAGGGTGCAATCAGGGCTGTGGTCGGGCGCACTTACCAAACGCTCGCCTTCGCAAAGCCAGACACGGTTGACCCAGGCGTAATCCGTGACTTCACAAGCCATCTCCCCGATCGTAAGTCCGTGGCACGCCTGCTCGACAATGGCAAGCGGCTGCTCCCCGAGCTGAAGGACCCGTTCCGTCTTGAGCGCATCACAGCCCCACTCCTACTCGTCTGGGGAACTGCGGACCGGATGGTGTACCGAACGGGCGCAGACCGCGTTCTGGAAACAGTCCGTGGCTCACGCCTCGAAATCCTTGATGGCTGCGGTCACTGTCCCCAAATTGAAGAGCCAGCCCGTTTCGCAGGGCTGATCCTCGACTTTGCTGCAGCTGAACCCGCACTCAAGGCTGCCTGACTGACGCAGCTTGACTGTCGCTCCCACCGCAAGCTGGGCTTGTCAGGCACCCTGAGCCGTACAGCTTCTGAACTACTCCGATGAGACTCCCCCCAACACCCACAGAACTCAGTGCTGCCGCTGCCAACGCATTTGACCGCGTTACCCGCGGTGGAGTCGCCGACCTAAGGCTGATGCCGCGCGCCGTTGTTGACGAGGGCCCACAGCGGACCGTCTACCGCTACCACCCAACGGCAAAGGTCCGTGACGACCTGCCACCAGTTCTGCTGATCCCCCCTCTCGCAGCACCAGCTCTCTGCTTCGACCTGCGTCGGGGCTGTTCGATCATCGAACACGAGCTGTCGATCGGTCGGCGTGTGTACATGCTCGACTATGGCTCGATTGCTTTCTCTGACAGGGACCTCGGCCTTGAGCACTGGTTTGAAGAGGTCATCCCCGAGGCGATCAAGACCGTTGCCCACGACTCCCTCGCGCCTGAGATAGATGCGTGGGGCTGGTGCCTTGGCGGCATCATGACCATGCTCGCGGTGGCCGACCGCCCTGAGCTCCCCGTGCGTTCAATTGCGCTCGTCGCAAGTCCGTTTGACTTCACCCAGGTCCCGCTGATCGCACCGCTGCGACCACTGGCCAACGCTGGCGGTGGCGCAGGAGCGATGGCAATCTTCAAGATTCTCGGCGGAGCCCCAGCTCCTCTCGTAAAGCGGGCTTACCAACTCGCAGGCTTTGACAAGTATGTAACCAAGCCCGTGGCAATCATCCAAAACCTTGACGACCGTGAGTTCCTCGCGCAGATAGAAGCCGTTGACCGATTCATGGACTCAATGCTCGCCTACCCCGGCAGGACCTTCGGGCAGCTCTACCACCGCTTCTTCCGAACCAATGACCTCGCTTCGGGATTCCTCGATGTCAACGGTCGACGGATCAACCTCTCCGATGTGCGCCAACCGGTGCTCTCCATCGCAGGGAGTGGCGACGGCATTGCGCCCGCTGGCTCCGTGCACCACATTGGCGACCTCCTGCCAAGCGCTGCCTCGGTAACCATCGACACCGCCCCCGGCGGGCATTTGGGAGTCCTGACCGGACGCTCCGCCCGCACAACCACTTGGGCGAAGGTCGACAAGTTCTTTGAGGACCCGCTCGCAGGCGCAAAGGCCAAGCAGGCTCCTAAGGGTCGCTCCAAGAAGAAAGCCGCCCGAAAGGCTGCTTAAAGAGCTGGGACCTTGGGCTTAGTCTGCTCAACCTCAGCGGGCGCCCAGCCTGGTTTGTGGAACAGGTAGCCCAGCTTCGTTCGCCAGCGTTTGGTTGACCTGACGTCTGTGATCAGGTCTGCCCACTCATGCGTGGCAACGCGGAGGGGGTTGAAGGAGTCCACATTCTTGGTCAAGCCGTAGACCACGCGGGCGTCTTCCTCCCGGTAAGACCCAAAGAGCCTGTCCCAGATGATCAGCATGCCGCCGTAGTTACGGTCGAGGTAACCCGTATTAGCCCCGTGGTGCACGCGATGGTGAGAAGGGGTGTTGAAGACATACTCAATCGGCGCTGGGAGCTTGCGGATCTTCTCCGTGTGCAAACCAAACTGGAACACAAGTGAGATTGCCTGCATCAGGATGATCGCGTAGGGCGGGAAGCCGACAATCGCGAGTGGGATCCAGAACGGGAGCGTGTACATCGGCATCCACTCCTGGCGGAGGGCAGTTGACAGGTTGAAATGCTCACTTGAATGGTGGATCACATGGCTGGCCCAGATCACACGCACCTCATGCGCCGTTCGGTGCCACCAGTAGAAACAGAAGTCCTCAGACATGAAGAGCGCAACCCACGGCCACACGTCATCCATTGGCATACGCAACGGGCTGGCTGAGTACACGGCCGCGAGTGCCGCCACCAGCACCAGCTTCCAGAACAGGTTGATGACGACATTCCCGAGTCCCATCGAGAGGGATGTGGCGGTGTCCTTAGGCTCGTAGCCCGGTTCAACTTCGTCGCGATCAAAGTGGTAGGCGATCGCCTCGATCAACACGAGAGCAAAGAAGAATGGAATCGCGGCTCGGACCAGGTCAAACATCGCGATTCAGTCTGACACGACCAGAGCCCGCGCGACGAGGTCAGCGGGCGAGGGTCGAGGCGGCCTGCTCCGGGGCGCTGCCCAAGAGCGCTGCGAGTTCACGCTCAATCCTCTCCACCAGCGCTGCCTCCGAGCCGGCTTGGTGCAGCCACACTGTGGCACCGCCCGAGCAAGACATCCGCGCCTCCAGTACTTCCCCAGAACCAAGGGTGACCAGATCCACCCGCTCGTCGCCCTCAGCCCATCCCCATGAGGTCGCCTTGTCCGTGGGTTCTACGCACGCGAGGAGCCGCTCGGCGCTGAAGCCAGTCCACGGACCAGCGCCTTGAGGGATCTCCAGCAGGGCTGTGATCAAGTCTCGGGCTGTTGGAGCCGGGGCGGCCCCATCAAGCATGGTGAAGACGAGACACGGGAGTTGGAGGTCAGCGTCGTTAGGTTCCCCAGCGTCGAACAGCCGTGACCGAGACGGGTCAAGTTGAAAGCCGTTCTCAGCGAGAACACGCGCCCAGCGCAGAGCGCCAGTCGCATCTGTTCGTTCAAGACTCACCAGCACGCCACCGACCCTTGTCGCGGCAGCGATCCGGCCGGCTAGGGCCCTAGCCTCACGCAGCCACTCTGCGCTTGGGACGCCCTGCCCTAGTCTGACCTCGCGTGGGAGCTCAGCATCCGGAACAACCACTTCTCCGAGCATCGAGCGTGACGAGTGGACGAGGTCCATCCGTCCTGACGCCCACTCCGCGTGCCATGGGTCCCGTAGGTCCCCGATGTGAAACTTAGGTGCAGGGGAATCCCACTTGGGCGCGTCAGTCATCGCGATGGCCACTGCCTCCTCACAGCGATCCACTGCCCGCAGCTCAGCGTCAGGTGCCGCCTCAGCGATCACCCGGGTAACAAGTCCCTGTTCGCAGCCGAGATCCAGAACTGCCGACGGGGCCAGCTCCTTGACGAGTCCCCTCAGCCATGGGAGTTGCTCAGCAAGGAGCGGGCCTGACCAAAGCTGCGTGATGTCAGCGCTGAGCTCACCCGTCGCGTTCTTTAGGGAGTAGAGCTGCTGTCTCTCAGTGCCGTTCGCGGCCGCGGTGAGGAACTCGTGCGCGGCGGCACCGTGCTTGTGGATCAGGCTCTCATCCACGGGCAACTCCGCCTGGTCAACTAGGCGCCGAGAGACTCGCGCACGTGGGGCGAGTCGAGGTCCATGATCGGACCAAGGGGGACTATTCCGTTGGGGTTGATCATGGGATGAGTCTTGTAGTAGTGATCCTTCTCCTCCTGGAATCGCACGAGTTCCGCAATTCCCGGCTGTTGGTAAAGGTCGCGCAGATAGCCGGAGAGATTGGGGTAGTCGGCGATCCGCCTCAGGTTGCACTTGAAGTGCCCGACATAAACGCAGTCGAAGCGCACAAGTGTGGTGAAGAGCCGCCAGTCCGCCTCAGTCGGAGTGTCATTGGGCACCAGCCACCGCTGTTGGCTGAGCCGGTCGTCAAGAATGTCGAGAGTGTCAAACAGCGTCGTGACCTCAGACTCATAGACCGTCTGGCTGGTGGCAAAGCCAGCCTTGTAGACACCGTTGTTGACCCGTTCGTAGATCAGCTCGTTAACGGCGTCAATCTCGGTCCTCAAGTTCTCGGGGTAGAGCTCCACCTTGGTCTGGGCCAACTCGCCAAAACCTGAGTCGAGGATTCGAAGTACCTCACTCGACTCATTGTTGACGATCACGCCCGTCTGCTTGTCCCACAGGACCGGAACCGTCACCCGCTGGTCAAAGCCTGCTTGGGTGGCCTCATATGCCTCACTGAGGAACTTGTACCCGTTGATCGGGTCGGTGTACTCGCCACCGGTAAAGGCCCATCCGCGCGCATCTCGGACTGGGTCCACAGCCGACATGGAGATGACATCCTCTAGGCCTTTGAGGTGACGTCCGATGGCTGCCCGATGAGCCCAAGGGCAAGCCCATGAGATGTAGAGGTGGTACCTCCCGGCCTCCGCTGGGAAGTCGGAGGACCCATCCGCGGTTACCGCGTCGCGGAACTGGTTCACCTGCCGCTTGAAAGCACCGTCTTGGGTTAGCTCTTTGCCCATTCCGAATGGACGGGGCGTTTCCTCGTGACTCATATGCAGCAGCCTAGTAGGCCACAGCTTCCTGACCGGGTTATCCGGTCAGGGCTGCGGCTAAAGCTCTACTGGGTGACGCTTCGACAGCTTGCGCCGACGCAGCTCTGCAGTGCTACAAGCTTGACTCGAAGCGCTTCCTTGGTGGCTGCATAGGCTGAGTCAGAGGCCAGGTTGTGAAGCTCGAATGGATCGTTCTGGAGGTCATAGAGCTCCTCCTCGCTGCTGGGCACGAAGCTGGTCATATTGCCTGTGCCCCAGACGATGAACTTCCAGCGGTCGGTGCGAACACCGCGGTATGGCTGGTCCCACTGCTGCGGCATGGTCGCGTCAGCGAACAGCGGTGCGTTTGCCTCAAGCCCAATCGACCTTGCGGCGAGAGTCGAAGTGCCCTTTGCTGCTCCAAGCAGTGAAGTGCCGTCCTGCGAGCGGCCTGCGGTCGCGCCTGCTGCATCAAGCAGTGTGGCGGCAAAGTCAACATTGGTAACCAGCGTTGACACCGTGCGGCTGCCGTTGCCAGCTGGAATCCCTGGACCACTCATGACCAGCGGTACTCGAATTGACTCCTCATATGGCAGGTACTTGTCGCCTGGCACACGGTGCTCGCCCTGCATCCAACCGTTGTCTGATGTGAAGAGGACGATCGTGTTCGTCAGCTGCTTCGTTGACTTGAGCGTGGCGATCAGGGTCTTGATCCCATCATCCACTGCCTTGACCGAGCCGAGGCGGCCCTTGTAGTCAGCCTCAAGTTGAGCCTTTTTGAACGTACTGAGAGGATTGGCCATGATCAGCTGCTGCTTGAGCGGATGCCCAGTCGGTGGGGCATCAAAGTTTGGCTTGCTGCTGATCTGCGTCCAGTCCCAATTGGTGTTTTCATAACGCGGTGCCGGCCGTGGGTCCTTAACAAGCTTGCTGAGACTGCTTGTGTCTTCCAGGTGCTTGTTGGAGGTAAGCGCCTTGTAACGGCCTCCGTCCCGGTATCCGTTACGAATGCCGCCGTCAACGTCCTCACGGTGTGGCGATGCTGGTGACCACCAGAGGAAGAAGGGCTTCTTTGACTTGGCTTGAGCCTTGATGATCGTGTTCGAGATGCCCGCGGTTACGTCAGGCGAGTAATTCGTTGAAACCTGGGTTCCGTAGGTGCTTGGATCTACCGAGCTGTAAGCCCCGAAGATCGCGTTTGAGTTGGCGATCAACTCAGCGCGTGACCAGCCGTTGGATCCGACCCGCGGATTCTGCTTGACCTGAATGTTGGCGAAGTCGATCAGCTTCTTGGCATACGACGAGTCGCCCCAAGTCTTTGCCTTGCCGTTCTGGTTGATGGTGAAGTTGAAGTAGTCATAGGCCGAGACGTCAAGTGCGCCGTTCCAGTTGTTGAAACCAACTGGGATCTCGCCGCCTGGAACAAGCAGGTGGCCCTCTGCGTCGCGGTTGCCTGTCTTGCCTGAGCCATAGCCGTTAAGCCATTTGCCGACAAGTGCTGTGTAGTAACCGCTGTTTTGAAGCCACTTGGGAAGGGTGTTGGCGCGGTTGGTCATTCCGTACCAGCCGTATGGCCAGAAGTTGCCGCCCACGCCGTGGTTGTGCGAGTACTGCCCTGTGATGAACGTTGCCCTTGATGGACAGCAGAGGGGGAACGAGTCAACCGCGTTGGTGAACTTGACGCCCTTGGCCGCCACGAGCGAGGCGAGGTTTGGCATTGCTTGAAGATCGCTGACCGCTTGGTCATCGGTCATGACAACGAGGATGTTGGGCTTTCCGTCCTTGGTGTTGGCGGTCGTCCGCGCAAGCACAGGCGAAGCGGCAAGAAGGCTCAAGCCAACGATTGCGGAAAGTACGGTTGTAATCCTCAGCTGCCTGCTCATCATTCCCCTCCCAGGGTTCGCGATGTCCACATGTGTGGACTCGTACAACATAGGTTTATCACTGATTGCGACGCCGCGTCAACTCGGTTCGGGGGTCTCACCGTCGTTCTGTTGCGATCTTGTCCGACGCTTTGTGAATTCCTTAACTTTTGGTCCGTAGGCTCCGCCGCATGACAAAAACACGCAGCCAAATCGCCCCCGCCCTCATCCTCGCCCTCGCTTTTGGATCGCAGGCCTCACTCGCAACCGCATCTGGGCCCCGATGCACCATCAAGGGGACCAACGGGAACGACGTCATTCAAGGCACAGCCGGGAGGGATGTCATCTGTGGCTATCGCGGGAACGACCGCATCAACGGTCTCGGCGGCAACGACGTGATCCTTGGCGGAGCGGGCAACGATGTTCTCGTGGGCGGCAGCGGGAAGGACAACATTCAGGGCGGTAGTGGTAAGGACCACCTGGATGGCGGCACGGGCAACGACACGCTGCTCGGCGAAGCTGGGAATGACACCCTCAACGGTGGGTCCGGCTCGGACTCTGAATCAGGTGGAGCGGGCAACGACACGGAGCACGGCAATCAGGGCAACGACCGTCTCGCTGGTGGGGCAGGTAATGACACCCTCGACGGTGACGGTGGCAGTGACACGATCAACTACGCGGACGCAAACTCCGCTACCGGCGGGGTTGATGTCGAACTCCCCGCAGGAACTGCTTCCAGCCAAACCGGCGCAGGCAACATTGGAGATGACACGCTCATCCAAGTTGAAGATGTAGTCGGCTCCTCTCACGACGACCTTATCTACGGTGACTCTTCCGCCAACGTAATCCAGACGGGCGGTGGGTCCGACGAGGTCCACGCGGGTGATGGCAGCGACACGGTCGACGGTGGTGCGGGCAGTGACACCGTCTGGGGCGAGGGCGGAGACGACCAACTCAGTGGCGGAGCAAGCGGCGACCAGCTCAACGGCGGAGAAGGGTCCGACACCATCAACGGTGGAGACGGCATTGACACTGAAAATGGTGGTGACGGCTCGGACGTACTCAATGGAGGCGCTGGGGCCGACAATCTTGATGGCGGCGGAGCCGATGACACGGTCAACGGTGGGTCTGGTGACGACACGCTCACTGGTGGGTCTGGTGACGACACGCTCAACGGCGGAGACAACACCGACACCGTTGACTACTCCACCTACGACTCCGGCTCCACAGCAGGAGTGACCGTGGACCTCTCAACCGATCAAGCCACGGGCGATGGCACTGACACGGTCGCCAACGACGAGAACGTCACAGGCTCGCCTGGCGATGACACCATCACAGGCGATGGCTCAGCCAACACGATGGATGCTGGCGCTGGCGCCGACACAGTCTCCGGGTCTGGTGGCGACGACACACTCAATGGTGGCAGCGAAGCCGACACACTCCACGGTGGTCAGGGCAACGACACGCTCGACGGAGGAGCTGGCAACGACACACTGAACGGTGATGAGGGCGACGACACCGAAGACGGTGGTGCTGATGACGACGTTGTCAACGGTGGCTCCGGCAGTGACACTCTCCGTGGCGGATTAGGCTCAGACACGATGGAAAGCGAATCCGATGACAGTCTCGTTGACGGCGGCGACGGCGAGGACAGCTGCAGCGGTGCTGGTACCGGCTGCGAGGACTAGCGGCCGGTCAGGACCGTGTCGTCATGGCTGTACGCCGGGGCGCAGCAGCAGATCAGTGTTAGAGCAACTGCCCCGGTATTCCAGAGCTTGTGGACCACGCCAGGCGGGATGACAACTGCCTGACCCGGCTCAACAGTGAACTCCTCCTCACCTAGACGCATGCGCCCTGAGCCTGCGGTGAAGTGGTAGATCTCCTCCGAAACAGGGTGGTAGTGCTCATCAGTCTCAAGCCCTTCAGGCACTGTCGCATGGGCCAACGACTGGTTGACCGCGAGAGTCCACGCCGGGTGTGCCAGCTCACGGATTGTCGAACCGTCCTTGGTTTGGAACGGTTCGACTGAATCAATACTTGGAATGGCCACCTCGGTGGACTCCGTCAGCGCTTGGCGTACGACTTCACCGCAGGCTCAGCGAGAACCTTTGGCATCGAAGTCTGGTTGCCGCTGGTCAGCTGCTTGGCAACTGAGAGCAGAACGTAGGTCCCAAACTCGTCAAGGCCAATCGCGAACGGATGCGAGCAGACATTGCTAGGAAGCCGTGACACCTTGGCGGGCCCGGAGTGTTCAATCGCGTCCTTGGCTGCGGCGAACGAAACTGAGTCAACGGCGCTAGCGATGTGGCCAGTCCGGCGACCCTTGCAGACCGACTGGATCAGAATGTTGGTGGCACCCTTGAGTGAGGAGGTCGGGTGTGACCCACCCTGCGGCTGGACTGTCTCGTCAGTTGTTGACCTGATGGTCGTCCACGAAGTTGTCGTTCCGGGGCTCTCGTCGGAGTACTTGTTGAGCGCCGTCAGGAGCTTGGAACCAACTGCCTGCTGCCACACAGCCGGCGCGCAACCAGGGCTGCTTGCACACGCTCCAACGTTGAAGGTGTTGGTTCCGTGCTGGGTGCCTGAAACCGCGATCACATCGGACACCTTCGCCCGAA
>CAFBLU010000014.1_pt1 | contig 39016 bp, 43 predicted proteins | sample 7268271 | NCBI WGS metagenome assembly CAFBLU01 (sample SAMEA6814044, study PRJEB35770) | freshwater metagenome | biome: Freshwater; feature: Freshwater reservoir; material: water | place: Czech Republic | collected 2017-05-23 | depth 30m m
AACCCTGATCTGTCGTTGCTTGGCCATTGGAGATCAGTCTACGGTGAGCCCGATCCGTTCGCAGGCAGACCTGACGGCAGTCCAATTTTGGGGGACCCTCTGGGCTAACTCTCCGTCCTCGCCCGATTTTGCTCTAACGCTCGATAATCAATGTTATGTCTAGTTGGCACTAATTGTCATAAACGCAGTGATGTTGGCGTCTTCACAGCCATGACCGCACGCACAGCGACTCTGAGCTCAGTCAACGCAACAGAGCCACACAGGCGCTCCCTAGAGGCTCTATGCGGGAATTCTGCACTCGGATACGCAAGTTCAGCCGCAGGACGCCAGAAACCCGGCTGCGTAGTCACCGCAGCAAGCGATTCCAGACACTTTGCGTTGGTCATGATGTCTACCGCCGTATCGCAGTCGTTCCCCGACGACATTGCGTCCCAGATACTGCTGGGTAGTGCAACCGACGCGCTCCTGCAAACCGCGCTGGCTGAGGGTGGCCTGTTTGTCCTGGAAGCGGATGACCGGGTCACAGCCTGGTCGGGCTGTTTCCGAAGCCCTCGGCTCACAATTGCCACGGCCGACGGCAACGTGTTCGATATGACCGCCAATGAGGGTCACTCAGAGATCCGGCGTGAGTCGCTATCCAGAGGAGACCGAATAGTTCTGATCTCCGACTCGCAACCAAGCCTCATCCCTGAGCCGTGGGACGCAATCGAGATGGCGACATGTGACAACCCATCACCGACATCAGCGTGCTCATGGCTCCTCGATGCCGCGGACGAAGCTCTGATTCCGTCAGATCGCTTCGTAGCGCTGTGGCGAGTGAATCCCTAGCCGAGCTCTGTTACAAGGCGTGAGAGGGACGCTCCCCGCCAGGCAATCGGCGATTCACCCTCCGCTTCGACCACAAAGTCAGCGCCAGGAATCTCATCCGACCACTTCCGAGCAGTCTCTAGCGGGTGCCCGGGATCTGAGCTATCGAGACTGCCAACAACCGTAGTTGGCACCGTGAGCGCCTTTAGCGTCTCCCAGCTCGCAAACGGTTGGGATCTGGGAACACACTTGAGAGCATCGGATAATGCCCCAAGGTCTGAGTGCTGTCGCAGCCGTTGGAGTGTCGCTCGAGTGACAACATCCAGCCACTTCGGCTCTACCCCTCCCCCCTTCCACTCCTCAACAAACCCCTCAGGACCGTTCTCCCTCAAGGCCTCAGAAAGTCTGTCCCAATGAGCTAGGGCGTCAGCGGGAACCTCCTCAGATGGCATGTAGGCGGGCGTTACGAGGAGAAGCGCCGCTACCTCAACTGCTCCCGTCGCACATGCCGCCGCGGCGGTGTGAGCCCCCATCGATATCCCCATCAGGACGGGACGCGTGGCACCCGTCTGGGCCATCACGGCACGGAGATCGTCCACTAGGTGGGGGTATGTGTAATCCCCCGCGCCTGGGCCCGCGTCGCTCTTTCCGTGCCCCCGGGCATCAAAGCTGATCACCCGCCATCCCTCCTTCTCCAGAAGACGGGAGCCCATCAACACATAACGGCGGGTTGCAGTCAGCCCATGCAAGAGGACTATGTCTCGGCCACTACCGGACTCCTCCCCACGGATAACGGTCCCATCGCTCGAAACGGCGTCAAAGCCGCGAGTTTGCGCTGGGTCACTCATCCGAATGGAAGGGAGAGCTGCTCGCGCGGCTTGGACGTCGCGCCGGTGAAGCCTGCAACCCGGACTCCCAATAACCGAACCGGCCTGCTGGGTTGAAACTCGTCAAGCAACTGGCTTGCTATCCGTCCAACCGTCGCGCGGTCGGAGACCGAATGGTCGAGTGTGCGAGCTCGTGTGTGCGTCTCAAAATCGGAGTAGCGGATCTTGATCCCGACGGTTCTTCCGCTGTGGCCATGTGTCTCAAGTGCCTTGCAGAGCTCGAGCACTAGGGGTGCCATCCTCTCCCGGAGCTCGGCAATCCCCTCCACATCAACCGAGAAGGTCGTCTCTCTCGACTCTGAGACGGCCTCACGGTCTGTCTGGACTGGCGTGTCGTCTTCAAATCGCGCCCTAGCCCTCAACCATGGACCCTGCCGCCCGCCAAACTCATCGGTCAATTCCTGGACGGACGCTTCGGAGAGGTCATCCACGGTGTAGATCTGAAGCCGCTCAAGGCGTTCCCTTGTCTTTGGTCCGACCCCCGGCAGAAGACGCGTCGAAGAATCAGCGAACTTCATCCGGGCCTGCTCCTGAGAGAGGAAGACAAACCCGTCTGGCTTCTCCGCATCAGAGGCAACCTTGGCCACCAGCCTGTTAGGACCTATCCCAACCGAGGCGTGAAGACCCGTCTCGACGCGAATGTCGTGGACGACGCGTCGCATTGCCGCACTTGGCGCGAGCATTCCCGTCAGATCCGCGTAGGCCTCATCCAAGCCAGCTTGTTCCACCTGCGGAACATGGTGCCTAATCAGGTCCATCACAGTGCCCGACATCCGCTTGTATGCCGCCCCGTCAGGCGGAACGACGACTGCCTCTGGACACAACCGCAGTGCCTTTGCGGTTGGCATTGCTGAACCGACGCCAAACTTCCGAGCTTCGTAACTAGCGGTCGTAACAACTGACCTCGGACCCGTGCCACTGACAATCACGGGAAGCCCCTTCAGTTCCGGTCGTCGCTGCAGTTCAACGGAGACGAAGAAGGCGTCAAGGTCTAGGTGCGCGATCGTCCGGTCGAGATTCTCAATCCGGGGAGATTTGGGCTCGTCCCGCTCCTCAGCGCTTGTAGACATACCTTCAAGATACGCCTACTGTCGGCGCAGAGTGCCGTACCTAGGGGGTCACCCAGATAGTTCCTACTCCGTCGAAATGCAGTGCCCTGGCAGCCGCCCCCGTCAGGTCAAACTCCCGACCCGCGATGTATGGGCCCCGGTCAATCACCTTGGCGACGATTGTCCTCCCGTGATAGCTGATCGTGACTTTTGTGCCGCAGGGAAGCGTCTTGTGCGCAACACCCACCGTGTTACGTCGAAGGACACCCCCGCAGGCCACTGGATCCCCATACAGCCCATACCAAGAGGCGCCAGCCGGCCGAAACCTGCGAACGCTGAGCCGTGCCGTAGCCGGTTCAAGCCGCGCTCCACCGCTGACGGTAAGGCGGAGCCGGTCACCCCTCCTCGCAGAGAGTCGCGTCTTGATCGCTCCGGTCCTCGACGAATGCCCACTCTTGACCTGAGTCCATCTCCCGTGACGGCCGAGCTTGACCGTCCAGACGGACCCCCGAGAAGGGCGGACGTGGGCGGTAAGGGTTGTTCTCCCCGCCTTCAGTGGCGCGGCAGCGACTCCAGAGATGACAGTGCGCACCCGCACCTGAGGCCCGCTTGCAGCGGCGCTCGCAGTAGAACGCGAACCGGCTGAGATTGCTGAGATCCTTCCGCTCTCAGAAAGCCGGGCAGTGGTGCTCCATCTCCCGTGCGAATCAGCTTTGGCCCTGGCCACGATGCCAGTGCCTCCTGTTCGTCCAAGACTGACCACAACCTTGGTTCCTCTTGCCAAACGGGTAAGCCCTGTTACGCGAACGCTTGAGCCGTAGTCGATCAGCCTCGAGTTGACTCTCAGGGGCAGTGTTGAGGCCGTCTGGTCGGGACCAGCCCCGCCTCCAAGCCCTGGAACGGAAAGTCCAAGAGCGGCAAAGGGAACGGCCGCCATTGAGGCGTACCTTTGGATCTGCATAAGTTGTTCGGCCTCCTGCTGCAACGTTGTCGCCTACGGGGTTAGCTGTCGGGCTCGCGATCATTTCGACCGTTACGCGGACATCAGTCCGCGATTCGCCCCTGCCGCTAGAAGCGGCGTTGGGTCCCCCGTCCTCCCCGGCTTGTGCTGGAGAGGCTCGGCTTGATTTGCTGTCAACCCAAAGTAGCGCGCTGACAGCGCAAGAGTGTGAGCTGCGTCACAGTCTTATTTTAGTCAGGCGGCTGCCAACTCCGGCCCGCAAACGTCCCTCAGCCGAGTGATTCCAAGGCGCACACGGCTCTTAGCAGTACCGACAGGAACCCCCGCGTGTGTTGCGATCTCCTCCGAAGTAAGACCTGCCCAGTAAGCAAGTGCGACGGCCTCACGCTGAGCATCGGGGAGCTCTCGAACAAGCGCCCGCACCCTCGTCTGCTCATCTCGGGATTCGCAGTCCACCTCTGGTTGAGCATCCAGGCGCTGAGGGGCGTATTCCACGGCTGACTTGTAGCGATCCGTAGCCCTGTTGGAGGCATCACCCTCTCGCCAAAGATCGAGTGCTCGGCTGCGCGCCATCAACCTCAGAAAGGGACCAATCTCGCCGCGGGCCGGGTCGAACCGAGTGGGCTTACGCCAAAGCCGGAGAAAGACATCCTGAACGACATCCTGTGCGGAAGTCGGGTTATTGGTCACTCTCAACGCAGCGGAGTAGACCCCCCTCTCGTGCTCAGAGAACACGTCAGCGAAGGTGTCTGGGTTGGACAGATCTAGATGGCTGCTTTGTGGATAGTTCATTGCGTGAACACTACACACGGTGTGGAGGGTACGCAAGCCCCGTTGTGTAAGGTTGCACACACTAACGAAACAGGCGATGATGGGCCCAATGGCAAGCGGAGACAGGCTCACAGGACTAGACGCGTCATTCCTCCACCTCGAACGAGGAGGCGCACACATGCACATTGCGTCGTGCATGATTTTCGAAGGGCCAGCGCCCGCCTACACCGACCTGCTGAAGCACATCGAGGGCCGCCTGCACCTGGTTCCCCGTTACAGGCAGCGTATTGCGGAGGTGCCTCTGCGCCAAGGACGCCCAATCTGGGTTGACGACCCGCACTTCAACATCGGCTACCACCTAAGGCACATGGCACTCCCAGCTCCGGGAGAGAGCGCCGACCTAGCCCGCCTCTGTGGTCGCGTCTTTGCCTCATCGCTCGACAGAGACAAGCCTCTCTGGGAGATGAGCCTGGTGGAAGGCCTCGCTGGCGGGAAGTTCGCTCTCCTGGCAAAGACGCACCATGCGTTGGTGGATGGCATCAGCGGAGTTGACCTCACCGCAGTTCTGTTTGATCTCTCCCCTGAGGGACAGGAAATCGAACCGGGTCCAGTCTGGTCGCCACGTCCACTGCCTTCACCAGCGGAGATTCTTGCCGAGGCCTTGCTTGAACGCGCGACCGTTCCTGGCGAACTCACACGGGTAGCTAGTGCCGCAGTTAGACGGCCACGCAAGGCCCTGCAGAGGACCCTCTCGCGCCTTGAGGCCGTTGGCAGTCTCGCCTCGGCGGGAACAGAGCCTGCACCACCCACACCGCTGAATGTCCCAATCGGAACGCACCGACGTTTCGCATGGGTTGAGAACGAACTCTCCACAGTCAAGGAGATCAAGGATGCCCTAGGCGGAACAGTGAACGACGTTGTTCTCTCTGTCGTCGCCGGTGGTCTCGGCAGCTACCTCCGCTCGAAAGGCCATCCTACCCGCGACCTCACACTCAGAGCCATGGTTCCCGTCTCAGTCAGACCTGATGCAGAACGCGGCGACCTAGGCAACCAGGTTGCTGTCATGTGGGCACCACTTCCTGTTGGCGAGACGGACCCCGTGCGACGCCTCCGCATCATCTCCAAGGCCATGGCAGTTGTGAAGGATTCAGGACAGGCCGTAGGAGCCAAGACCTTGACCGAGCTAAGCGGCTTCGCTCCCCAGACAATCATGGCTCAGGCTGCCCGCCTAGTTCCCCGGCAGCGGTTCTTCAATGTGGTTGTCACGAATGTTCCCGGCCCCCAGTTCCCTCTGTATCTGCTGACCAGCAAGCTTCTCGACGTCTACCCAATGGTGCCATTGGCCGAGCAGCAGGCTCTAGGGATTGCTGTGATGAGCTACAACGGGCGGCTTGACTTTGGGCTGAACGCTGACTGGGACGCCCTCCCCGACGTGGACCTCTTAGCGGAGGATCTCCGACTTGCCTTAGCCGACATGAAGCGCGCCGCCAAGGCAAGAACGAAGCGCAAGCCGCGCACCTCACGCAAGCAGTCGGCTGACGCCGCTGCGAATATCTCCGCGTGAGCCAAGGCATTCAAGTAGCCCTCTGCCAGATCAACCCAACTGTCGGGGATCTAAGAGGCAACGCACAACTGATCCTTGAAGCGGCCAACGCAGTTGCTGACGCAGATCTGGTGGTCTTCCCAGAACTCTCCTTAACCGGTTACCCCGCCGAGGACCTGCTTCTGAGCCCGGCGTTTGTCGCCGACGCTGACCTAGTGGCCATAGACCTAGCGGCAAGGCTGCCCTCAACGACGGTCCTAGTTGGCAGCTGTCACTCAACGGACAGCGGCGTCACCAACGGCATCCACGTCATGCGTGGCGGCAAGATTGAGACCACATACGCCAAGTGCCTGCTTCCCAACTACGGCGTCTTTGACGAGCAGCGCTACTTCGTTTCGGGCGATGGCGGAGCGGTGATCACCGTCAAAGACTGCACCGTGGGACTCTCCATCTGTGAGGACATCTGGGAAGCAGAGGGACCGACAGTTGATTGCGCCCGCCTTGGAGCTGATCTGATCGTTAACTGCTCAGCGTCTCCCTTTCACGCGGGCAAATCCGAGGAACGCCTGGCTGTGCTTCGCGAGCGCGCGTCGGAACATGGTCTGCCAATTCTCTACTGCGCTCTTGTTGGAGGCCAAGACGAGGTCGTCTTTGATGGATCCTCAATCGTTGTGGACTCAACCGGCAAAATTGTCGGTCGCGCAAAACAGTTCGATACCGACACACTGATAGTCGAAACAGCAGCCCTCGAAGACACGAGGCTTGAGCCCCTGTTGGAGGGCACCGCCGAAGTAGAGGGCGCCCTTCACCTTGGTCTCCGGGACTATGTGGACAAGAACGGCTTCGCCGGGGTTGTCTTCGGGCTTTCTGGGGGAATCGACTCGGCCGTAGTGGCAACGCTTGCAGTAGACGCCCTTGGCCGAGATCGCGTCCAGGCCGCGGTTATGTCGTCCCCCTGGTCGAGCCTGGAGACCCAAGACGATGCCCGCACCCTTGCTAGCAATCTTGGAATCCCTCTCTATGACCTCGGTATCCAGGCAGCGATGGACGCCTACGAAATGACCCTTGGCGATGCCGGCAACGGCCCTGGCAGAGACCTGGCGTTAGAGAACATCCAAGCCAGAATCAGGGGCAATCTCCTAATGGCCCTCTCTAACACTCACGGCTGGCTTGTACTCACCACCGGCAATAAGTCGGAGCTGGCAGTTGGATACAGCACCCTTTATGGGGATGCGGCAGGTGGCTTCGGGCTGATCAAGGATGTTCCAAAGGGAGCGGTCTACGACCTCGCCGCGCTCCGGAACTCCCTTCCCGATGCACCGATTCCCGCATCCATTATTGAACGCGCCCCAAGTGCCGAACTCCGCCCTGGCCAAAAGGACGAGGACAGCCTTCCTCCCTATTCACGCCTGGACGAAATCCTCCGGCTCCACGTGGAGGAACGACTTGATCTCGACCAGATTGCCGCAGCTGGCTTCGACCGGGCTGAGGTCGAACGCATCCTGCTGCTCGTCGACCGGTCGGAATACAAACGGAGGCAGTACCCACCGGGAGTCAAGATAACTCCGCTCGCATTTGGCCGCGACCGCCGAATGCCTATGACAAACCGCTGGCGCTCACAGGGCGGCAGCAGCCCAGCCAGCTAGTTAGTCGGTAGCTCCCTGACCGCGATGGTCATGCGGGACACAGCAGCGAGCCGTCCCTCGTCGTCCTTCATCTCAACGTCCCAGACCCAGGTCGTGCGCCCCGTGTGACACGGAGTAGCCGATGCGTGGATGAATCCACTGCTGATCGGGCGTAGAAAGCTCGTTTGGTTGGCAAGTCCCATTGCAATCTTGCCGTCATCACGAACGCCCAACCAGGTTCCGATCGAAGCAACGGCCTCGGCAATGGAGCAGTAGACGCCGCCGTGCACAATGCCGAACGGTTGCCGGATCTTCTGTTCCACAGGAACGCGAGCCGTGACGAGCTCCGGGGTTGCCCCCAGCACTTCAAGCCCAAGAGTGGCGTCAAAGTGCTCCTCCGGGATCTCGGGAGTCGAGTCACTTCCTGTATTCGAATCGGCGGTTGTCATTCGGTGCGAGACTAGTGCCTGCCGCGCGGCTACGCTCTGTTGATGAAAACTTTGGATTCTCTCCCGGCCGATCAGGCATCCGCCCTCCGACTCTTGACTGGCGGCAAGACCTATCGGGCCGTGGCCGACCTACTCGGACTGACAGCAGAATCCGTGGCTTCAACTGCCCTCGCCGGACTTGACTCACTCGCACCAGATGAGGCCAAGTCGCTGACCGAGATGGAGAGGAGCCGAGTTGCAGACGTTGTCCTTGGACAGACTGGTTCCGACCCCCTAATCCAAGGCTCCCCAGCAGCAGGGGCCTACGCGGCACGGATCCGAGCAGCCTTGGGAGTGCAAGCTGCAACTGCATCCACAGAGAGCACTCCACCCACAAAGGTGATGCCTGCCGCCTCAAAGCCCCCAGCCCCAGCCTCCTCAAAAGCGCCCGTCGCTCCTAAACCCGCAGGGTTGACAGCCGCAACGGGAGACCGACGCCGGGGAATGTTTCTGCTGGCCGGCGTAACAACGGCCGCGGTTGGCATCGCCCTGCTCGTCTCCAGCCCCTGGGACGCGTCCAACCCAAGTTCCACAAGCTCGGCGGCATCCACTACGAGCACCGCGGCCACTCCGGCCGGAGGCGGCTGGACAATCCGTGACCGGTTCACCCTCAAGCCCGTAGCCGGTGGTTCAGGTCAGGCCCTTGCCGGACTCGGCACCAAGTCAAATTCTGCCGCAATCCTGATCGCAGGAAACGGGCTCCAAGCTGGCTCGACCATTGGGATTTGGCTCACCGGCCAAGGTAAGGCTGGACTGATCGGATTGGGCAAGGTAGACGCGAAGGGCCAGTTCAGTGGCATCGGGCCACTCCCTAAAAATGTTGCGACAGCCACAGAGCTTGTTGTAACCCAGGAGCAGGCGACTACGGGCAAGAAAATCCCGTCGGCACCAGGGTCGGTCCTGCTGAAGTCACCCTTCAAGGTCAGCTAGTTCATCAAGCGGCCGGGGTTCATTATCCCCACCGGGTCAAGCTCAGCCTTAGCAGCCTTCAACAAGCGGATCCCAGCCGCCCCAATCTCATCTTCCAACCAAGGGGCATGATCCGTTCCTACCGCGTGATGGTGCGTAATGGTGCCACCGGAAGCGCGAATGGCATCACAGGCAGCTCCCTTCACACGCTGCCAGAGAGCAAGTCGCTCTTCAACCGAGTCATACGGCTGCTTCCCAGCAAAGGTGAAGTAGAGGGATGCGCCAGTTGGATAGAGATGGGAGACGTGGCACATAACTACTGGCGTCCCACCCTCCTTCTCAAGTTCCCCTTGTAGCTCAGTCCTCACGGCGTCGTAGAGACGGCCAAGGTTTGACCAGTTGCTAGCGGTTTCCAGGGTCTCAACAAAGAGCCCGCCATCCATCAGCGAGTCGCGTATGTATGGTCCGGCAAACCGGCCTTTACGCCAACCCTTAGCGACCCTGGAGCCGAGTGAGAGACAGTGGTGCTTCCTCATCAGTGCGCTCGCTCTCTGGCTCCGACGCGCCACATCAACCGATTCACCCTCAAAGCAGGTGATCATTAGACAGCCGTTGCTTCTCCGCCTCAAGCGAAGGTATCTGCGTAGAAGCTTGACCGCCAGCGAGTCACCGGCAAGGAGCAAGTTCACCTCGGTTTCACGTTCGTCCGAAAGCCTGGCCACGTCTGGGGCACAGCCATCCTGCTCAATCAGGCGAAGAACTTCTCGCCCGGTCTCAAAGTCGGGTGCTATCCAAGCCCTGTCAACCATGCTGGCGGGCGAGGGGTGCACCCTGAGGGTCACCTCATCGATAACACCTAGTGTTCCCTCAGAGCCGATCAGTAGCTGCCTAAGGTCGGGCCCGGCCGCAGAGCCCGGCATCGGGGCCAGCTCAATACGGCCGGTTGGAGTTGTCACCTTGAGACCCATCACATTCCGGTCGATTCGCCCGTAGCCGGTTGACGACTGCCCAGCTGACCTAGTAGCGACAAAGCCGCCAATAGAGGCGTACTCAAAGCTCTGGGGGAAGTGGCCAACAGTGAGGCCATAGGGCTTAAGGAGCGCCTCAGCTTCTGGTCCCTTAGTACCAGGCCTGAATGTGGCAAGGAGGCTGTCCTTATCAACGCTGACTAGGCCTGAGAGTGCGCCGAGATCAAGGCTAATTGAGCCAATGAAGTCCTTGCGAATAGTTGATAGCCCGCCTACAACGCTGGTTCCTCCGCCGAACGGAACAACCGCGATCCGAAGTTCCGAACAGAGTTGGAGAACCCCGGCAATCTCCTCCTCCTCCCCAGGCGTGACAACCGCGTCAGGCGCGTCGCCTGGTCTTCCGGCGCGCATCCGCACCGCATCTGCGTAGCTCTTGCCGGCCGCTCTCAGGAGGCGCAGCCAAGGCTCGGTGCTTACAGAACCTGTTGGGACCATGCTGCTCAACCGCTCCAGCAGCTCGGGGCTTAGAACCGGCGCTGCTAGATCAAAGTCCCCAATCCGCCGGGCCCCAACATCGGTGCCGGCCGCGAACCCAAGCTCGCCAGAAAGGTTCTCAGCAGCGCCAAGGGGCACCTCGCGCGAATGTTCCGCGTCGCCCCAGCCCCAAAGTGGCATCTCCTTCCGCTCAGCCATCGAGATTCGCCTTCAGATTCTCCGCGGCAGCACTCAGCTCACGCCGCTGTCCCCGGTGAACAAGTATCGAGCCAAGCCGCGCCGTTCCCTTGAGGCGCCTCTTGATGGAAATGTCGACCGTCGAGCCGCCTGCGCTGGGCACAACCTCAATGGTCTCTTGGCTTGACCGCACTGACCGGGCAAAAGCAGTCCCAGCTAGATCTTGCTGCCAGATCACTTTGTGACCCGCCTCAAGCTCTGCGAGTCTGAACGCCATCGGGACAGCCCGGCCTCGCGGTGACATCACCCATCGGGTGTAGCTCTCATCATTAGTTCTGTCTACTCGCTCAACCGCCGGCCACCAGCGTGGCAAGCGCGACGGGTCAGCCGCATAGGCCCATGCTTTGTCAGCGGGGACCTTGAGCTCTATCTGACAGCGTGCACTTGGCATTCCGGCTACTGAGGGTCAGCCATATGACGAAGATCCCGCACCAGAAGAAGATGTCCCAAATAGCTCGTCACAGACGCGAGGTTGTCAAGCGCCTCAACCGCCTCGGCTCGACGTTGGGGATTCTTAGAGCGAAGCGACGGTGCGAGAATCTGCTGCAAAAGCTGAGACTCTCGGTCGGCTGAACTTCTGAAAACCCTCAGATTCCTACCGGCCACGCCGTACCTAGCGAGCTCCCCTACCGCGCGAACGATCTCAACTTCCGTGTCATCGAATCCAATCTCCGCGCCACGCTGCTCGCCCTTAACAACCCCGTAGTCCTGCAGCTCCTTCACGAGCGCAGGCTCCACTCCCGTGTCGAGGAGTACGTCATCCAGCGTAGTCCAGGACGAGTTCCGTTCTACAGCCGTCGCCCTGCGTTTAGGAGTCACTGGTGCGGAGGCACCATCTGGACTCGTCGCCTCTTTGCGTCCAACGGCCAACTCTTGGCGGATCACCTTAAGCGGAAGAAATTCGTCGCGCTGAAGCCTCAAGACAGTTCGAAGTCGACTGACCTCCGTCTTGCCGTAGATGCGGTAGCCGCCAGCGGTTCTGCGCGGGGTCAGAAGTCCGCGGTCCTCCAAATAGCGGATCTTAGAGATCGTGAGATCGGGGAATTCCCTCGAAAGCGCCTCACAGACCGCGCCGATCGTCCGCCCATCAGCGGTCTTGGCCGGAGCCTCATCAGTCATCGGAGTCTCGCTCATTTGTTAAGAAACGCCAGTCGATACTTGCCAACTTGGACTTCATCTCCGTCAGACAACACCTGGCTGTCAATCCTCTGTCGGTTTACATATGTGCCATTCAAGGACCCACAGTCGTCAATCCACCATTGACCAGCCCGCTCAACAAGCACAGCGTGATCGCGGGAAACCGTTATGTCATCGAGGAAGACCGAGCTTTGGGGGCTGCGGCCAATGGTTTGACGACCATCCTCAAGGTGGAAGCTCTCCCCTGCCCTGCCGCCCCCTGAACGCACGACGAGAAACGAACCATCGCTATCGGTGCCAGCGGAGACCGCCTCTAGCTCGCCGGTTTCCCCAACCTTCCATGCGCCAGTAGCCCCATCTGGCTCAGAGCCGATGAAAGAACCGCAGCGTTGACAGTATTGGGAGCCTTCCGTGACGGAGGCGCCGCATTCGGAGCAGTGAGCAGCCATTGAAAACCGAGTCTACCCCGGCGTGGGCTAAAGGGTCAACCAGAGGTGGAGGGTGTGCAATCGCCCTTCAGCTGACGGCGAGCGTCCCGTGCGTAGAGAACGGTTGCCCACAGGCTGAGGGCCAGCCCGGTAAAGAGCAAGATCTGGGCAAAGGTGTCGAAGTTGATCATCGCCCAGAATGGGGCCGCTAGCACTGGACCCACTCCAAGGCGACCCGGCCAGTTAATCCGCACCTCTACGCCCTTCCGAAGAGCCCACTGTCCGAGCACGAGCATCAGTGCTTCCCTCGCAAGCACGATCCATACCGCCCAAGCAGGAAGCAGGTCGTACCTCAGCGCGATGAACATCCCGGCCAGGGCAAGGCCACGATCCGCAACTGGATCAAGAAGAGCGCCTAGCCGGCTGTACTGACCGGTCAAACGGGCAATAAAGCCATCGAAGTAGTCACTCCAGCCAATCACCGCATAGAGGATCGCTGCGTTGACATTGTGACCATCATCAGTGGAGAGAACCATCCAGAGGAAGACAGGAATTCCAACAAGCCTCGCCCCAGCTATCGCGTTGGGGATGGTCCACGGGTTCCATGGAGCTCCGCTTAGGGTGGCGGCGGGAGGTGGGCCCGATCTATCAGCACCCACAAGTCGCTTCCAACCTGGTCGCTTGCTGCTCAGGAGAGACTCTTCCAGATCTCGGCGACCTCGCTACCAGCACTCGCTAAGGCCATGTCGGTCTTCTCAGCACCTTGCACCTGAACCTCAACCGTCTCCTTCTCAAGTCCCTTGCGCCCAACGGTCAGTCGGATCGGGCAACCAACCAAGTCAGCGTCCGCAAACTTCTCGCCCGGCGAGGCTTCACGGTCGTCGAGCAGAACGTCTGCTCCGGCGTCCTGGAGGTCCTGCGCGATCCGGGTGGCTACTTCAAGTTCACGGGAGTCGCTCTTGCCTAGCGCCAATACCTCAATATCCCATGGAGCGAGCGAGGCGGGCCAGTCAATTCCTCGGTCGCTGCCTCGCTGTTCGACGGCCGCCGCAGCGATTCTCGCTGGCCCGATCCCATAGGACCCCATCACGATGGGTTGCTGCTTGCCAGACTCGTCAAGGAAGTTAGCTCCCAATGCCTCTGAGTAGCGCGTACCCAGCTTGAAGATGTTTCCAACCTCAATCGCAGGCTCAATCGTGATTGGGCTGCCTCCAACGAGGTCTCCGGCCTCAACACTGCGAATGTCCGCCTGAGTGAAGCTGAAATCGCGTCCAGGTCGAACCCCAGACAGGTGGGCATCGGCCTCGTTAGCTCCAACCACATAGTCATGCTCGGACGAAACGGCACTGTCAAGAACCACAGGAACATCGGTACCTACCGGGCCAATGAAGCCCGCCGGCCCGAGATGCTGTTCGATCTCATCCGCGCTCGCCTGCCTGACGTCCACTCCCATCGCGTTGGCGAACTTGATCTCGTTGAGCCTGTGGTCGCCACGGACGACCGCAACTGTGAAGGTCCCCCCTGCCATAACTGGGACAGCCTTCAGTAGTCCGCCCGTGGGAAGCCCCATGGATGATGAGACTTGTTCAATAGTCGTGAGGCCTGGCGTCTCCACCCTTGTTGGCTGATTCGAACTTGACTCCAGATCAACGGACTGGGCTGTCGCGCTTGCGATCTCAACATTGGCCGCGTAGCCAGGAGCGAGAGCGACCTCGTTCTCACCTGCAGCGCATGGGGCCATGTACTCATGAGCAGCCGACCCGCCCATCATGCCTACGTCTGACTCAACCCTGTACCACTCGATCCCGCAGCGGTCAAAGATCCGGTCATAGGCAACAACATGTTTCTCATACGACTCAGCCAAGCCTGCCTCATCGCGATCAAACGAGTACGCGTCCTTCATGATGAACTCACGGGTCCGAAGCACACCTGCGCGTGGCCTTGGCTCGTCGCGTTCCTTGATTTGCATGTGCCACAGGATCAGTGGGAGATCCCGATAGGAGCGAATAAGCTGCGCCGCATGTGTGGTGACAGCCTCCTCGTGCGTCATCGCTAGCACGAGATCGGCGCTCTTACGGTCTTTGAGGCGGAAGAGCTCGGGGATGTCGTGCCTACCGGTTTTGATCCACGGCTCAGCAGGCATTAGAACGGGCATCAGCATCTCAAGGCCGCCAATTGCCTCCATCTCCTCGCGGATGATGGACGTAACGCGGTTGTGTACGCGCCATCCCGCGGGCATCCAGCTCCAGAAGCCAGCCCCGAGCTGGCGAATCAGTCCGGCACGGACCATCAGCCGATGGGAAAGGGCCTCAGCGTCGGCTGGATCTTCCTTCTCGGTCGGAAGTAGGTATGAAGAGAGGCGATCCACGGAGGCGGACGATAGCCGCCCCTGCCCCGGGCTGAACCCTCGCCGCATCCAGCCCTGCTAGGAATAGGACACATGACGCCGATACCGGCGGACTTTCCACCAACCGATTGGAGCAGGAAATGGCTTACGAGGTTCCCGCACTTCCATACGCATATGACGCACTTGAGCCCCACATTGATGAGGCCACAATGCAGATCCACCACGACAAGCATCATCAGGCTTATGTAGACAAGGCCAATGCTGCCCTGGACGGAACGCCACTCGCGGATGTTTCCGTTGAGGAGCTTCTCGCTCGGCTTGCCGATGTCCCAGAGGCGTCCCGCATGGCTGTCCGAAACAACGCCGGAGGCCACCACAACCACCTTCTCTTCTGGGAATCCCTTTCTCCAGACGGAGGCGGAGATCCAACCGGTGATCTAGCCGCTGCTATCGATGAGGCTTTCGGGTCCGCTGACGCGCTCCGCACAGCAATGAATGATGCTGGCGTCGCTCGTTTCGGCTCGGGCTGGTCCTGGCTTATCCATGACGGAGCAGGACTTGCCGTCGTCAGCACTCCAAACCAGGACAGCCCACTTAGCGAGGGACAGACGCCACTTCTTGGCATCGATGTCTGGGAGCACGCTTACTACCTGAACTACCAGAACCGTCGCCCCGATTACCTCAGCGCAATCTGGAATGTTGTTGATTGGAACCGGGTAGCAGCCCGGTTCGCAGCAGTCTGATCAGCCGCTTCGGCTGAATCTGCGGCCCGCGGTCGGCGAGGACTCCTCGTCGACCAGCGGCTCAGCCGCGCCTTCGCGAGCTGCCTGCTCAGCCTCCATCGCCTTAAGTCTCTCAGGGGTGAGATCGTGAGCATTCTCAGCCTCTATCTGCGCAAGCCACTCAGTTCCCTCGGCGGCTGCTCGCTCATCCACCTTGATCTCTTTGGCCGTTGCATAACGGTCAATCTCGACGAAGAGCTCCTCAACGAGACGGTCTTGGGGCACCTTTCGCAGTGCCTTCCCGCGCGAGAAGATCAAGCCTTCGTTCTTGGCCCCAGTAATTCCAAAGTCAGCGTGTGACGCCTCTCCAATGCCATTCACCGCACACCCGAGTACAGCAACCTCAATGGGATCGGCATAGGCCTCTAGCCGCTGCTCGATCTCTGCAACCACACTGTCCATATCGAACTGGAGTCGGCCACATGTAGGGCACGCGATCAACACGGGACCGCGCTCGCGAAGCTTGAGGGCCTTCAGGATCTCCCAACCAACCTTGACTTCCTCCTCAGCGTGGAACGTCGAAAGGCTGATCCGGATGGTGTCGCCGATGTCATCAGCCAAGAGGGTCCCTAGTCCAACGGAGGACTTCAAGGAGCCCGTCCAACGTGTTCCGGCCTCGGTGATGCCGAGGTGGAGCGGGAAGTCAATCTTGCTAGAAAGAAGGCGGTTTGCCGCGATCGTGTTGGGAACATTTGTGGACTTGATCGATACCTTGAAGTTCTCGAAGTTGAAGCCGTCCATCAACTCTACAAACTCAACGGCAGCAGTAACAAGGGCCTGGACTGAGTCTTCCTTCTCCATGTCATGCAGGTGCTTGGGAAGCGACCCTGAGTTGACCCCGATCCTCAATGGGATCCCAAGGTTGTGGGCCTTCGCAGTTACTTCCTTGACCTTCTCAGGTCCACCAATGTTGCCGGGATTGATTCGGATGCAGTGGGCCCCGGCATCAAGGGCCTTGAGGGCAAGGGTGTGGTTGAAGTGAATGTCTGCGATGACCGGGATTGGTGACTTGACAACAATCACCTTGAGGGCCTCTACATCCTCGTCCCGTGGGACCGCAACGCGAACAATGTCTGCTCCGGCCTCGGCTACACGGTGGATCTGAGCCATCGTCTCTTCGAGGTTGGCCGTCTCCGTCTTAGTCATCGTCTGGACGGCTACGGGGGCACCACCGCCGATCGGAACGTCGCCAACGACAATCTGTCTCTTTGAGGCCATGGGCGTAGTCTACGACGCGGGCTGGCAGTCCGCCGGAAATGCGCTCCTGATCAGGAGTACAGCTCCTCAATTTCAGCGGAATACTTCGCAGCGATCGGTTTGCGCTTGAGCTTCATCGTCGGAGTCAGCTCGTCACCACCCGGCTCCCAGTCAGTTGGGAGGATGACAAAGCGCTTGATCTGCTCAACACGCGCCATCTTCTGATTCGCCGTGTCGATCGCCGCCTCAAGCTCCGCTCTGATCTGTGGGTCCGCCGAAAGTGTGGCTAGGTCGCTGGTGGCAATGCCGTGTTGGCTGCCCCACGCTGGAGCCATGTCCACATCAAGAACGATCAACGCCGTGTTGTAGGGCCTAGCGTCCCCGATTACGCAGGCCTGCCCAATCAGTGGGCTCGAGGTCTTTACGGTCGCCTCAATGTTTGCCGGCGACATGTTCTTACCCGCAGCGTTGATGATGATCTCCTTCTTCCGATCAACGATCTTGAGATAGCCCGCGTCGTCGAGAATCCCAATGTCACCGGTGTGGAGCCAACCTTCCGTGTCAATCGTTTCCGCCGTTGCCTTCGGGTTGTTCCGGTACCCCTTCATCACGCAGGCGCCCCGAATCAGGACTTCCCCATCCTCAGCAATCTTGATCTCGGCGCCAGGAGAAGGCGGTCCCACCGTTCCAATCCGCACGGCACCAGCTGGATTGAGAGTTCCGTAACCACATGTTTCCGACATGCCCCAGAGCTCTGCGAGCTCAATCCCAATGGCGTGAAAGAACTCAATTACCTCAGGTGGCGTTGGCGCTGCTCCGACGCCCACTGTCCGAACGTCATCCAAGCCAAGCATGGTGCGGAGGCCTTTGAAATATGTCTCGTCGGCATGGCTGACGCGCGCTGCTAGGTCGGCCGGGACGGTGTCGCCGCGCTGTCCGATTTGGATGGCCTCAATGGCGTCTGCAAGAGCTTCAGTCAGGGGCGCTGACTGCTCCGGTGGCTGCGCTGCCAGCATGGCCTCAAGCCCCGCCTTGAGCTTCTCCCAGATCCTTGGTACGGCGAAGAACCAGTTTGGCCGAACCTGCGGAAGGAACTGGATGATCTGGCGTGGGTCGGGACAGCAGGTAATGGATGCCCCATAGACAATCGGGATGTAGTGGTGGGCATCACGCTCGGCAATATGAGCCGCAGGAAGCCAGGAGATCAGCCGGTCCCCGGGCTGGAGGTGGACGAGCTCGGCAACGGCACGCGTGACGGGAAGAAGGTTGCCGTGTGTGAGCTCAACCCCCTTAGGAGGGCCGGTGGTACCGGAGGTGTAGATCAAAGTCAGAACGTCGCCTTCCTCAACAGCCTCGGCCGCAGCCTGAGCATCAAACGATGGGTTGGAACCCCTTACATCAGCCCATGCCTTGAGAATCGGCCGCGCTGGGTCGGTCTCCCCGTCGACGGTGATGATCGTCTCAAGGCTCGTTCCTGCCTGTGCCTCCAGCATCACGTCGAGATACTCAGACGAGACAATCGCCACCTTCGGAGCTGCGTCCTCCAGCAAGTACTTAATTTGGTCAGCGGTGTAGGTCTGGTAGACCGAGAATGGAGTGCCGCCAGCAGTGACCACTGCCATATCCGCGATATGAAACTCAGGACGGTTACCCATCATCAGCGCAACCGTGTCAGGCCGGCCAACGCCAAGCCCGACCAGACCACCTGCAATGAGATCTATCTCATCAAGCAGCTGGGACCAAGTGAACGAAACCTCATCATCGGCCGTCCTAACCGCGACGATATCCCCGTGGTTTGCTGCTGTTTCTCGGATGGCTAGTGCCATCGTTGCGCTGGCTGATGAGTTGCTCATTTCTCCCCCCTAGAGATAGAGCCCGAGCCTATCGCAACGCCGGCTCAGTGAGGCTGTGAAAAGCCGCCCGATCCAAGCCGGCCGATGTCATTGGATAAGCCGATCACAAAGAGAACCGCCACTAGCCCAAAGCCGATCAGCGCAGCCCGCTCTAAGGCCTGGGTGCTGGCTGGACGCCCACGAACCTTTTCAATCAGCAGCCAAAGGAGATGACCGCCATCGAGGGGAAGTATTGGAAGGAGGTTCACGAGCGCAATCGATAACGAGATGAAGGCGAGAAGCTCAAGTGCGTTGACGAGATCCTCGGAGAATGCCTCCTCCGTAACCGCAACACCCCCGACGATCCCTCCTAGCTGGCTCCGCTGTTTGGAGTCAGCAACCCCAGATATTGCTTTGAAGGTTGCCTGACTGACATGCCAAGACGCTGTGATTGAGGTCCCAGCGGCCTCCCCGAACGGAACGCCATGTCGGTCTGTGGCAAAAGCGAAGCCAAGCCGCATTGCCTTAGCTTTCTCGTCATAGCGCGGGAAGAGCAGGAGGCGTTCGGTGTGACCATTCCGGACAACGACCACGGCGGCGGCAGCTGTCGCGTAGCAGCCGGGAGTTTGGGCAGGCACGCAGCGATGCGACCGAGTCTGCTTGACGAACGCCTCCGGACCTCCCTTCACACCATCCACCGAAACGATGCGATCACCGGCCTTCAGAGACCCCAATGCCGGTGCTTGGAGGGCGCTTCCGCTAATCCTTGATGTCGGCGTCTGTTGCCCACTCACCATCAAGAGCGCGGTTACAAGTACTAGGCACGTGAGAAGGTTTGCGGCTGGGCCCGCTGCGATCACAAACGCCCTCTTCCAGATCGCCTTATGTGCGTATGAGCAGGATTCGTCCTCCTCAGACACCTCCTCCACAGGGTTCTGCCCAGTGATCCGGACATACCCACCAAGTGGGATGGACCCCAAAGCGAACTCCGTTGAACCAATCTTGCGCTTCAGCAGAATCGGCGGGAAGAACAGAGCAAACCGTTCTACCTTCATGCCAACTAGGCGGGCGGCGATCGCGTGCCCACCTTCGTGGATCACGATCAACGCTGCAATTCCGGCGATGGTCAGAAGCCAGCTCACGCCCCGACCTCAATTGCGTTTGCTGCTTCAGCAGTGAGGGCTCGGGCCGCGCTGTCAGCCTCATCAAGCTCAGCGAATGTCGAGCCGGGCAGGTCCTCAAGCTGTCCTAGGGAACCGGCGACCAAGGGAATGATCTCCCCGAAGGGGATCCGCCCCTCAAGAAATGCTGTGACCGCAACCTCGTTGGCGGCGTTGAGGACAGCGGGCGCGCTCCCACCGCGCGAGCCGGCGGCAATTGCTAGCGGAAGGGCAGCAAAGGCAGTTAGGTCCGGCTCCTCAAAGGTAAGACTTCCAACCGCTGCCAAGCCCAGAGGAGCGACGCCAATATTGCGTCGGGTTCTACCCTCCACAGCCCAAGCAATAGGAGCCTTCATGTCAGGCATTCCCATGTGAGCAAGCTGCATCCCATCGGCGAGTTCAACAAGAGCGTGAACGATTGACTGCGGGTGGACCAGCACATTCAGGTCTTCATACGGAAACCCGAAGAGGTGATGAGCCTCTATCAGCTCAAGACCCTTGTTCATCATCGTGGCCGAATCAATGGTGATCTTGCCCCCCATCGCCCAGGTCGGGTGGTTAAGAGCTTCCTCCACCGTCACATTGGCCATGCGTTCAGCCGTCCAGCCCCGAAAAGGACCGCCGGACGCCGTCAGCGTAAGGCTGGATACCTCATTGGGTGCCACCCCTTCAAGCAGCTGGGCCAGACTCGCGTGTTCAGAATCAACGGGAATGATCTCGCATCCGTTCTCTGCCGCTAACTCCTTCACCAGATGGCCAGCCGCAACGAGGGACTCCTTGTTCGCAAGTGCTACATCCGCCCCGCTCTCTAGAGCGGACCTAGTCACCGATAGACCGGCGTAACCGACAAGGGCATTAAGGACAAGGTCCGGTTTGAGCTCAGAGATCAGCGCCTCGATTGAGCCTACCCCCACTCGGAGGGTCACTCCATCTGGCACTTGCTCAGCGAACCGCTCCGCGGCTAAAGCAAGCTCCGTGACCCCGGCCTGGGCGGCTAGATCAAAAAGCTCTCCAGCCCTTCTTCCCGCACCCATACCAACGATCGCAATCGCATCATTGCCAGCCAGAACCTCAACGGCTTGGGTCCCAATGGAGCCGGTTACCCCGGCAATCACAATTCGCTTCATAGGGCCATGCTGGCACATGAAGGGCTGAAGTCCATCACCCCAGTAGGTGCCAGACCCAATAGACCCCAACGATGGAGAACAAAACTCCGTCGAGACGATCTAAAGCGCCGCCATGAGGCCCGAGGGTCCGGGCCGTGTCCTTGGCCCCAGCATCCCTCTTGATCAGGCTCTCAAAGAGATCCCCGGCTGGGGCTAGAACCGCAACGGTGACGCCGATCGCAATTGCCGTTCCCGCCGCAAGCCAATCCTGGTAGAGGCTCGCTACAAACGCAGCAGCCACAGCAGCGATCATCCCTGCGAGAAGTCCCTCAACGGTCTTGCGTGGAGAGATCCTCGGTGCCAGCGGCTTAGTCCCAAACGAGCGCCCGCCAAAGTAGGCACCGGTATCCCCGGCAAACGTGGCAACCAGAGCGTCAAGGACTATCCCTCCGCCATGTGTCATGTCGCGCAGCAACACGGCATGGCTAAAGCCGATTGCAATCCACCAGATCCCTAGTCCAGTCGCTAGGACCGAATCAGTCGAACCGTCGAGCTGGGGCTTGGCAGCCGCCATGGCAAAAGTCAGCGGCAGCGTTACCCAGACGGCAAACAGCAGGGCTGACGGACCACCCAACTTGGCAGCAATAACACACCCTGCCAGCCCAGCAAACCCAGCTAGCCTGAGCGGCCGTCGGGCAGCGAGCAATTCGTAGAGCTCGTGGAGACAGAGGCAGCCGATCGCGGTCACAGCGGCCGCGAAGAACCACCCGCCGACCGCCACCAGAACCACCGCAAGCGCTGCCAGTGGAACCGACACCAAGAATCGTCCCATCAGATCACTTCGCTTCATCTCCGGCCCCCAAATCTTCTCTCTCGTGCTGTGTACTCGTCTAGACAGAAACGCAGGTCCTCCCGCGTGAAGTCTGGCCAGAGCGACTCATGAAAGACGAACTCGCTGTACGCACATTGCCACAGAAGGAAGTTGGAGATCCGTTGCTCCCCGCTTGTACGGATCAAAAGGTCGGGATCCCGGAGTCCCGATTGCCCAATCAGCTTGTTGAACTCCTTCTCCCCGCCACCCTTGTACTTCCCTGCGGCACGAACGATCTCATCCCGACTTCCATAGTTAAACGCAACAAAGAGGTCTATTCGGTCGTTCTTTGCCGTCTCCGCCTCGGCCCAAGCCATCCGCTCAACCAGCGATTTTGGAATCCGTCGGTCGGCTCGGTCCCCAACGAACCGCATCCGAACTCCCTCAGCGTTGAGCTCTGGGGTCTCGCTCTGGAGTCGCTCATCGAACATCTTCATCAAGCCACGGACCTCAGTGGCTGACCGTGACCAGTTCTCAGTTGAGAAGGAGTAAACGGTCAGCTGCTCAACGCCAAACTCAACGCAGTCGCGGAGTCGGGCCTTGACCGTATCGGCACCAGCCGCATGCCCCTCCACAACGGGCTGTCCTCGGTCCTGGGCCCAACGACCATTGCCGTCAGTGATAATCGCAACGGTTTTAGCCCGTCGCGGCTCAGGCGGACTCAAACTTCGAGAATCTCCGACTCCTTGCGAGCGAGAAGTTCATCGAGCTCGGCAATCTGGGCGTCGGTCTGCTTCTGAAGCGACTCCTCAGCACGATGCTCCTCATCAGAACCCGACTCTCCGGAATCCTTGAGGGCTTTCAGATCCTGCATCACGTCACGCCGGATATTCCGAATCGCAATCCGACCCTCTTCAGCGATTCCCTTGGCAATCTTTGCGAGCTCCTTGCGGCGCTCCTCAGTCAACTCGGGGATTGAAAGACGGATGATGTTCCCATCGTTACCTGGTGTGATGCCGAGATCAGCGGCGACAATGGCACGCTCGATATCGCCGAGGCTCGCAGCGTCGTAAGGCATGACCGTCAACAGCCTTGCCTCAGGCGCGCTGACCGTAGCCATCTGCGTAAGTGGAGTCTGGGTCCCGTAGTAATCCACAACAACTCGGTCAAGTAGGGCTGGGGACGCACGTCCTGTGCGTACCGAGCCGAACTCCCCTCGGGTTGCTTCAACTGACTTGTGCATGCGCTCTTGAGCGTCTTTGAGAAGGTCGTCGATCATGTGCTTACCAGCGTACCTACCTGCTCGCCCGACACGACACGGCCGATGGCCCCGTCCTCGGACATATTGAACACCTGGATTGGAAGTCCGTTCTCGAGACACAGCGAAAGGGCGGTGGTATCCATCACCTGAAGTCGGCGCTCGATGGCCTCCATGTGCGTGATGTTTGGGATGAACTCAGCGTCGGGATCAACGGCGGGATCAGCGCTATACACACCCTCAACCCCGTTCTTGGCCATCAGGACCACTTCCGCCCTGATCTCAGCCGCCCTCAGCGCTGCGGCCGTATCGGTGGTGAAGAACGGATTGCCTGTGCCACCTGCGAAGACAACGATCCGTCCCTTCTCTAGATGCCTCATCGCCCGGCGGCGAATGTACGGCTCCGCTACTTCACTGATCGTGATCGCTGACTGGACGCGCGTTGGAGCGCCTGCAGTCTCTAGAGCGTCCTGAAGCGCCAAGGCGTTGAGAACAGTGGCGAGCATCCCCATGTAGTCAGCTGTGGCGCGGTCCATTCCTTCAGCAGCTCCAGCCAGACCGCGGTAAATGTTGCCGGCTCCGACAACAATGCCGACCTCTACCCCATCAGCGTGAACAGCAGCGATCTGTCGGGCAATGGACTGGACCCGCTTTGGATCCGTTCCATATTCCAAGTCGCCCATCAGAGACTCACCTGACAGCTTCAGGAGGATACGCCGGTAGGGGCCGTTCTCCGCCATGCTCTGGCTCAGCCTCCGACCGCAAATCTCGAGATGCGTCGAATAACGACGTTCTCGCCAGTTTTGGACGCTAGCTCTGCTCTAATTTCTTCGATAGTGCGACCCTCAAAGCGGTCACCGTTGACATGGGGCTGCCTCAGCAGGACAACCTCATCAAGCCACTTTCCGATCCGACCCTCAGCAATCTTGGCGCGGATTTCCTCAGGCTTATCGGCGTCAAGCTCCTTCAGTACGCGAAGCTCAGCCTCACGCTCTTCCGCAGGAACTGAATCCTCGTCGACGTAGAGCGGCCCAACTGCGGCTACATGGATGGCAACATCGTTGGCGAACGAGACAAACTCCTCGTTGCGGGCTACAAAGTCGGTCTCACAGTCAACTTCGACCATCGCCCCAAGAGTGCCATTGAAGTGGATGTAGCTGGCGACTACGCCTTGGCTAGCTTCCTTGTCTCCGCGCTTGGCAGCATTAGCAAGGCCCTTCACGCGCAGGCTCTCAACTGCGGCATCAATGTCACCGTTGGCCTCTTCCAAAGCCTTCTTGCAGTCGAGCATTCCTGCTCCGGTCCTCTCTCGGAGGGCCTTTACATCAGCGGCTTTGATGCTCACGCGGACTCCTCCTCGGCTTTTGGAGCCTCCTCTGCGGGAGCCTCAGCCTCCGCGGGAGCAGCAGCTTCGTCTGGAGCTGCGTCCGTTTCCGTCTCCTTCGCAGGCTCAGCGTCGGCTTGTGGTGTTGCCTCAGCAGCGGGAGCCTCTGGCTCTGCTGCTGTTGCGGCCTCTGCTGCTGCGTTGGCTTCTGCCTGTTCAGCAACGCGCTCTGCAACTGCCTCGCGTACAGCAACCTCAGCCTCGGCTCTCGCCTGCTCAGCCTCTGCTGCTTCGATGACGACGGCCTGGGCCGCTGCCTTGGTGGCAGCTTCCTCTTCAACTGCGAGTCGACGTGCTGCCTCTTCGGCTTCACGCTTTTCACGGTTTTCCTTGTCGGCAAGGGCGCGAGCAGCTGCCTCAGCGCGAGCCTGCTCCTCCTCTGCCTTGAAGAGACCTCTCGACTGTGCGATGACATCGCTGATTGAGTTGGCGATCAGCTGGCACGAGCGCATGGCATCGTCGTTGCCCGGAATCACGAAGTCGACTCCGGTTGGGTCGCAGTTTGTGTCCACAAGTGCAATGACTGGGATGCGGAGGCGGTTTGCCTCCTTGACGGCGATCTCCTCAGTGTTGATGTCAAAGACGATGACTACGTCAGGAACTCGTGTCATGTGCTTGACGCCACCGAGGTTGTTTGTCAGCTTGACAAGGTCGGCTTCTGCTGACATCCGCTCCTTGGTTGGGAGCAACGCAAGCTGGCCCTCGGCTGAGTAGCGCTCAAGGTCATGGAGACGCTTGATCCGCCTTGAGATGGTCTGGAAGTTGGTCAGAAGTCCGCCGAGCCAACGGTGGTTGACATATGGCATGTCAGCGGCTTCCGCTGCCTCGCGAACGGCGTCACGGGCCTGCTTCTTCGTGCCTACAAACAGCACGGTTCCACCGCGACGGGCGGTCTCAGCGCAGAAGGCCTGGGCCTTCGCAAGAAGCGCCTCCGTCTGGAGCAAGTCAATGAGGTAAATGCCCTGCATCTCGCCGTGGATATAACGGCGCATGCGTGGGTCCCAGCGTTGAGTCTGGTGTCCGAAGTGAACTCCGGCTTCCAGCAATTCACGGATGCCAGTGGCGGCCATGTTTAGGTACTCCCTTTGTTAATTGTTTTTGATGCCGTCTGGTCCGTAACTGCGCCCCGCTTCAAAGCGGGGAGGGTCGCAGCCGATCCACCAAACGGGTTGAGTTCCGATTGACCAGCAATGTTAGGCGATCCGGCCTAATTCAGTCACTTGCTGAGCGGAACTTCACCCAGACGGGCCCTCTCTAGGGCACTCGCAAGGTCCTCAGGCAGCTCTGATTCAAAGCCAAGTGGCTCCTCTGTAATCGGGTGTGCAAATGCGAGCGAGGCTGAGTGCAGGAACTGTCGCTCCAGTCCGAAGGCGTTTGGAACCCCATATTCGGGATCCCCCGCCACCGGAAGTCCGATGACCTTCAGATGAGCGCGAATCTGGTGTGTTCGCCCGGTCTGGAGCGATACATCTAGAAGGGTGGCATAGGGAAACGCCTGATCGACTGTGAAGTGGGTTATTGCGTCTCTCGGAGTGTCCGTAGAAGTTGACATCCGTGTGCGTACTCTGCGGTCACGGCCAATCGCCGCATCGATGGTCCCCTCCCGCGTTTCCGGCGCCCCAACAACCAGTGCTTTGTAACCGCGCTTTACATCTCGGTCCTCAAGCATTTGCCGCAGCACGCGGTGGGACTCCTCCTGCCGGGCAAGAATCATGAGCCCGCTGGTGTGCTGATCAAGCCGGTGGACTATCCCTGCGCGCTCCTCCTCCCCTCCTCCAATCTGATGAGCCAGAAGTTGGGCGAGCGTCCCAGTCTGATGGCCTGGCGCTGGGTGCACAACAAGGTTGGGTGGCTTCGAAACAACCATCAGCCATTCATCGATGTAGACAACCTCGATTGGGGGGCCTGCCTCACCCTTCAACGCAGGCTTCGCCGCCGGGGCAGTCAGGACGACGGTCTCTCCCTCCGAAACCGGCCACGACTTGGCCCGCAGCTCACCATCCACTAGCACGAGCCCTGAGTCAATCGCCCTTACGGCAGCAGTCCTCGAGCCGTAGTGCTCGCCCAACCAAGCATCGAGCCGGAGGCCCGCTGCTTCTTCAGGAATCTTGAGGGTTCTTGTCTCGGCCATAAATTTCCGCGATTACAACCAGGGCCACGACACCAACCGTGATAGCCATGTCCGCAATGTTGAACGCGGGCCAGTGTGGCAGCTTGATGAAATCCGTCACCGCGCCGGCTTGGAAGCGGTCCCAAAGATTGCCGAGTGCGCCACCCAACACGAGGCCGGCCGGGATCCATGCCAGCGAGGACGATGTATGACGCCCGAACCAGATCAGCACGCCGGTCAATGCGGCAACGGTTAGGGCCGGAACAACCCATCCGGCCCCATCCATGAAGCCGAATGCCACCCCGTGGTTGGATACGCGAACGAGGTCGAGTGGACCGAGAAGATCCCTTCTTTCACCGACAATGATGTTTGAGCGCACAGCCGACTTGACGGCCTGGTCCAAGAGCAGCACGAACGAAGCAAGACCCAACGCTCGCAGCCACGCTCCTTGCTTTGGGGACACGTTCACCCCCGGACAAGCTGAACGAGAATACCGCCGCCCAGCTGGACCGCAAAGAGCGCTACCAACGGTGATAGGTCCACGGGGCCAAGTGGCGGAATGAAACGTCTGAGGAGAGACATGAATGGTCCAACCACGCCATCCAGAAACTTAAAGACGGGAGTCAGGCGCCCTGGGCTCATCCCGCTTGACAGGACCCAGGACTCAACGACCCAGCCGACAATCAGAATGCTGTAGACAAGGATGAGGGCCTCCATGAAGCCTGCCATCTGCATCCGTACGGTGGCAAGAATGATCATCCAGCGGGCTCCAGAACTGCTTTGACTGCAGCCTTGAAGGAGTCCCGCAGGCCAGTGGCTTCTAACGCCGCCACCCCTCGCTCCGTCGACCCACCAGGGGAACAGACTTCACGCCTAAGCCTCTCCGCGTCTCCCTGCCGAACCTGGAGCAGTTCAGCGGTGCCTGAGAGCGTGTGCATCACAAGTTCCGTGGCAAGCGGCCGGTCTAGGCCGTATTCCACACCCGCGTCAACGAACGCCTCAACAACGAAGGCCAAGAAGCCTGGCGCGTTGCTTGAGAGCGCCATTGCTCGCTCGATCAGATCCTCATCAAGGTCAACAACGTGACCCAATCGGCCAAAGAGCGCCCTGACTGGGTCTCCGTCGGGGCCGTTACCGCTAGGCCAACAGAGGACACCCTTGCCAACTTCGACCGGCAGGTTTGGAAGAACTCGGTAAGCCGGCGTACGGGTATATGCCGAGCGAATCTCGGCCAGGCTGACCGAGCCAAGGATTGAGATCACTGCCTTCGCGTTCCCATCAAGCTCAGCCGCTACCTGCTGTAACTGGGCAGGCTTGTGACACAGGACAACGAGGTCAACCTGCTGTGCGACTTCTAGGTTCGTGGCCAGAGCGCGCCCACCTGTCTCCGCGGCGAGCGCCTCTGCCCGCTCAATCACAGGGTCTGAGACAACAACGGGCTCACCCCAGCCACGGGCAAGGGCCGAGGCCATGCTTCCGGCTCCGATCAGTCCAACCTGCATGGGCTCGCCAGAGCGTCCGACCCGGAGGCCGATCAACTCTGGTTGAAGAAGCCCTTCTCAATCATCTCAGCCCTCTGCTCGGCTGAGAACTCCACATTCTCAGGAGTCACAACAAAGACCTTGTCAGCGATCTTCTGCATGCCTCCGCCTAGTGCGTAGGTGAGACCGCTTGCGAAGTCGATGACCCTCATTGAGAGAGCAGGGTCTGCGTCTTGAAGATTGATAATCACGGGAACACCATCTCGAAGCCGGTCCCCAACATCTTGAGCGTCGTTGAAGCTCTTAGGTGCCACGAAATGCACGCGCTGGTCCGAACGGCGCGACTCAACGGGCCTGAGAGGTGCTCTGCGCTCCCCCGTGTCATCGTCTCCGAAGATGTCGTCAATCTCATCACGGGAACGCCTGGCAGGGAACCGTGAGACCGAGCCTCTAGCCTCGCGTGAGTCAGATCTAGGGGCCTCTGCACCGTCCCAGCCGTCAACGTCATGTTCCTCGGCGAGACCGAAGTAGACAAGCGTTCTGTGGAATGTGTCTTTCATAGCCATTTTGGGTCTTTCGCGCTCTTTCCGTTAGATCCTGCCAAGCAATGATGCCACTTAGAGGGGCGGTTCACCGGGGGCAGAGCTATCAGCGGCAGAGCGAGGCCCCGATCCTGACCAGGTTTGCCCCCTCAGAGACGGCAACCTCATAGTCCTGGCTGGTACCCATCGAAAGCTTGGCGAGACCGTGTTGAGACGCAAGCTCCCGCAACTGCGCAAACCATTGTCGACTCTCCTCCGGGTCCTGAGTGAAAGGAGGCATGGTCATGAGGCCAACGACTGAACAGCCAGGGGACTCGATAAACCTTGGAAGCTGGTCAGGCGAAATGCCGCCTTTGCTCTCCTCGCCAGACAGATTGACCTGGACCAGCACCTCCTGGTCGCCCGCCTCGGCCGACTCCAGTTTCTTCAGAGCACTCTCGGTCGCGATCGAGTGGATCAGCCTGACGTGGCCAACCAGCGAGGGCGCTTTGCGGCTCTGTAGGTCACCGATAAAATCCCACGTGAAGAGGTCACCCCACTCCTCCTGCTTTTGGGTCAGGTCACCGAGTCGGTTTTCACCCGCGATTCGTACCCCGCCCTCATGTAGCTCACCCATCAGAGCGCTAGGGACGTACTTCGTGGCTGCGACAATCTCGATGGTCTCTGGGTCCGTGCCAGCGGGCACGGCCGAGGCAATCCGCTCGCGAATCTCATCGAGATTTGCCCTAACCCGTTGGGGATCAACAGTTTCTACTAGTTCAACCATGCGACAACTCCCTGCCTTCCGGATGTTCCATTCTGGCGACGGTACGAGAAGAAGCGGTCGGCGCCAGAACAGATAGTGCACTCATCAATCACTGCGACAGTAGCCACACCACGAGCTTCCAAGCGTCCAGATGCCACCCCCCGCAGGTCGAGATGCCCCGCACCTGACTCTGAGTCAGCTCCGCACGCTTCGAGTACCTCACGGGACACCTCGTAGCAGCATGGACCAGCACAGGGACCAAGGGCCGCGACAATGTCTCCTTCGCCGGACCGGCGTCTGAGAGCGTCAACCGCACTCTCCAAAACCCCAGCCGCAAGTCCTCGCCAGCCGACATGGACCGCAACGACTATGCCTGTGGCAGCTAGAACAACTGGAAGGCAATCCGCCGCAACAGTTACAGCCGCGACACCGATGTCAGCTACGAGCACCGCGTCCGCATCGACCGCATCCTGAGGGCCATGCCATTCAGCGACAGCGGTGCCGTGGACCTGATTGATTGATGCAATCTCAAACCCCTGAACGCCATGAGCCTTAAGAATTTCGGCGATGTGCCTTCCGCGTTCAGGATTCCTCATTGCCAGGTCGAGACTGTGTCCAGCCTCTCGAGTCTGCGCGAGCGTAAAGACTGCGGTGCTGCCGCCAAGGTCGATCGCCCACCCAGCGTCAAGCTCCGTTACTTCTGCCATCCAGCATCCCTCGCGGCCGAGGTTGCCGCCTCGAGTACATCCGCCTGACTGGCATGCTCGTTGTCGAGGAAATAGTCCAGTCCGGCGCTGACACCCACCCCCACAAGAGGACCCTCTGGAATCCCAGCAGCCATGAGCTCTCTCCCGCTCACAGGGCTCTTGACAAAGCGCAGCTCACCAAGCCAGAGGGAGGCGCGGTCTCCAACGGACGCCGTTGACGCTAGGGCCGCCACTTCAGGGGCCCAGTCGGAACAGGCCTGGACAATCTCGGAGGGACGTGTAGCTGCCTCGAGACCATTAAGGAAGCCGCTTGGGTCACTCGCCTGTCGTGCTAAGTCAGTCAACTCAGCGCCCAACCCCAAGTCAGCAATAAGCTCGGCCCGGGCCGCGCTCACAGGCCCGGCCTGCCACCAGATGGCAGCAACCCTAACCCGTGACTGGTCGAGATCCGCCCAGCGATCAGCCATGTCGGCCAGCTGCGGGATCCCTAGACCAGACCCACCTACCGAAGAGAGCAGCCCATGAAGCGCGGCACTGGCAATGGCCGCAGCAGGCTCGCTGGCATCAATTGTCCGCAGCAGCTCTGTGCCCAACCGACTCGGGCTGACTCCCTCGAGGAACTTCCCATCAACGGCAGCCTGTGCCAGCCCGAGCGTCTCGGGCTCCGGAGTAAGACCACATCTTGCGGCATATCGCGCCATTCGCCAAAGCCGCGTTGGATCATCCACAAAGCTGCGATCGTGAAGCACCCGAAGCAGCTTGGCATCCAAATCTGCCCAGCCGAGTTCAGCTGCGGGCCAATCCCCGGGCTCACGTGAGCCCAGCGGCATTGTGAGCGCGTTGACTGTGAAGTCGCGCCTCAGGAGGTCCTCTTCTAGCGGGGCAGGCTCAACCTCTGGGAGCGCCCCAGGGTGCTCATAGGTCTCGCGCCTCGCAGACGCAAAGTCAACTCGTCCCCAGTCGAAGTCGCAGGTGGCAGTTAGAAAACGCTCGTGTCTTTCCAGACAGTCAAAGCCGAGCGAGTCGACAAGGTCGAGCGCGTTTCCCAAAACCAGCACATCCAGCTCAACCGGGGGCAGTCCAAGCGCCATGTCTCGCACGCATCCACCGACAAGCAGACACTGATCAGCGCGATCGCCGAGGGCAGCCGAGAGGGCCCCGACCCGCGAATCATCGCTGGCTCGGGAGAGTGCCTTGGCTTTAAGTTCGGAAATGCTCATGTGTTCCATTGTCGCCCTCGTTACCATCGTTCGCAATGGACGGGCACGATAATCCCAACTTCAAACGCCGCCGAATCCTTTTCGGGGCCGCTTCACTAGGTCTCGCGCTGATTGCGGTGGTCGCATGGCTGACCTTGCGCGACCCTGGTGATGTAAGCAACACCAAGGCCACCTTCACGACAACGACCACAAAGCCCGTAGCCCCCACAGATGTCAAGTGGCCTCTCTACGGCTATGACGCGGCTAGGACCAAGTGGTTTCGTACCAGTGCCAAGCTCGGACCTCCATACCACCGAATGTGGAGCTACCGCGGGAAGAAAGTTCTCGAGTTCAGTCCGGTTGTAGGCCCCACCGGGCTGTACCTGCTCGATAACGGCGCCACGGTTCGTCGCATCAACAAGGAGACAGGCAAACAGATCTGGCGTCGCGGGCTCGGTTCTCTTGCCGCGTCCTCCCCGGCGCTCCCAGGGGACGGAAGGGTCTACGCAGTCACACTCCTTACCTCCCCAGGATCTGGCCATGGCTCCGCAACCGCAATGAACGCTATTACCGGAAAGACCATCTGGTCTAGGCAACTCCCGAGCAGGGCTGAGTCCTCCCCCCTTATTTCAGGCAATCGGATGATCTTCGGCACTGAGGATGGAACAGTCTTCTGCCTCAATAAGGCGAATGGCCACACTGTCTGGACTTACTCGGCCGGCGGCTCCGTAAAGGCGGCGCTTGCGCTCTCGAGCGGACGGCTCTATTTCGGCGACTACTCAGGCACGATCCAAGCCATTTCGCTCAAGAGCGGGAAGCGGATCTGGGCTCGGAGCGCGGGCGGGCGTTTCTACTCAACTCCCGCTGTTGCCTGGGGACGGATTTATGAGGGAAGCACTGACGGCCGCATGTACTCCTACACAACATCGGGTGAGCTGGCTTGGGCAAGGCAAACAGGCAATTACGTGTACAGCTCACCAGCGGTAGCTGACATCCCTGGAATCGGCCCCACCGTGTTTGCCGGCTCATATGACGGGACCTTTTACGCTTGGAGCGCAAAGACTGGGTCCACAACTTGGACCTACCCTGCCGGCGGGAAGATATCTGGCGGCGCCTTCGTGATTGGCAACTTGGTTTGGTTCTCCGACCTAGGCAACAAGCGCGTCGTAGCCCTACGGGCAAGCTCAGGTAAGTGGGTCTTCCAAATCGGCACAGGCGCATTCAGCCCAGCTGTCACCGATGGACGCAACATGTATCTGGTCGGGTACGGCGACATGTTCGGCCTCCGCCCGGTCCATAACAAGAAGTAGGAGCTCAGGCGGCTATCGGCCGAACATCGACACCAAGCGCGAGCAACGCGTTCTTTACTGTCTCCACCGTTGTCACTCCGTCATGGAGAATTGACGCCAGCAGCGCTGCATCAGCCCCGGTCTCAAAGGCAGCGGCCATGTGTTGGGGCGACCCTGCTCCACCTGAGGCGATGATGGGAACCTCGACCGCCTTGGCGGCCGCGTTGAGAAGATCAAGGTCGTATCCGACTTGGGTCCCGTCCCTGTCCATGCTCGTAAGAAGGATTTCACCAGCTCCAAGCCGTACTCCCTCCCGAATCCACTCAATGGCCTCTCTTCCGGACTCTTTACGCCCACCGGCAGTGAAGACTTCCCAAGAACCCCCAGACGCCCTCTCACGCGCATCTACTGCGAGGACAACACACTGAGATCCAAAGCGATCAGCCATTCGCGAGATCAGCGTTGGGTCAGCTACGGCAGCACTGTTAACGGCAACCTTGTCCGCTCCCGCGTCGAGAACTCCTTGGGCATCTTCGGGGGACCGGATCCCGCCACCGATCGTGAAGGGCACGAAGATCCGTTCCGCCACCCTCGAGGCGAGCTCAACAGCCGTAGATCGGTGGCTGCTTGTCGCTGTGACATCGAGAAAGACAATCTCATCCGCACCGCCGTGGTCATATCTCTCAGCAAGCTCGACAGGGTCGCCAGCATCCCGGAGGTCAAGGAAGTTGATCCCCTTGACAACACGTCCATTGTCAACATCTAGACAGGGGATAACCCGCTTGAACGCCATCAACTCCCCTTCAGTGCCGCGGTAGCCTCGGCGATAGTGAACTTGCCTTCGTGCAGAGCCCTGCCAACAATTACACCGGTGACATTGACTAGCCGGAGCCCTGTCATGGCAACGAGATCATCCAAGGACCCGATTCCCCCGGCGTAGACAATCGATCCCTTAGTGGTCGCCGAGACCTCCCGGATCTCATCAAGCCCCGGTCCTTCCAAAGTTCCATCCTTCTCTATTGCCGAATAAACAAACTGAGTAACGCCCTGCTGTGCGAGCCTGCCCATTACATCCACAACACGCTGGCCAGATTCCTCCGTCCAGCCCTCAACGGCAACGCCCCCTCCACGCCCATCCACGCTCACAACAAGCGCACGGCCGAACTCGGCAAGGGCTTGGTCAACTAGTTCGGGGTTATTGATTGCTGCGGTTCCCAGGACCAATCGCGAGACCCCAATTGCAGCAGCTGAGCGCAGGTCGTCGAGTGTGCGGAGGCCGCCCCCAAGCTCGATGGGAATGTCAACAGCCGCGACCATCCGGGAAACAACATCAAGCTGCTCTGGCCGTCCCGACTTAGCTCCATCAAGGTCAACCACGTGCAGAATCGAAGCCCCTTCAGCCTCAAAGCGTCGGGCGGCATCAGCCGGATCTTCCTCATAGACGATTTCGTCCTTGTAATCGCCCTTTCGGAGCCGCACCGTATTACCCCCGAGGAGGTCAATTGCTGGAAAGAGTCTCATGGTTAGATAGCGATCTTCTTGTCGACCGCAGCTGCAATCCCAGCAAAGTTTCCAAGCAGCCGTAGTCCGGCATCAGAACTCTTCTCTGGGTGGAACTGAACTCCGTAGATGTTCTCCCGCTCGACGGCCGAGGTAAACACTTCGCCGTGACTGGCAGTTCCAAGCACATCTTCCCGATCACCTGGCTCGGCTACGAACGAATGCACGTGGTACATGGCGGTCTCTGCCTCCAGGCCGGCTGTCAACTGTGATGGCCGTGACCACTGGACAAGACTCCAGCCAATGTGGGGAACGCGCTCATTGCCAGCATCCAACGGCCGAACGGTGCCGTCTAGGAGCCCAAGCCCCTCGGTGTCCCCCTGTTCGCCGGAACGCCCAAACAGCATCTGCATGCCCAGGCAGACACCGAGCAATGGGACGCGGTCGTGAGCCTGCTTCTTGAGGAACTCCGTAAAGCCCGATGCCGACAGGGCAGCCATCCCGTTAGGAAAGGAGCCGACGCCTGGAAGCATCAGTGCGGCGCAGCCTTCCGCATCTGCGGGTGAAGTGCAGCGGACCGGCGTCGAGCCCGTTTTTGAGAGCGCCCTAGTGAGCGACGTCAGATTCCCAGTCCCGTGGTCAACGACCGCGATCTTGGTTCCGACGGAGGATGACATCAGTCAGCAGTCGCAGACACGAACCAGGAACTCAGGACAGCGTTCCCTTGGTGCTTGGAACACCAGAACCGAGAGGATCGATAGCAACAGCAACCCTAAGGGCCCGTGCGAAGGCCTTGAACGAGGCCTCTATCAGGTGGTGTGCCCCACCAGCGCGTTGCTCCTCGATGTGAAGAGTGAGCCGCCCATTAGCCGCCACTGCGCGCATGAACTCCTCGAGCAGATCATGATCAAAGCCGCCCGTGACCCCGTCAGGCAGCGCGACATCAACGGCAGCAAAGGGTCGCCCTGAAAGGTCGATAGTTGCCGCGGCGCGAGCCTCGTCCATTGGAATGACTGAGTAGCCGTACCTGTTGATGCCGGAGCGATCCCCAAGAGCCTCGTCCAGAGCCCTTCCGAAACAGATCCCTACATCCTCAACCGTGTGGTGGGCACCCGTCTCGAGATCGCCCGTAGCCTTAACGGTCAGACCGAGCCCCGAGTGGCGTGCGAGTAGATCGAGCATGTGGTCGAAGAAGCCGATCCCAGTCTCCCGAGTGCCTTCCTCGGCCCCATCGAGGTTGAGCACAAGCGCGATGCTTGTCTCACCCGTTGTGCGTTCTATGTTGGATCTCCGGCTCATCTGGCTAGATGGTCGCAGGTCAGGCCCGTGTCATCAGGGCTGCAACGCGATCCATCTCCGTTGCTTTCAGTCTGTGGGAAACCGGGTTCGCAATCAGACGCGCGGTTGTGGTGGAGATCTCGTCCCGTGCCACCAATCCGTTCTCTCTCAAGGTCGCCCCTGATGCCACAAGATCCACGATCCCGTCCGCCATCCCAGTCAGCGGTGCCAACTCAACCGAACCCTTAACTTCAACGATCTCAACCTGCTTGCCATGGGCTGCAAACCAAGCACCGGCCTGCTTGGGGTATTTCGTCGCGACCCGGATGACTCCTAGGCGCGCGGCAGCAACATCCATTGGGTCGGGGTCACCCGCAATGCTGGCGACCACCATGGTGCAGCCGCCAAAGTCGAGGTCGGCCAGTTCAACAAATTCGCGGTAGGACTGCTCTACGAGAACGTCCTTGCCTGTGATGCCAAGATCGGCAGCTCCGGATTCCACATAAGTAGGTACATCAGAAGGACGGACCGTGACAATCCCGACGTCGGGGAAGTGAAGCTTCCGGTCGTTGCTGCGCACCTCTGCCGTGTCAATGCCGGCGCGCTCAAGGCAGTCCAGCGCTTCGACCATCAGGGCGCCACGGGGAATCGCGATTGTTAGACGGTCGCCACTCATGACCCTTCTCCTCGCTCCTCGCCCGCTACTGCCGCGTGGACGAGTTCGGTGTCTAGAGCAAAACCAAAGCCGCTGGCCGAGGATCCGAACGCCCGCATCAGCGCGTCATACGACCCGCCACCACCAAGCGCACGCCCAATTGCTGGGTCGTAGGCCTCAAAGACAATCCCGTCGTAGTAATCAATCTTCGGGGCGAGGCCTAGATCGAGCACCACTCGAGTCCTAAATTCGGGGGAGAGCGCGCCCACGACAGTTGTGAGGTCGCTCCATGCAGCTGAGTCCGGGTTGATGCCTATGCCGACCGGATCAAACCCTTCAAGGTCATCCCCATTGATGCGGGTACGCGCGATTGTCGCGGCCTGTGGAACCCCAAGCTCTTTCGCGAGGGCATCGACCGTCACAAGATCCTGGTCCCTCACGGCCTCAAGTAGTGCCCTGCTATCGGCATCGCTCGCGCCGGAAGCTTCGAGCAGCTCACCAAGGATACGCGCGTCACCGAGCCCAATCTGCCAGTCAGCGAGACCTGCGGAGGAGAGAACCTCGCCACAGAGCGCGAGGAGTTCGGCTGCGGCATCTATTGGTTCAGAACCGATCAGCTCAGCACCTAGTTGGAGGATTTCACGCGCCTCCCCGCTGCGTGGCTTCACACGCCGCCATGCCCGCGCGAGGTATGAGAATCGGAGCGGAAGGTCGTCCGTCTCGTAACGGGTGACAGCCACACGCACGATCGGCACAGTCATGTCGGACCTCAGAACAAGCGCATCTCCATGCTCGTCAATCAGGCGATAAGCAGCGCTTGGACCCAGCTCGGCTCCGGCCATGGCCCGCTCATATTCAAGGGTCGGGGTGCGGACTTCGCCATACCCCGCATTGTCGAGCAAGTCGACCATCACCCTTGTCATTTCACGCAGCTCACGCATCTCGTCGGGAAGCACATCGCGTGTTCCACTCGGAGCCGGTCTGGCGTTGGATCCATTCAAAGCTGGGGTCACCTGACCGCACCGTCCTCGACACGCTCAATCTTGGCGCCCAGAGCCCGGAGCCTCTCATCAATGCGTTCGTAGCCGCGGTCGATCTGGCGGATGTTCCCAATCTCAGTGATTCCTTCTGCGCAGAGAGCAGCAATCAGCATTGCCATGCCGGCACGAATGTCCGGCGACTCAAGCCGCTCGCCCTTCAACTGTCGGGGTCCGACAACAAGCGCCCGGTGCGGGTCACAGATAGTGATGGCCGCTCCCATTCCTTGCAGCTTGTCGGTGAAGAAAAGCCTGTTCTCAAACATCTTCTCGTGGATGATTACCGAGCCCGTTGACTGTGTGGCCAATGCCAAGGCAATGGAAGTGAGGTCTGCTGGAAAAGCGGGCCAAGGTCCGTCCTCTACCTTGGGCTGGTAACCACCCCAGTCATTTTGGATGACGAGTTCCTGGTTTCCTGGAACGAAGACAGTGTCTCCTTCGAGTTCGCTGCGCAAGCCAATCCGCTCGAAGACCATTCGGATCATTCGAAGGTCCTCCCCGACGACACCAGTGATCCTCATCTCGCCGCCCGTAACGCCCGCAAGCGCCATGAACGAGCCGATCTCAATGTGATCTGGGGCGACTGTGTGCTCACAACCGTGCAGGCTTCCACTCCCAGTTACCGTGAGCACGTTGGATCCAATCCCGGCGATGACAGCCCCCATCGACACGAGCATGCGTGCGAGGTCTTGGACGTGTGGCTCACTAGCCGCGTTACGGATAACCGAGGTGCCAGCAGTCAGAGACGCCGCTAGAAGGGCGTTTTCCGTACCCATAACTGATGGCTCATCCATCAGAATGTCAGTTGCCTTTAGGCCGTTGGGGGCAGCAATCTCAATGTCACGTCCGTGCTCGACCACGGCACCCATTGCGCGGAACGCGTCCAGGTGCGGGTCAAGTCTGCGCCGTCCGATGACATCCCCACCGGGAGGAGGCATCGTCGTCTTGCCGAGCCGCGCTAGAAGCGGACCGGCAAGCAGGAACGATGCTCTAATCCGCTCGGATAGCGCCCTGTCAATGAGGCCGTTCTCAACATTCTCGGCTTTCAGCACAACTGTGCCTGTGGCTGGACGGGCGATCTCGACACCCAGTGCACCTAGCAACTCAATCATGGTCTCAACGTCGGCAATAGCGGGAACGTTGTGGACAGTTACTTCATCTGAGGTCAACAGGGCAGCAGCAAGTATCGGCAGTGCGCCGTTCTTGTTCCCAGCGGGAACGACGGTGCCCGACAAGGGAACACCGCCCTCGATGATGAATTTCTCCATGGAGGTCGTCTTATTTCTACCGGCGTGATAGCCGGTGTTGAGAGCCTACCAGCGCCGGCCACCTGACCCATCGGCGTGGCCGATTACTCCCCCGTGTAGCCCGGAAAGCCCTCAAAACCAGTAGATCTTAGGAATCGTGAACGACGTCTTGCAGTACGTCCGACGCGTTCCGTACATTCGAACATATGTTCGCTTCACTTCTCAGAGCAGTCAAAGGGTCCGACAACTCGTCCCGAGCTGAGACAGCGCATGTTGATCGGGAGACTCAGCACGCAGCGGACCATCCACACCGGTTCCCATTGAGGAGTCGGGCCGCAGCTCGCCCGCGACGGCCTGGAGTGCCGCCGCGGGCGCAGCAGCGCTGCACATCGCCGCTCGTTCCAAAGTCGGGCATAGCTCTCCGAGCTGCCGCGACCTCCACAAAGACCTTTCACTAAGGGAACGACAACGACCACCTCAAGGGTGGTCGTTGATATGAAGAAACCGGCGGCGACCTACTCTCCCGGGCCCGTGAGGGCCAAGTACCATCGGCGCTGAGAGGCTTAACTGCTCTGTTCGGAATGGGAAGAGGTGTTTCCCTCTCGCCATGGCCACCGGAAAATTGTCAAGACCACCCCAGGCGGGCCTTCAGAACCACACAGAGCCAATGACGGGCTTTTACAATAAATAAAACCGTAAAGCCCTCGACTAATTAGTACCGGTCTCCTACAGGCGTCACCGCCCTTCCAGATCCGGCCTATCAACCTGGTGGTCTACCAGGAGTCTTACTCTCTTAAAGAGATGGGAGAACCAATCTTGGAGCTGGCTTCCCGCTTAGATGCTTTCAGCGGTTATCCAATCCGTACGTAGCTAACCTGCGATGCCCTTGGCAGGACAACAGATACACCAGAGGTGCGTCCATCCCGGTCCTCTCGTACTAGGGACAGATCTCCTCAATTCTCCAACGCCCACAGCAGATAGGGACCGAACTGTCTCACGACGTTCTGAACCCAGCTCGCGTACCGCTTTAATGGGCGAACAGCC
>CAFBLU010000015.1_pt1 | contig 37621 bp, 30 predicted proteins | sample 7268271 | NCBI WGS metagenome assembly CAFBLU01 (sample SAMEA6814044, study PRJEB35770) | freshwater metagenome | biome: Freshwater; feature: Freshwater reservoir; material: water | place: Czech Republic | collected 2017-05-23 | depth 30m m
CGGAAGAGGTGGCCTGAGCCAGCGAACAAGGACCCGACTGCTTCCTGGATACGGGCGCCAGCGGAGTCCAACAGCCAGACCAGTGGCATGCGTTTACTCAAGGCCATCTCGCGCATGCGGGCAACCTTGGCTTCTCCGGTCATGCCCATTGACCCTGCCATCACGGTGAAGTCGTAGGCAACAACGGCTACGGGGCGACCGTCAACCTTGCCCCAGCCGGTGATCACACCGTCAGCGGGAGCCTCTTTGTGTTCTAGCCCGCGGACTGAGTAGTGGATTCCAGCGTGTACGCCAAGCTCAACAAAAGTTCCCTCATCAACGAGCAGGTCTACGCGTTCGCGGGCAGTGAGCTTCTCGGCAGCGTGCTGCGCGGCGATCTTCTCCTCACCCCCACCAAGCTGTGCTTTGGCGCGGCGCTCAGCGAGCTCCTCAACCAATGGGCGCAGAAGCGAGGTGGGCTGTTCTTCGCTCATCGTCCTTTCCATTCTGGGTCACGTTTCTCAAAGAAGGCAGAAACACCCTCTTGGAGGTCCTCGGTGGAGAACGCAAGTGTCAGGTTGTGACGCAGGTACTGGAGTGCTTCCTCAAGTGGCATGTCCTGCTGGCGGTGAATGGCGTCCTTGCCAAGCTTCATCAGCACTGGCGAGCGCGACGCAAGGCGAAGTGCCCAGTATTGGACGGCCTCATCAAGCTCGGCGTCAGGAACAACCTTGTTGACAATCCCAATCCGTTCAGCCTCGACAGCATCAATGCGATCACCCAGGAGCAGCATTTCCGTTGCCTTCTTGCGCGGAACATTGCGGTAAATCAGCGCCATGATCATGAACGGGAATGTCCCCACGTTGATCTCCGGCGTGCCAAAGCTCGCGGACTCACCGGCGACGATCAGGTCACACGCAAGCGCCAGGCCAAGTGCGCCGGCCAACACATGCCCTTGGGCGCGGCAGAGCACTGGCTTGCCAAGTTCACCGATCAGAACAAACAGCTCGGGGAACTTCGATGTCCCAGCATGCTTGTGGACAAGTGGCACATCGGAAGCGAAGCCGGCGAGGTTGCCACCGGACGAGAACGTGCGGTCGTCAGTTGACGCGAGCACGACTGCTTGGACGTGTATGTCATCGCGGGCCCGTTCGAATGCTGCGATCAGCCCATCGAGCATCTCGTTAGACAGACTGTTGCGCGTTGAAGCGTCGTCAAGTGAGATGGTCGCCACCCCTGCCTCAACGGCGTAAAGAACCGGTGTTTCCTTCGCGTTTGTGTCCGTCTCAGCCATACAGCCTCCCGTCAAGCGTCTGATCTCTCTTGAACCCTGCCAGATAAGTGCCCACGGCGTGGATGCGTGCAAACGCGCCGACGGGCCGCTTGGGGGTTCACGCGGGCCGCCGAGTTGGATACCGTGACCATCAGAGGGGACCGCCCTGCGGCCTCAACTGCCCACCAACGAGGAGACGACAGATCCATGTCCGCCACAGACGACGTACTCAAGCCAGATTTTGATGCTCAGCAGAAGCACTTCATCTTCAACGATGACCACGAGCAACTGCGGCAGTCGATCGCCGCTTTCGTTGCCAAGGAACTGACTCCACACGCTGAAGAGTGGGAAGAGACAACGTTCCCTGACTCTGTAATTCATCGCATGGGTGAGCTTGGTTTCCTCGGCCTCTCAATGCCAGAGGAGTACGGCGGACAGGGTGGCGACTACTACTGCAACCTTGTCTTGGCAGAGGAAATGGCTCGGTCAAACTCCGGCGGCCTCGCAATGGGCGTCGCAGTCCACACGGATATGGCAATGCCCCCAATCCACCTGTTCGGTACTGAGGAGCAGAAGCAGGAGTGGCTTGTTCCAGCGATCAAGGGTGAGAAGATCCTTAGCCTTGGCATCACTGAGCCAGACGCTGGTTCAGATGTCTCTGGCATCAAGACACGTGCGGTACGTGATGGCGACGAGTACGTCATCAACGGGTCAAAGACCTACATCACCAATGGTCACCGGGCGGACGTGATTGTTCTTGTAACCAAGACCGATCCAGACGCCGGCTATGACGGCTTCACGCTTTTCCTTGTGCCGATGGACTCACCTGGCGTGATCCGTGAGAAGAAGCTTGAGAAGCTCGGCATGCACGCTTCAGACACGGCACTTCTGGCCTTCCAGGACGTTCGCGTCCCGGCGTCAGCGATGCTCGGGCAAGAGGGCAAGGGCTTCTACCACATCATGTGGGAGCTTCAGGGTGAGCGCCTGATCGGCGCAGCCGGCTGCGTTGCTGGTGCACAGCTCTGCTTTGACAAGACCCTTGAGTACGCAATGGAGCGTCAAGCATTCGGCCGTCAGATCGGCAAGTTCCAGGTGATCCGTCACAAGTTCGCGGAGATGGCCACCAAGATAGAGACCGCACGCCAGATGACCTACATGACCGCTTGGAAGTTCAACAACGGTGAGTACCCAGTGCGTGAGATCAGCATGGCCAAGCTTTACAGCGCAAGGATCGCTGTTGAGGTTGCCGACGAGTGCATTCAGATCCACGGTGGCGCCGGGTACATGAAGGAGTACGGCGTTGAGCGGACTTGGCGTGACATGCGCCTCAACCGCATTGGTGCTGGTACCGACGAGATCATGCTTGATGTCATCGGCCGCTCCTACGGCCTCTAAGCCAACAGAGCTGACCGTCAACTAATCGGCATGAGCGACCAGGGCGTACTGCGGCCAGACTTTGTGGCTGCGGGCGCCCCGATCCCGCCGTTCACCGCTGAGCATGAGGCGTTCCGCGTCTCAGCCAGAGGTTGGATTGAGCAGCAGCTCCTCCCCCACGCTGATCAGTGGGAGGAAGCAAAGTGGTTCCCCAATGAGATGTTCGGTGCGATGGCCGAGCAGGGCTTCATCGGCCTAAAGTTCGACCCTGCTTACGGCGGTGATGGTGACGAGGTTGCCGCTGCCGTCCTCGCGATGGAAATGGCGCGCTGTGGGTCCGGTGGTGTTGCCGCAGGCCTTGGCGCTCACATGGAAATCGCCCTGCCGCCAATCGCCAAGTTTGGAACCGAGGACCAAAAGCAAAGGTGGTTGGTCCCTGGGATCAAGGGTGAGCTGATCGCCGCACTTGCGATCACCGAGCCTGACGCTGGCTCTGACGTTGCGGGCCTTCGCACGACGGCTAAGCCTGTCGACGGGGGTTGGATTGTCAGTGGTGAGAAGTGCTACATCACCGGTGGTTGCCGAGCGGATGTTCTGGTCACAGCAGTGCGCATGGAAGGCACCACCCGCCACGACGGCATCACCTTCCTCATGATCGAACGCGGCGAGGGCGTTGAGTCAAGCCCCTTGGAGAAGTTGGGTTGGCACGCTTCCGATACCGCCCTGATCAAGTTCGATGAGGTCTTTGTTCCAGAGGAGAACCTGCTCGGCGCCGAGGGCCAGGGCTTCGCTCTGATCATGGCCAACTTCCAGTGGGAGAGGCTGACAATGTCACTCGGTGCGATTGGTGGAATGGAGGTTTGCTTTGAGCAGACTGTCAAGTACGCGCAGGAACGAGAGGCGTTCGGTCGCCCCATCTCCAAGAATCAGGTGATCCGCCACAAGTTCGCTGAAATGGCCACCAAGATTGAGACCGGCCGCGCCCTCAGCATGCACGCTCTCCGCATGCATGTGGCTGGGGAGAACGCGGTTAAGGAGGTCACCATGGCAAAGCTCTTCACCCAGAAGGCCGCCTTTGAGGTTGCCGACGAGTGCCTTCAGATCCACGGTGGAGCTGGCTACATGGTCGAGTACGGAATTGAACGCGCGGCCCGCGACGCCCGCCTTGGCCCCATTGGTGGTGGCACCGACGAGGTAATGAAGGAAATACTCGGGAAGATGCTCGGGCTCTAGCCTCTCGCCTAGACCTAGTACTAGGAGTCATAGGCAAGGTCAACCAGCCTCCTGCGCCCATTCGCGCTCCTATATGACGGACCGCCGAACGCCCTAACTAGGCCGTAGAAGACTGATGCGACTGAGCGGCAGAGTCTGTTGCCAATGTGGTCAGGCCGATGAACGTCGCACGACCGATTCATCCCAGTGCGGAACCCTGCGTCACACCAATCTTTGGGATAGGGAGTTTCGCGGTGCTCAGGGTGGCGGCCCCCATCCCAACCGAAGCCCTTGCCGGCATAACACCGGTCATGCCAGTCACAGATCGCTACAAAGTCGTAGATCCTGTTGCGGTCCTTCCACTCGGTCACCCGGCCCAGGATCCCAGGGCCGCAGCCAGCAGCCTTGGCCGGCTGAACGCCCATCGCTAAGACCAGCGACGTGGAGCAGGCCGCCGCTACCGCCAGCCGGGATCGCAGGCTTCTGCCAGCCGGCCAGACCCGGTGGACTGCGTGATGCGAGGCTTGGCTGGGCACCTCCCCAATGCTGCAGATGCCGCCGTGCCGAATCGACACCACCCTGTGCGAATCCAGCGGGAGAATTGCCAACACTCAGACTGCCAGCCAGCGCCGCTTCGTGGCAGACTCCCGAACAACCGTCCTAACCGAATTAGAAGGAGCTGGAACACATGGGAGTACTTGATGGAAAGGTGGCAATTGTCACCGGCTCAGCACAAGGCATTGGCCTTGCCACGGCAAAGCTGCTCAGCGAGCAGGGTGCCAACGTTGTAATCAACGACCTCGACGCTGACAAGGCTGCCGAGTCCGCCGCAACATTCGCTGGTGAGACCGCCGTCTTCGGTGGCGACATCACCAAGGAAGGCTCAGCTGAAGGCCTGATCGACACTGCGATCAACGCCTGGGGCAAGATTGACATCATCGTCAACAACGCCGGCTACACCCTTGACGCGCCCGTCCACAAGATGAGCGACGACTGGTTCCAGAAGATGCTTGACATCCATGTCATCGCACCATTCCGGATCATCCGCGCAGCAGCACCACACCTGCGCGAGCCAGCCAAGGCCGAGAAGGAGCAGGGAATCGAAGTCTTCCGCAAGGTAGTCAACGTCTCCTCAATCTCAGGCACCATGGGCAACGCTGGTCAGGCCAACTACTCAGCAGGCAAGAACGCTGTTGTTGGACTCACCAAGACAGTTGCCAAGGAGTGGGGTCAGTTCAAGGTCAATGTCAACGCTGTTGCCTTCGGTTACATCGAGACACGCCTGACCGCTTCCAAGGTTGACGACAATGTCATGGAGATCGACGGCGAGAAGGTTCAGCTCGGCATTCCAGACCAGATGCGCGGAATGGCATCAATGCTGATCCCAATCGGTCGCCCAGGCACACCAGAAGAAGCCGCCGGTGGCGTGTTCTTCCTCTGCTCACCATGGAGCAACTACGTACACGGTCAGGTCCTCAACATCACCGGTGGTCAGTTCACCGGTATGACAACCTGATCGTCTGACAAGCCAAAAGGTTTGCGAAAGGGTCGCCTTGAGGGCGGCCCTTTCTTTGGCCAAGGCCCACACGGCAGCCCACTTGCGCGCCTGCGCCGCCTGCTGCAATTGGGGGGCTGGTCACTTAAAAGATTTCATTGGGAGTTGGAATTAGGAGTACGGTCACTCTTTAAGTCGATGGATCCTCCATTCGATTCTCTCAACGAAAGAGGTTCGAATGCTCGTCGCACTTCCCTCCGCAGGACGTTCACGTACCCCAGTGCACTTCGCGTGCGCGCTCATTGCGAGCGTTGCGTTTGCCGTTTCCTTCTCCGCCACAGACGCGCAGGCGGGAACGCCGATGATCAGCGTGGGACACCAGTTCTCCTGTGGCGTGACTGTCGCTGGGGAAGGGCTCTGCTGGTGGGGTCAGGCTGGTGACGGTCAGGGCAACGTGCCCTTGGGCAAGACATGGTCGTCGATCGCAGCTGGCTTCACTCACTCCTGCGGGGTAACCACAAGCGGGGAAGGCTTCTGCTGGGGAAACCTCTACAGCGGCGAGGGAAACATTCCAAGCGGGAAGACTTGGTCGGCAATCACTGCCGGTTATGATCACTCATGTGGAGTCACTACGAGCGGAGAAGGCTTCTGCTGGGGGAACAACTTGGCGGGCCGTAATGACGTCCCCACCGAGAAGACATGGTCTGTAATCACGGCTGGAGGGTTTCACTCGTGTGGAGTCACTACCAGCGGTGAAGGTCTCTGCTGGGGGAATTATTCCCAGGCCGGTCAAATGGATGTTCCAAGTGGGAAAACATGGGCATCAATCAACGCCGGTTGGACATTCTCGTGCGGCGTGACGACCAGTGGCGAAGGCCTCTGCTGGGGCGATAACGGGAACAGCAACGACCTCGGGCAGACAACTGTGCCAACAGGCAAGACTTGGTCAACGATCACTGCAGGTGACTCGTACGCATGTGGTGTTACGACGAGTGGCCAAGGACTTTGTTGGGGCGCCAATCAGGGCGGGCAGACCACTCCTCCTAGCGGTAAGACATGGTCTGCAATCAGCGCCGGTGGAAGCCATGCGTGTGGTCTGACAACGAGCGGCGAAGGCCTGTGCTGGGGAGGGGACGGTTCAACCCCTCCCGATTACGAAGAGGAGACCCCGGGGTCCCCTGCGGACGGAAGACTTGATGTTCCTGTAGGGAAGTGGGCTGGTGCTCCGGTGGTAGTAGAAACCACCGCCGCACCGCGCCTCCTCGCGGCTGTAGCGCTGACCCGCAACCCCCGCACCACGGTCACAAGCCTGACCCTGAGAGCATGGGCGGACAAATCGCATGGAGCCAACACGGTCACAAAGGTCGAGTACTGGAACCACACGGGACAGCCGAAGAACACCAGAACGCCAAACGGCGGTTACGTCCGCGCCTACTCCCCAACAATCACCCTTCGCCCGGGACAGGTCGCGTTCTGGGTGCGCGTAAAGGACTCAAAGGGCACCTGGTCGAGCTGGTACCGGACGAGGTTCAGCTCAACGGGATTCCTCGGCTGGTAGCAGGGATTCAAACTCAGAGCAGACTGAATTACGCGGAAACCTTGGTCTTTGAAGGCCTAGCGCCCTTGTAAGTGTGGGCCAGTCGCAAGATTGGCCGCTCGACGAAGTACCAGCTGAACGCAGCGATCGAGAACGCAACGGCCATCACCGCAGCTATTGCAAAGGGCAACTCGAGCAAAGGCAGGGTGCCCCTCCCGATCCAATCGCTTAGCCAGCGCAAAAGTGCCATGTGCCAGATGTAAAAGCCGTATGACACAACGCCGACCCAAGCAATCGGCCTCAGTCGGTACACCGCGCGCAGTGTGCCACCGCCACGCATCATCACCACACCCGGGACTATCAGCAGCGCGGCGATTGGCACCTTCAGAACCGCGCTAGTCAGAGCAATCACAGGCCAGGTCGGCGACAGCGGACCATCCGGTGCCGTGACCAAGCAGACAACCGCGTACAGCGCGACCGCAAGCCCAACACAGACACCTGGCTTGCCAAACAGTCGGCCAACGGTTCGCTCCAGCGCAGTACGCGGGCTGGCGAGGCTCAGTAGGGCGAGTAGAAAGCCTGCGCCGAACATGTCCAACGTCGCGGGGAGCGTCACCAGCAGTGGCTGATGGGACTCATGGATTGTTGTGTGCTTAACAGCCCAGGCCTTCCAACCGATACTCGCGAGGATCAGTGCACCGGTAAGCAGACCCTCAACCCGAATGGGATTCGCCCTCCCCCGCGTCACGCGAGCGGTCAGGAGCGCCCAGAACGGCAGGAAGATGTAGTAGCTGACCTCAACGCAAATCGTCCAGGCAGGCTCAACCGGGTTCCCCCATGTGGAGCCCTTGCCGGAGTAGATCTGCCCGAAGAGGAAGTAGTCGCGGACACCGTGCAGGGTGAACACATCGGTCCCCCGGCCAAGTAGACCAAGGATGACGAGCGCAAGCCAGTAAGCCGGGATGATTCTCGCGGCCCGCCTCAGCGTGTACTTGCCAAGCCTTGGGGAATCAGCTCCGGCAACCCGCGCGGCTAGGAACGGTCTGTAAAGCAGGAACCCCGACAGAACAAAGAACACCGCGACAGCCTGCGGGCCGAGCGCGCCCATCACAGATGTGAAGCCGCGCATGGGGGTCTCCCCCACACGACTCGCCCACGTCTCCATGTCCGAATACCTCAAAACCAACCAACCGTGGAAGCAGAACACAGAGAGTGCTGACAGCCCTCTCGCCGCGTCAAGGAGCGGGAAGGAGTCCGGCCGAGCACCACCGATCGCCTTCAGCTCAGGCTGGTCAGCCCCCGGTGTATTCTTCAGCTCGCGGGCCATCCGCACCGCATCCTATGTGCGGTGCCCTTCTCCCGCGCCAGCTGGGTACTAGAAAGCGACCGTCTCAGCTAAGCCTGCGACAACCTCTGAGTACATGACCTGTTTGATCGCACCCACCGTGGAGCGCGTCTTGCCGGCAAGGGCTTGCGCTCGCTGGATCGCCTCGGGCAACACCTGATCCTCGACAACGGCGATATCGGCGATTCCCGCCGCAACCGCATCATCAGCAGCAAAGCGACGCCCTGTCAGCATCGTGTCGTAAGCAGCTGCTGGTCCGAGCTTGGCCTGCACGAGACTCGCCATGCCCTTGGTGAAGGGAATGTTGATGTCGACCTCTGGCAAGCAGAAGAAGCCGCGGTCGTTGCGCATGACCCGCTGGTCACAGGCCAAGGCGAGCATGCCTCCGCCAGCAAACGCATGACCGTTGACACCTGCGATGACAGCCGTGGGGAAGGTGACGAGTCGGGAATAGAGCTCCTGAAGGCCGTTGACAACCATGGACGCTCCGCCTTCCTCGGCGGCCATCATCCAGTCAAGGTCAAGTCCATTGCAGAAGAACTTTCCTTCGCCCGTCAGGACAACTGCTGCTGGGCCTTCCGACGCCTCGACCTCATCGAGCGCTGCCTTAAAGGCGTCCAACATTGTTGGGTTGAAGCGGTTCTCCTCCGCAACCATTCGAAGCACGAAGACGTCATCACTGCGGGTGACTTCAATCACTTGCTACTCCCTTGTGTTTGTTGCGTCAGCCAGTGGCGATAACGCTGAGCGGAACGGTCACCTTATACGGAGCAGTATCCGTCGTCCTGATCAGAAGTGTCCCCATCAAGATTCCTGCGGCCTTGGGTTCAGCGCGCACTTGGACCTTGCACGTCGCGCCTGGGGCAAGGCTCGTATGACCGCAGGTTGTCGCCACGACAACAAACCCCGCCGTAGCCACTGGGGCATTGAAGCGGCGTGCCTTCCCAGTCCGGTTGGTCACTGTCACCGTTGAAACCGCGGACCGCTCCCTGACCGCGGTGACCGGGAAGTCGACAGCGCCTGAATCTGCCACCGGCAGGCCCTTAACAAGGGTCTTGAACACGGCTGTAACCGGTACTTCGATGAGGCCTGCATCAAACGCAATCGACAGGCTGGTCGCTGAGTGCGCGAGAGCGGGGCTGAAAGCTCTCAAGAGAATGTCGCACGACTCACCGGGGGCCACAGACTTCGAGCAACCGTTCTGCGCCACCACAAATCCGCTGCCCTTGGGTGACAGTGCTGGACCCCCCACCGTCACATCGTGATCAAGCGTGTTCGTGACCGTAATCCGCCTTAGCTCTGAACTCTGCCCCGCGTAAGCCGTTGGGAATGCAGGCTTAGTGACAGCCCCGTTGGCACCAACCCCTTCGAGTGGTCGGATCAGGGAAGGGTCCGGACCGTCATACGAAAGTGTCAGCTGATCCACAACCCGACCAACCGCGCTGGGAGCGAAGCGGATGCGGATTTCGCAACTGGTCCTGTCAGGCAGTGCCCCTGAGCAGCCATTTGAGGCGATCACGAAGTGGCGCTTGTAGCGGAGGGCAGCGACAATCCCATTCACAGTCGCTCCCGTGTTGTTGTCAACACGGAAGGCCCTATCAACGCCAAAGCCAACAATCGCAAAGCCACCAACTGGGAAGGACCCAAAGTCCGGCGTCGCTGAGAGCGTCAGGGTCTCCTCCGTGCCGGTGACAGCAAGGTTGATTGGAAGGAAGAAATCCTTCTCCTTGACCCCATTGCCGTAGTAGACGCGTAGCGCCGAGTTTGTGGCGTCTGAACCTGTTGGAGAACCCGACACGCCCAGCAAGCAGGTGGCTCCCGGCAGCAGCTCTTTGCCACTGCAAGCGTCAGATGTCAGACGGAACCGGCTCCCGACGGCCAGCGCTGTTCTAACTGTGAACGGATTCGACGACCGGTTGGTGATCTCAACCCTTTGCGAAGGCGACCAGTGACCAATCGCTGTGCGGCCCAGGTCAACCGTGCTTGGGCTGGCCGCTGCCGCCTCTGGAGTGCGCGTCCCCGCGAGCTTGACATCAAGGTTGTCGACACCGTCGGGCCCAACCCTGCCGATTCGCAACCTGGATGCAAGCTGGTCACTGCCGCCCGCCGATGGTGCGGCAACCACGGTGACCTTGCACTTGTCACCCGTCTGGGCGAGCGTAACCCCAGAGCAACTCTCGCTCAAGACGCGGAACCCGTCCTCCATCACCGTTACCGAACCGAGCTGAACTGGCCCGTCGCTGACATTCTCGAAGGTGATGTCCTTGGCTGGGCTGCGCGAACCAGCTGGAGTTGGATTGAATGTGTAGGAGGCGTCTGAGGCTAGGTCGGATGTGACCGGCGGGGCGCCTGGTGTGTCGGAGAAGTTCGCGGTTGTAGCCCAAGTTCCCGAGGCGTCGGTCCAGGCAATCCCGAAAGCCCCAGTGAAGGGCGCCGTGCGCTCAGCGAACGGCCTGATCCGCAGGGCGCATGACTCGTCGGGCCCGAGCGTCCGGCCCGCGCAACTCGCTGCATCAAAGAGGAAAGTCCCGGCAAGCCGTGAGATCTTCTCCACTGTCACGGGAGCCGCCGAGTGGTTCTTCAACACGAGGTCCTTAGCCGCACCCCACCACCCTGCAGGGGTTGACTTCCATGCCAAGACCATCTTCTCGTTATAGGTGGGTGCCACCTCTGTCGAGTCCGGGGAAGGTTGGGCTAGGGACGGAGTGACGCCGTCGCCTGCCAACTCGACCTTAAGCGGCGGACCTGAGTTGTCCTCTATCCCAACGGTCACTAGGCCTGCGCGGCTCCCAGCACGGGTCGGAATGAACCGGACGGTAACCTCGCACGCCTCGCGAGGAGCCAAGCGGGCAGCCGCGCAGGAGCTGGACACAGGATGGAAGTCTCCACTGACCGTGCTCGCCGCGAGTCCGACAGCGCGACGGCCAACATTGGTGATCTTCACGACTTGATCATCCGCCCCAAGGTCAGCTTTTGAAGCTCGGGAGTTGAGGGGGACCTGACCGAACTCCATGCGAGTTCTACTGGGCATCAAGCTCGCAGGAGGAGAGAACGTCAGATCCCCACCGACTACATCCGCCTTGGTTGGACCGAGGTTGCCTGCGCGGTCGCGGACCGTTCCCTTCGTCAGGGTGAGGCTTACCGTCCCCTCGAACGAGTCGGGGCCAGCGGACACCGTCACCGTGTAAGGCCCCGAGCCTGACCCATTTACCGAATCAACGGACCACCCGGTGCTTGTGCCGCCAACCGTGAAGGCCGCCGGGGTTGGGTCAACCACGGGCTCGCTGAAGCTGATCGTCCAGGTGAGTGTCGTGCTCTCGCTGGGGCTTGGACTGGTTGGTACCAAGTCACCAGACTCAGGGGCGATTGTGTCAACCGCCCAGTTAACCGTCGCCTGCTCGCTCTCGTTACCGGCAAGGTCCGTCTGTTTCACAGAAACGCTGTGCTCGCCTTCCGTCAACCCGCTCAGCGTCACGGGCGAGTCGCCGCAGTCGGAGTACGAACCGCCATCAACAGAACAGCTGAACGAAGCACTCGCCTCACCAGAGAACGCAATGGATGCCGAGGTTGAGTTCGTAAACGCACTCGGCGCCCCGGACAACACTGGGGCACTTGGCACGGACGTGTCAACAGTCCACGACACTGTCCCAGCGACAGAGGTGTTGCCAGCCTGATCAGTCTGCTTCACCGCAAGGCTGTGCGCCCCATCAGCCAGACCGGTCAGGGCCTTCGGGCTCGAGCAGGCAGAGTAGGCGCCGCCATCAACAGAACAGGTGAACGAAGCACTCGCCTCACCAGAGAACGAAATCGACGCTGAGGTGGAGTTGGTCCGCGCTGCGGGCGCCCCGGACAACACTGGGGCCGTTGGCGCAGTCGTGTCAACAGTCCACGACACCGTCGCCGCAACAGACGCGTTGCCAGCCTGGTCCGTTTGCTTCACCGCAAGGCTGTGCGCTCCGTCAGCCAGGGCCGACAGCGCCTTCGGGCTCGAGCAGGCAGAGTAGGCGCCGCCATCAACAGAACAGGTGAACGAAGCACTCGCCTCACCAGAGAACGCGATAGTGGCTGAGGTGGAGTTGGTGATACCCACTGGCGCCCCAGACAACACTGGCGCCGTTGGCGCAGCCGTGTCAACAGTCCACGACGCTGTTGCCGCAACAGACGTGTTGCCAGCCTGGTCCGTCTGCTTCACCGCAAGGCTGTGCGCCCCATCAGCCAGGGCCGACAGCGCCTTCGGGCTGGAGCAAGCTGAGTAGGCGCCGCCATCAACAGAGCAGCTGAACGAAGCACTCGCCTCACCAGAGAACGAAATCGACGCTGAGGTGGAGTTGGTCCGCCCTGCGGGCGCCCCAGACAACACTGGCGCTGCTGGCGCAGTCGTGTCAACAGTCCACGACGCTGTTGCCGCAGCAGACGCGTTGCCAGCCTGATCAGTCTGCTTCACCGCAAAACTGTGCGCCCCATCAGCCAGACCGGTCAGGGCCTTCGGGCTGGTGCAGGCAGAGTAGGCCCCGCCATCGACAGAACAGGTGAACGAAGCGCCAACCTCGCCGCTGAGAATGAAGGACGCCGAACTTGAAGCAGTCGGGGACAGAGGACTACCCGACAGCGTTGGTGCTGCCGGTGCCGTGCGGTCAAGCGTCCACGACGTGTTTGTAGCCGCCGAGGTTCCGTAGCTGGTGACCTGCTTGACATAGACGGTCTTGGCTCCGTCAGTTGTAGAGAGATTCCACGGGGAGGAATACGGATTCCAAGCTGAAGTGCAGGCCGTGAAGGTTGAGTTGTCAACCGAGCAGGTGAATGTGGCCCCGAGGACGCCCGTCAAGGTAATGGACGCTGAAGCGAGGTTCGTCGGGCTGACCGGAAGCGTCGAGAGAGTAGGTGCCGAAGGCACATTGGTGAGCACGGCGACCACCTTGTCCCCGTTGGTTTCGGTGAACCACATACGCCCATCAGGGCCGGCAACCATCCCGTTGTATGCGGGGGACCCGCCGGCCCCGGCGTACTCCGTGAACACCCCCGTGGTAGAGACAGTTGCGACCTTGTTGCCAGAATCTTCAGCAAACCAGATCAGCCCATCGGAACCTGCCGCAATGGCATTTGGCCTGGAGCCTGAGGTTGGGATCGTGTACTGAGTGACAACTCCAGCCGTGGTGATGCGCCCAATGCGGTTGCCAGTGGTTTCCGAGAACCAGAGGTTTCCGTCAGCTCCCGAAGTTATCCGCGTCGGACCCGAGCTCGAGGTGATTCCGGACGAGTATTCCGTGATGACACCCGCAGTGGTGATCTTGCCAACCCGGCTTCCTGAGTTCTCAGTGAACCAGAGGTTGCCATCCGGCCCTGCGGTGATGCCGTAGGCGCTCGATGACAGCCCAGTTCTGAACTCAGTGACGACGCCAGCCGGCGTGATCCTGCCGATGCGTGTTCGTCCGCTTTCGGTAAACCACATGTTCCCGTCAGGCCCTGCAGCAATGGAGAAGGGGTTCCCGCCCGATGTAATCCCTGTGGCGAACTCAGTTACGACGCCCGCGGGTGTAATCCGGCCAATCCGGTTCCCCGAGTTCTCGGTGAACCAGAGGTTGCCATCGGCTCCCAGAGCAATCCCAGTCAGAGCTGCGCCTGCGGAGATCCCGGTGCTGAATTCACTGATCACCCCTGACGGTGTGATTCTGCCAACCCGATTCCCTGCGTTCTCCGTGAACCAAAGGTTCCCATCCGGCCCAGAGACAATCCCGTAGGGATGTCCACCAGCCGTGATGCCGGTTGTATAGGTGCTTAGGGCGCCGACCGCTGCTTGAGCAGAGCCAGTGACGCTAGTGAGGCCGAAGCCCGTGCAGACCATCGCGACTAAGCAGGCCACGCGATAGGGACGGGTCAGCCACCCGCTACGGCTTGCGAGCGCGGGGAGGGACGTGGGGATATCGGGGGTGTGAAGTGGACTCAATGGCGCAACAATCAGAAGTGGTTCTGATAGCTGCCGCCCGGCCCTGCGGCATTACATTCCGGAGTGCTTGGTCAGCAATTTGTGCTGACCGTTTGCCCCGGGTTGCTCACACTAACTCAGCGTGAAAATCCCGCAACACAAATTTGAAGCCAAGGCGAGAAGGTGCTTGCCTTGGCGGATTAGGAAGGGTTTCAGGCGATCGCGCCCGGCTCAAAACAGCAACCGGTTGCGTAAGTGCCAGACCCGGAACAGAGCCAAGCAGTCAAGTCCCCAAGACCTGGGGCGACAGAATCCTTCGGGCAGATTGCAACCACGCGGATGTCAAAGCGAGCCCACTCAGTCCCAAGTGACTTGGCCATATTCGCTAGACCATTAGCCGCTGCGCGAGCGCCCGCCCCAAGATCGGCCGGTGGAGCGAGCAGAACGATGGTCCCACCGCCGTTGCCGATCATCGCGCTGGTGGCAGCAGCCCGAGCAACTCGCCAACCCGTGTCCAGAGCGGACGCCATTCCCTCATCAGCGCCACGCCCAAAGACTGAGCCAAGGTCAACTACCCCAGCGTCAAGCCGGCCGTGACGGGTCGCGATGCCCGTGGCTTCAGCCTCAGCGCGCGTGTCGTCCCAGGACGCGGGGTCCTCCCACCGTTCGACCGTGGCGCCGTACGCCTCCGATAGTTGGGTGGCAGGACCGGCGAGCAACACAACCCGGTTGGCTAGAAGGTCTGGACGGACTGCAACTTGGAGGGGCTCCATCCGGTCAGCCTATTTGACCGGGAGCGCTGGGAGTACCGTTCATTGGGATGGATCCTGTGGACATCAAACCACTGAGCCTTCCCCTCCCGGGTGGTAGCGAGGGCGCTTCGGTCACAGTCCGCCCGCTTCTTACGGCTGAACTTGCCGTCCCACCAGGTTTCTTCGACGCTCCAACAGGGCGCTTCGGGAAGCTAGGCCTGTGGCTGAAGCTGATCCGTGGCGCCAAGCCAGACTGGCCAAACTGCCCGGTCCCCGCATACCTCGTTACGCACCCGACGGCCGGGCACTTCCTGATCGACACAGGCCTGCACCGCTCTTGCGCGCAGCCCGGTGGCGGCAACCTCGGCAAAGTGGGCCGCTTCTACCGCATCGAGATGAACCCAGGTCAGTCCGCTGCCGAGCGGCTTGACTCGCGTGGGATCAGCCCGGACTCCCTCAAGCTCGTCGTCATGACTCACCTCCACAACGACCATGCGTCTGGCTGCCAAGACTTTGCCAACGCCAAGTTTGTCTGTGATGCCCTTGAGTGGGAGGCCGCCCACGCCAAGCGTTCGTGGTTGAACGGCTACGAGACCACCCAGTTTGACCTTGCCGTTGATTGGCGGTCAGTGGACTACTTCAGTGATGACGCGGAACACTTCGCTGGCTTCTCGCGCACAGTGGACCTGTTTGGCGATGGGTCCGTTCGGTTGATCTCCACGCCCGGTCATTCCGCAGGGCACCAGTCGGTGCTGCTGCGTTTGGACCACGGTGAGCTGCTTGTTGTAGCGGACGCATCTGCCACTGAGGCAACGCTTGATGGCGACGCACGGCCGCTGTTGTTTGATGACCGGCATCGGTTCGAGCGCTCTCTAAAGGAGTTGCGTGGCTACCGCGCCCTTACCCCGAATGCCCTCCTCGTCCCTGGGCATGATGGGGATGCGTGGGCCAAGCTAGATGCCGTGTACGGCAGCGAGCAGGCTTAGGGCGCGCTAGCTGGAGGCTGGCTGTTCGTTGCGGCTGGCCGGTTGCCGCTTGGCGCGGTCAGCTTGGGCAACCTCACGGCGGCCTTTGGCGTCAAGTTCGGTGTAGAGCGACTTGATCCGGCCCAGAATCTGGTCGGCGACTGCTTGCTGGTCTTCTCTGGTGGAGTCAGCTCGCTTGGCCCAGCGGATGGCATCGCCGTAACGGACCGTGACCTTGGGGAGCACCAGTCTGCGCCAGTGGCGGACATTGGAGGAGCCGTGGATTGCGATTGGCACGATTGGCACGCCAGTTTCAAGCGAGAGCCGTCCGATTCCGTGCTTGGCCGTGTCGCTGATGCCACCCGTGCGTGACCGGCCGCCCTCGCAGTACATCAGTACGCAACCGCCGTCGGCAAGGATCTTCTTGGCGGTGATAAAGACCTCTTCGTCGCCCACGCCACGGCGCACTGGGAAGACACCGCCGTGCGTGTAGATCCAGCTCATTGGTGGCTTGAAGAGTTGGCTCTTGGCCATGAACCTCACATGCCTGCGCATTGCCATGCCCGCGAAGAAGTGATCGAGGTTGGAGAAGTGGTTTGGGGCGAGGATCACTGGCCCGTCCGGGACCTTGTCGGGGCTAATGGACTTGGCCCGATAGACGATCCAGCCGAGCAGACTCGTGACTATTCGGACGACTTCGTAGACGAAGTTTGGCTTCTTGTTGCGTGACCGCTCGTGGTAGCTGGCGAAAGCCTCTGCGGGGCGTTCATCGCGGTAGACCTGCGCCTTGATCGCTTTGGGGGATTCCTCAGGTGAACCGGACATTCCGTCAGATTACCCTTGACGGAGGGTGGTTTGAAGCCTGAGATTCAAGAAGTCCCGAGCCGCGCGCTGGCTAGGGCCTGGTGCCAGCCGGCTGTGAGCTCGCGGCGTTGGTCCGTGCTGATGCGTGGCTCGTGAGTGATTCGTACGCGTCGCCCTTGGCTTGCATCGTTCAGCGTCAATGCGCCAACGCCGATACCGGCAGCCAGTGCTGCGCCGAGCGCTGTGGTCTCTGACACCTCTGGGACCGTCACCGGGACACCAAGTAAATCGGCTTGAAATGCCATCAGCCAGTCGTTGTCTGTGGCGCCACCATCAGCTCGCAGTTCAGTCAATTCGTGGCCTGCAGAACCCGCCAATGCGGCTACTGCGTCGGCAACTTGGAATGCGATCCCTTCAAGTGTTGCTCGGACCAAATGGGCCTTGGTAGTGCCGCGCGTTAGCCCAGTGATTGTTCCTCTTGCATTGGGGTCCCACCAGGGTGAACCAAGGCCGGTTAGGGCTGGGACGAAGTGCACTCCGTCGGTTGAGTCAACGGACTTTGCGAGGGCTTCGGTTTCCGCGGCAGAGCTGATCAGCCCCAGGCCGTCCCTGAGCCATTGGACTGCTGATCCGGCGACGAAGATGCTGCCCTCAAGGGCGTAGTCGAGGCGATCACCAATGCCCCAGGCAACCGTGGACAGCAGTCCGTCTACTGGGGCGGGCGCGGTCCGGCCCGCGTTCATCAGGATGAAAGATCCGGTTCCATAAGTGGCTTTCGTTTCCCCTGGTGTGAAGCACGCTTGACCAAAGAGGGCTGCTTGCTGGTCGGCGAGCACTCCGGCCACAGGTGCTGTGTGGGAGCCGAGCAAGCCTGGCTTTACGTCCCCAATCACACCCACGCTCGGGACAACCTTGGGCAGCATTGCCGCGGGTATGCCAAACAGGTCGAGGAGCTCCTCATCCCACTGGCCCGTGCGAATGTCGTACAGGAGTGTGCGTGAGGCGTTAGATGGGTCAGTTGCGTGCTCGCCAGTGAGGTTCCAGATCAGCCATGTGTCGATCGTGCCCGCGATGGCGGTTCCTGCTTCTGCCTTCTCGCGGAGACCTTCAATGTTGGCGAGCATCCATTCCAACTTGGTTGCTGTGAAGTACGAGTCCAAGACTAGGCCAGTCCGTTCGCGGATCAGTGGCTCTCGTCCTTCAGCTTTGAGTTGGTCGCAACGCTGGGCGGTGCGCCGGTCTTGCCAGACAATCGCTGGGGCAAGTGGCTCGCCCGTGGTTGGATCCCACACAACGGTTGTCTCGCGCTGGTTGGTTATTCCAACTGCGGTGAGGCCGCCCACTGGAACCGCAGCGTCGGTGAGCGCCTCATTGGCAACCGCAAGGGTTACTTGGAGGATTTCGGCCGCATCGTGTTCAACCCAACCGGGCTTGGGGAAGCTCTGGCTGAACTCCCTGTAAGCACGCCCGAGGACTTCACCATCAAGTCCGAAGACAAGACAGGTCGAGCCGGTTGTGCCTTGATCGATTCCCAGCAGCAAAGTGCATTGGAGCCTACCGCCGCCGCGCCGGGCGCTACCTTCGCGAACAGGACAGGGGAGTGATCTTGCTTCTCTAAAACACTTAATCGGGAGGACACTGTGTCTGACGTAGAGGCCCACATCACCGGAACTGTCTGGAAGATCGAGGTCAAGGTTGGCGACACGGTCGAAGAAGGCGACACAGTCGTGATTCTTGAATCCATGAAGATGGAAATGCCCGTTGAAGCAGAGGACGGCGGCACTGTCGCTGAAGTGCGCTGCGCCGAGGGCCAGTCGGTCTCTGAGGGCGAAATCCTTGTAGTGCTGGACTGATCTTGGCTGGCCAGGTAACCCGCGAAGACCTCGATCATGGGGTTGTAAGGCTGACGATCAGCAATCCGGGCAAGCGCAATGCGCTTGATCATCCAATCCTTGACTCGCTTGCCAATGACCTTGTAGATATTGATGCGCGCTGCTTGATCCTCACTGGGGAGGGTCCGATCTTCTCCGCTGGCTATGACATTGGTGACATTCCCGAGGCTGTCTTTGCTGAGGAAGCCGAGAAGCTGATTGCCCATCCGTTCGCGTCAGCATTGGAAGGCCTTGACCGTTGTGAGATTCCAATTGTCGCTGCGATCAGTGGCCATGCGATAGGTGGCGGGTTGGAGATTGCTCTCGCGTGTGATCTGAGAATTGCGGAACCAAGTGCCAAGTTCGGGATGCCCCCAGCCAAGCTTGGTCTTGTCTATTCCCACACTGGGCTGCGACGCTTCATTGACGCTGTCGGCGTGCCGAGGACTAGGGAGCTGTTCCTCCTAGGTCGCAGGATTGACGCCCAGACAGCACTTCACTGGGGCTTGATCAATGAGATCTGCCCTGAGGGAACTGTTGCCGACCAGGCTTATGCGATGGCCGTTGAGTTGGCCAACAATGCACCACTCTCCATTAGTGGCAACAAGCGGATTCTGCGTGAGCTTGAGTCAGCTGCTGGCGAATTGGACCCCAAGGTTGAAGAGGAACTCCTTGCTCTCAGGCGAGCATGTTTCTCATCTGGTGACTTCCGTGAGGGTGTTGCAGCCTTCGCTGAACGCCGTGATGCTCGTTTTATGGGCAATTGAACTGATTCCCTGCGTTCATGGGCCGTAAAGGCCATCAGTGCTGCATCTTCCACAACTGGCCCACCAGCCCGGTAGCCTTTAGACCGTTATCGCTGTAAAGACGACACTTTCAAGGTTCGCGGGGCTGCTAGTGGCAGCCTTGGTAGCCACAGCCAGCTTGGCCGTGCCCGCGGGCGCAGCCCAGCATCGCCTTGCGATTGAGCCTTCCAGTCCTGGCTTCCTGCAAGGTAGCCAGACCTCATTCCATATTCCCCGTGTTGCCCACAAGACAGACGATGGTGGGACCAGCCCGGGAGACGTTCCACCCGTAGTGACTGGTGTTGGCGCCGACCTCTTGGTTGGGCCACCAGTGACCAGCGCAATGCTGCTCGTCCAGTTCGCCGCAAGGTCACCGCTTCAAACTGAGCGCCTGCTCGGACAGATCCCGATTGCGACAACGGCCGCTAATAGTCTCGCTGCGCTCCGCGCGAACGTCCTCCGCATCGCCAACGCATACATGGGCGCTCCCACACTTGAGGACAAGCACAGCAGTAACCGCAGCAAGCTGATCTGCGCTCTTGGCACGACTGAGAGTTGCAAGCAGCGTTGGGCTTGGTGCGCAATCTTTGCCAGCTCAATGTGGCGCATGGCAGGTGTGCGAGCAATGCCTCTTACACCCCCTGTCGCAGGCATTGTTGCTTGGGCCAAAGCCCACCACCGTTGGCGCGACATTGGCACCACCGCCTATAAGAACTTCACCCCAGCCGCAGGCGACATTGTCGCTTATGGCTGTAACCGTAAGCGTGACTTCTGTGACCACACCGGTCTCGTAGTCAGGTCTGATGCAAAGAACGTCCGCACAGTTGAGGGCAATACCTCAACACCAATCCCAGGCCGCGACGGCGTAGCAACCAAGCTGCGCCCACGTCACCTGTGGATCAGCGGTTACGTCAGCCTCGCCTGAGTCCTCTCCCCGCGCCAGCCTCTCCAGCCTGATTTGCATTGGGGAAACGTCCGCTTGCGTGCGTAGTTTTCATGCCTGCCGCCGTTCGAACCTATGCCGTCTAGAGAGGACCAACCAACATGCCGTCGCTGATTACCCGTGAGGAAGCACTTCAGCTTGGAGAGCTTGAGGAGCTTGCCGACGTCGAAGCCCTAATTGAAAGGGCTTGGAAGGCCAGGCTTGAGAACTTCGGTGACTCAACTGACATGTGTTCGTTGGTGAACGCAAAGTCCGGCGGTTGCGCTGAGGATTGTGGGTTCTGCGCCCAGTCCCGGTATGCGGATGCGGACACACCACTGCACGCGATGATGGAACCGGAGCAGATCTTGGAGCACGCACGTGCTGCTGAAGCTGCCGGCGCCCACAGGTTCTGCATGGTCACCCAAGGCCAAGGCCTTTCCAAGCGGGACTTCGAGAAGGTCCTTGAAGGCGCCCGCCTTGTCGCCAGCGAAACAAACCTCAAGCGCTGCGTGTCAATCGGCCACATGTCGCCAACACGGGCAATAGCACTTAAGGAAGCTGGTATTCAACGCGTTCATCACAACGTTGAAACCGCGGAGAGCTACTACCCAGAGGTGTCATCAACAGTTCGCTACGAAGGCCGTCTGCGCACAATTGATGCCGTCAAGGAAGCCGGTCTTGAAACCTGTGTTGGGGGCATCCTCAACTTGGGCGAATCAAGGGAGCAGCGGGTTGAAATGGCCTTCCAGCTTGCGGAGATCAACCCCACGTCCGTGCCAATCAACTTGCTCAACCCACGGCCTGGAACGAAGTTTGGTGACCGTGACTACATGGAGCCAATCGAAGCTGTCAAGTGGATTGCCATTTTCCGGTTGATCATGCCCGAGGCGCTCTTCCGCCTTTGTGGTGGTCGCGTTGAGAACATCGCTGACCTTCAGCCACTCGCAGTCAAGGCTGGAATCAACGGTGTGATGATGGGGAACTTCCTCACCACCCTTGGCAACACACCAGAGCAGGACAGGGCAATGTTTGAAGACCTTGGCCTCAACGTGGCCCGTCAGGATGACAACGGTGCCAATCCACGACCTGACAATCGCTCGGGTTGGCTCGACGGCGACACGCCCGATGTGATCGGTGATGTCATCAACGCAGCCGTTCCAACTGATGGAACTGAAGCGTTTGAGATCCGTATGTGGGATCCAGCCTCCCAGCTCAAGTTTGAGCGCAAGCGGAAGGTTCCACCACGGCCTGATGGCGCACCCAATGCGGGGCAGGGCCGTGACACTCGCGAACGTCAAGCTGCCCACAAGGCTGCCTGAGTAGACCGATGAGCCTGCTGTCGGAGCGCCTTGCAGAACTGCGTGACCGGGGGCTCCACCGGCGCACGCGTTTGATCAGTGGACCACAAGGCCCACGGGTCATTGTGGATGGCCGTCCCGCTTTGCTGCTGTGTTCCAACAATTACCTTGGCCTTGCTGACCATCCACGGGTGCGCGAGGCTGCTGCCGACGCAGCAATGCGCTGGGGTGTGGGTGCCGGCGCTTCGCGACTTGTGAGCGGCACGATGACCGTTCACCGTCGTTTGGAGGATCGCCTGGCTGAGTTTGAGGGCACAGAGTCCGCTCTCCTGTTCGGATCCGGCTACTTGGCCAACACTGGTGTGATCGCAGCGCTGGCGCAGGCTGGGGGTGTTGTTCTCTCTGATGAGCTCAACCATGCCTCACTGATTGACGGGTGCAAGCTCGCGGGCGCTGAGACCGTTGTCTACAAGCACGCTGACCTTGACCACCTTGAATGGGCCATGGGGAAGGCTGCTGGCCGCCCTGCCGTAATCGTCACTGACTCAGTTTTCTCAATGGACGGGGATGTTGCTCCACTTGAGGGAATTGTTGAGATCGCGCAGAGGCTTGGTGCTCGCACAATCGTTGATGAGGCTCACGCAACTGGTGTCCTCGGGCCCGGGGGCCGTGGGGCTGTCGCAGCCGCTGGCCTGACCGGAGAAGTTGATGTTGTCGTGGGGACGCTCGGCAAGGCCCTTGGGTCCTATGGCGCTTATGCCGCCTGCTCGGCAGAAATGTCTGATTGGCTCACCAACCAGGCACGCACACTGATTTTCTCAACGGCTCCCCCACCTCCCGCTATTGCGGCCGCGATGGAAGCGCTGGCGATCATCGAGGAGGAGCCCAAGCGAGTTGAGCGCCTCACAGCCAACTCCAAGGTGATGCGGGAAGCGCTGCGCTCCGAGGGCTTTGACATTGAGGACCAGCCAACGCCAATCATTCCGCTCATTGTCGGCTCGGCCGCCAACGCTGTTGACCTCTGTGAGGAAGCTCTGGCGCGGGGCCTGTACGCGCAGGCAATCCGGCCGCCTACCGTGCCCGAGGGCACTGCGCGCTTGCGGATCAGCGTGATGGCAACCCATACGGCAGCGGAGCTCAAGGCTGCTGCGGTGACAATCACCCGCGCGTGCGAGCACTCTGGTCTTCGTGCAGCGCGCCCAGAGGAACGCGGCCGCGCTGTTCCAGTTGCCGAGAGTCGAGCGCCCGGTGACGATGGTCAGCCAATCCGGGCTAGTCGCGGTCCGAAACTGTTTGACCTGGAGGTCGAAGCACCATCCGACTTCCGTCGCGCCGCGTGACTTCGCGCGTCCCCGGTCTCTTCATCACCGGCACCGACACCGGGTCGGGTAAGTCTTATGTGACAGCGGCAATCGCAGCCGCGATGGTCGCCAACAGCATTGACGTGGTGGTGCGCAAGCCCCTGCTCACCGGGGTGGACGACGGGGCGACGAATGGCCCATGGCTAGACCATGACTTGCTCTCCGTGGCAGTCGGCGGTGCTGAGGCCGCTGAGTCAATCTCACCTGTGCGCTTTGGCCCAGCCATGTCCCCACACCTAGCGGCCGAGCAAGCGGGCGCTGACATCGATGTGCGGGCGATTGCTCAAGACCTACGTGACCTCTCCACTCAGCAGGACGGGACCCTCCTGGTTGAGGGCATCGGCGGCTTGCTGGTTCCCATCACTCGGTCTGACTCAGTCGCCGACCTTGCCGTTGCCCTTGGTTTCCCAATTGTGATTGCTGCCCGACCTGGCCTTGGGACGATCAGCCACTGTCTGCTCACACTTGAAGCCGCCCGCTCGCGAGGACTGGATGTCAGGGCAGTTGTGTTTGGCCCTTGGCCAGAAGCACCGTCCGCCATTGAGTCCGACAACCTCAAGACGGTTGCCCAGTTGGGCAATGTGACGGTCGCGACGCTCCCAGCAGTCACCGACATCACCCACGCCGGGTTTGCACAGGCGGGTAACCAGCTTCCGCTTACCGAGATTCTCGCTGGTTGACCGCGCAATCAGCGCAAAAACACCTCGCTTCAGCGCACTCCTAGGGATAACGTCGCCAGCGACGTGAATACCGACGAACTCAGAGCCCTTGACCACGCCCACCTGTGGCATCCATTCACCCAGCAGCAAGGTTGGGAGGGTGACGAGCCGCCGCTTGTCATAGAACGCGGCGACGGTGCTCGCCTCTACGACACAGATGGCAACGCTTACCTCGATGGTGTGTCGTCGCTCTGGTGCACTGTCCACGGCCATCGCCAACCGGAGATTGACGCTGCTGTGCTCGAACAGCTGGGCCGGGTTGCTCACACCACAATGCTCGGTCTGTCCCACCCCACAGCGATTGAGCTGGCCGGCAAGCTCGCGCAGATCACCCCCGCTGGGTTGACACGAGTCTTCTACTCAGACAGTGGATCTACAGCAGTGGAGATCGCCCTCAAGATGGCCTTCCAGTTCCAGGCCCAGAACGGCCACCCTGAGCGCACCAAGTTCGTGAAGATGCGCGAGGCGTACCACGGCGACACGATCGGCTCCGTGTCAGTTGGTGGAATGGATCTCTTCCACGCCACCTACCGCCCACTCCTGTTTGAGACCCTCGAAGCCGAGCCTGGTGACATCGCTGACCTTGAGCGCGTGGTTGCTGCTGCGCAAGGGGAAGTCGCGGCAGTGATCCTCGAACCCCTCGTTCAGGGCGCCGCTGGAATGCTCTTGCAGCCTGACGGTTATCTGAAGGCGGTCCGTGAATTGTGCGACCGCCACGGCGTTCTGCTGATTGCCGATGAGGTGGCCACAGGCTTTGGCCGCACCGGCCGAATGTTTGCCTGTGAACACGAGGGTGTTAGCCCTGACCTGATGTGCCTGGCAAAGGGCCTCACCGGTGGCTACTTGCCATTGGCAGCAACGATGGCTACGGAGGAGATCTACTCAGGCTTTCTGGGTGACCACACTGACTACCGGACCTTCTTCCACGGTCACACCTATACGGGTAACCCACTGGCCTGTGCGGCTGCGCTGGCCAACTTGGCGATCTTTGAGCGCGAGGGCACCATCACTCGGGTTCAACAGCTGGCCGAGCGGCTGACAGCCCTGCTTGATGACAAAGTCCGCCCTCTGCCCCACGTTGGTGAGCTTCGCCAGCGCGGACTGATGTGTGGAATCGAAATCGAGGGCTTTGACCCTGCTCGCCGCACCGGCCATCTCGTGACGCTTGCCGCGCGTCTTAGAGGCGCGATCATCCGCCCACTTGGCGATGTTGTTGTTCTGATGCCGCCGCTTGGCATCACCGACGGCGAACTCGACGAGCTAGTCGCGATAACCGCAATGGCTATCTCGGATGCGAGCGCTGAGGGCGCGTCGGACAGCCTCCGGGCACGCTTGCTCAATTAGTAGTCGGGTACTGGCGCACCGGCCAACTGAGTTGCGTAGTTTCAACTGGGCCACCGTAATTGGGGCCGGGGAAGAAAAATGGGCCAGCCACCGGAACCGGGGTCTTGGATAGAACGGGGACTGGCCCGATCATTAAAACCCGTTTGGTTTGGAAAAGTTGCGGCTCCCCTCGCGGACCTCCTGGCGCGGGGGGAACGCTTCAGCTCGTGTAAGGAACGAAGTCGCTCTTGCGCGCACCGCACACTGGGCAGAACCAAGTGTCCGGAACCGCAGAGAATGGTGTTCCAGCAGGGATTCCCCCATCAGGATCACCCTCAGCAGGGTCATAAATGAACCCGCATGCCTCGCACATCCAAAGCTCTGTCTCTGTGTCGCTCATGCCACAGAGGTTAGGGGGTCAAGGTAGTCTGCGGGTTGTGAGCGAGAGTCAAATACCGGCCCCGGGTGAGGAACTCAACGACGGGGTGGTAGCAGAGCCTCGCCAAGCCTCAACAGTGATCGTCATGCGTGGCGGTGACACAGGCCTTGAGGTTCTGCTGGTTAAGCGCAACCCCAACGCGCGCTTCATGGGTGGGGCATGGGTCTTCCCCGGCGGCGCTGTTGACAGGGATGAAGGCACTGGTGAGGATTCACTCCGTAAAGCTGCGGTTCGGGAGGTACTTGAGGAAGCCGCAGTTGACCTTGGTGACCCGGCCGATCTTGTGCCCTATTCAAGGTGGATCACCCCGCGCGAAGTGAAGATTCGCTTCGATACTTGGTTCTTCCTTGCTCACCTTCCAGACGGAGCCGAGCCCAAGGTTGACGGAGAAGAGTGCGTTGACCTCCGCTGGGAAACACCCGCATCGGCCCTGGCTGCCCAGCAGGCGGGCGAATTGCTGCTTGTCTTCCCGACCATCAAACATCTTGAACAGATCAGCGCTTTCCCCAACGCACGGGCACTGACTGCCCACGCTGCTTCGCTCACAGTTGAACCCGTCGTGCCACGCATCGAGATGGTCGGCGAAATCGCCCGCGTTCTTCTGCCTGGCGAGCCCGGATACGACACCGTCTGATCCGTGTCTGACTCGGCAACCCCACAGGCCCGTGCCCTGTCAGCTGCTGGGGCTGTCATCGCTGGGGGCATGGGCTCACGGATGGGTGATGGCCCACCCAAAGCTGAACGGCTGCTTGGCGGGTCATCGCTTGGCTCCCGCGCGGTGGGGACACTGGAGCGTGCCTTGGGTGGCGCTCCCATCCTCTACTCGATGGGCGTTCGGATGCACAAGCCCCGAGATGTTCCTTCTGCTGCGACCGCCCTCGCCGACAGTGACAATGACATGGGTCCCCTTAGTGGCCTTGTGTCCTGTCTGGCTTCCGCAAGGGACCGGGTTGACCTGTTGGTGATGATCCCGTGCGATATGCCACTCCTCCACCCCGCCCTATTGCGCGCACTACTTGACCGGGCCAGCCTCGATTGCGTGCTGACCATCAACGAGCCTTCAGATGAGCGCGTCAGTCCCTTCCCAAGTGTCTGGCCAACCTCACTGTCTGAGCGTGTCAGCGAGATGTACTCCGCGGGTGAACGCTCGCCACGAGCAGCGATCGCTGCCCTTAACCACACCGCTCTCAGCCGACATGACCTTCTCTGTGACCCTGAGGTGGAGCTAGTTGACCCCAACCTGGAGGGCCTTGAGGACATTGATAGTTCCGATGCCCTTGGCGCATTCCGCGACCGGGCGCCCAAAGTTCGTGTGATGACCGGTGAGCGGCTGACTGTCCACACCGCGTGGTCACTGGGTGATCTCGCTGAAGCACTTGGGATTACAAAGCCAAAGGACACCGTCTGGGTCATCAACGGCAGACCGGCCACGTTCCAGCCTGCACTTCCCCTCTTTGAACGCGATTCAATCTCCGTTCTCTAACTGCTGTCACTAAGGTCCCGCGCCATGAGTGAACGACTTGACCTCCGCGGCCGCACAGTCCTAATCACGGGTGCTGCCCGTGGCATTGGGGCAGGCCTTGCCTACGAGGTTGCCCGCCGGGGAGCAAGGCTTTCGCTCGTGGGCATTGAGCCTGAACTGATGGAGGCAGTAGCTGATGAGATCCGCGCCACCCATGGGGTCGATGTGATCGTTTGCGAGGCCGATGTTCGTGACCGTGTTGCACTCGCAGCGGCAGTAGACAGGACAGTCGCTGAGCTTGGCGGAATTGACGTGGTGGTTGCCAACGCGGGCGTTGAATCTGCAGGCTCACTTCAGAACCTCCCAGCAGAGGAGTTTGACCGTGTTATTGGTGTCAACCTGATCGGCGTTTTCAACACACTCCAGGCCACTATCGGCCATGTCATCGCTCGTAAAGGGCACTTGCTTCCGATTGCCTCTGCGGCAGCCGTCAGCCATGCTCCCTCGCTGGGTTCGTATGCCGCCTCCAAGGCCGGAGTTGAGGCGCTGGCAAATGTCCTCCGTCAGGAACTTGCAGGCACTGGGGCCACGGTTGGCTGTGGCTACTTCAGCTTCATAGACACGGACATGGTTAGCAACGCTCTCGACCGACCGTTAGCGACCGCTTTACGGGCAGAGATGCCCAAGATAATCGCCAAGGTGTATCCGCTTGAACCTGCAATCCAACGGCTTGCCGATGGGATTGAGAAACGCGGTCGGGTTGTGGCCTATCCGGACTGGGTCCGCGGTATGGCAAGACTCCGAGGCTTCACTCAGCCACTGACTGAGCGCTTTGTTGGCAGCAGGGCAGCGGATGTGATTCGTCGGGCTGAGGCCGACGAACGCGCTAGTTCCTAAGAGCCTCAGGCACTGCCGTAGACAACAACAAGGTCGGTGAGAACACCAACCATGAATCCAACGGCCAGCATCAATAGGCCAAGCTCACGGTGTCCAAGCCGGCGCATTGCGTGCCAGATCTCGCCGATCACGTAGAGGATCGCTCCGCCAGCAAGGGCATAGCAGGCAACTTCAAGTCCTTCGAGTTGGATGTTCCAGCCGATGATCGCGCCCAGAAGTGTTGGGCTCCCGGCGATCAGACCGGCAAGGCCAAGCCAGCGCCACGTTGGGCGCACGTTGCCGAGCGGGCCAACGATTCCAAACCCTTCAGTGGCGTTGTGGAGGGCAAAGCCAACCACGAGGACTGTTGCCAGTGACAGGGCGCCGCTTCGGGCTGAAACGCCAATGGCAAGGCCCTCGCCAAGGTTATGAATGCCGATCGCTGTGGCAATCATCAGCCCTGTGCGGAGTGTCTTCTTGCGGGCAAGCTCCGCCTCATCCACGTACGCGCTTGTCTCACTAGGGCTGAGAGTGGCGGCAGCCTCTCCCCCGGCAATAGGCGCAAGCGGTGGCTTCGCCTTAGACCGCATCCGGGCATCAAGCCAACCAAGTCCGGCGCTGCCAATCAGGAAGCCACCTCCAAGTAGGAAGACGTAGAGAACTGCTTTGCCGAGCTGGCCGTGGTCATCACGGACGGCCTCGACGGAGGTCTCAACGATTCCGAAGCCTTGTCCCATGACATCGACGAAAAGGAAGGCGAGAACGCCCACGGAGAACATTGCCAGCGAGAGTCGGACACGGCTGCTGATTCCCTGAACTCGGCCAAGGGGCAGTCCGATAAAGATTGTGAGGCCTGCGATAGCGCCAAGGCCGGCTGTCTGGAGGAAGGTCATCGAGGTCAAGTCCTGTTCAAATGGGGCGGTTCGTCGACGCCCTCGAGCGCCGGTTTTCCCAGACTACCACTTGAATCAAGCCGAAGTCCTAGTGGATGGGTAGGAGATAGAAGTGTCATCAATGGGGTCTACGGGAGTTCCCGCTTCCTAGATCAAAAACCAGACGCTTAGACAGGCAGCCCGAAAGTGTCATGCAACCAGTTGGGAACGTCGGGCAGCCACCCCTGAATCCACTGGCTGAAAACGAACAGCTGACCGGTGAGAATTGTCACGCCCAAGATGATCAGGAAGAGACCCCCGCTGACGACAATCACACCGTAATGGCGCTTGACGACTGCAAAAGCACTCGACATCTTCCCGAAGGCAAGTGCAGTCAGCAGGAACGGAACTCCAAGACCAAGTGAGTAGAAAGCGAGCAAGAGCCCGCCTCGCGCAGTGGAGTCAGACTGGGCTGCCAACGTGAGGATCGCGCCAAGTGTTGGGCCAATGCAGGGAGTCCAGGCGATCGCGAACGCAAAGCCCACAATCACTGGCCCTCCCTTGCCGGCCCGCTCGGCCAGTCCACCCGGGTGCCACTCCCTTGCCAACTGTGGAATGAACGGGCTAAGGGCGAACAGCAAGCCCATGGCAATCACGAGAATGCCCGAGACAATCTGCAGCGTCCGCTGGTTGCTGGTCAGCCAGCCACTGGCAGCAGTAGCCCCAAGGCCCAAGAGGATGTAGACGCTTGAGAAGGACCCGATGAAGATCAGGCTGGGCACGACAACGCGGCGGGTACTTGCCTCATCTAGGTCAGCGGGTGTGACACCTGCGACGACACTGAGGTAGCCGGGCACCACGGGAAGAACGCATGGTGAGAAGAAGCTAAACAGCCCCGCGAAGAACGCGATCGGCAGGCCGACGGCTGTCGTGGTTGCAATCACAGACCGAGGTTACCCCGCGAGGGGCCTGCGGCTCAGTCCCGCTGGGGTGCTGCGGTGACCGACTCAGAGACCGACGCGGCTGCTGGCGACCCGGCTGAGACCAGTTCAACACTCACGGCAATTCCGTTCAGGAAGGCCATTCCCGCAAGCGGCTCAATGTCTTCTGCGCCCGATGGGGCCAACACATTGACATTCACACCACCAAGGCCGTTGGCGGTCTGCCAGCCACCCTTGTGGCCCCATCCGTGGGCTAGGGCAACTGTTCCCTCAACAAGGTCCTCGGTCAGGGTCACAGGGACTTCAACCTCGCCACTCTTGGATGCAAGCTTGACCCGGGCGCCTTCCCCAACGCCAAACCGTGCTGCGTCAAGCGGGTTCATGTGGAGCGGCTGGCTGCGTCCGCCGCGGGTGAGGATCTCCGAGTTGTGCATCCACGAGTTGTGGGACCTCAGCTCCCGCAGGCCAATCAGCTGCAATGGCCGTTCATCACTGGCCTCAAACGCTGCGGTCTTGATGCGCTCAAGTTCGCCGGCGATCTCAGGTGGCCCAAGGTGAACTTTGCCGTCCTTGTGGCGCAGCTTGGTCCCAAGCTCACCCGTGGCCACATGCTCAGCCAGGACAATCCCATGTGGTTGCGCGGCGATCTTCTTCAGGTTAAGCCCCTTGCGACGCAGGCCGAACAGGTCGCCATCGCCACTGGTGCGGACCAGAATGTCAGCCAGTCGCTGTGGGCTGATCTTGATTCCCAGCTTCCCAAGCCAGCGGATTGGGGGAACGCTTGAGGGTGTAACACCGAGTGCTTTGGCGAGGTCTTCGATGATCTCCCACTCTTCGCGTGCCTCACCGGCTGGCTCAACAACCTTGTGGGTGTAGTTGACAAATGGTTTGGAGTGGAATCCAAGGAACGCGATGGGCAGGTCGTCTCGCTCTAGGAAGGTTGTTGCCGGGAGGACAAAGTCCGCGTGCTTGTTGGTCTCGTTGACATAGAAGTCCAGCGAGACCATCAGGTCGAGCTTGTCAAGTGCGCGCTCAAGTGAGTTGCCATCTGGAACCGAGAGCACTGGGTTGCCCGCACTGACAAACATTGCGCGGATTTGCCGTTTGCCCGGTGTCTCCATCTCCTGCGCGAGGAGCGTGGCGGGCAGGTTGCCCAGAACATCGGGGAAGTTGCCAATTCGTGATCTGGTCGAACCGTAGGTGGCAAGGCCAAAGCGGTCAGCGACCTCGTCAAGCGCGACTGGTGGTCGGCCAAAGACTGCGCCGCCGGGGCTGTCGAGGTTGCCCGTGACGATGTTGAGTGCGTCGAGCAGGAACGAAACCAAGGTTCCTCTGCGCCCAAGGCATGACCCAGTCCGGCCATAGACAGCAGCGGATTCGGCAGTGGCAAGCTCGCGTGCCATCTGGCGCAATGTGTCTGGGGTAATACCCGTGCGTTCCTCCGTGGCCTCAGGTGGGTATCCGGCCGCAGCATCACGGAGTAGCTCTACTCCTTGTGATTGGGCTTGGATCGCGGCGGTGTCCTCAAGCCCCTCGGAGAAGATCACGTTGAGCATCGAGAGCAGCATCCACGCGTCACCGTCTGGGTTGATGGCAACGTGTTCGAATGCCTTGGCGGTCTCGCTGCGGCGGGGGTCTACGACAACAACCTTGCCGCCCCGCTTGGTGATGTCCATCAGCTGGTCGCGGATGCGGTGGGCTGTGAGCACGCTGCCGTGGCTGACGAGAGGGTTGGCGCCAACGATCAGCAGGTGCTTGGTCCGCCGCAAGTCTGGAATTGGCACCACCAGTGGTGAGCCGTAGAGCAAGGCGCTGGCGGCAAAGCGGTTGTTGACGTCCTGGGAGCCAGCGGAGTAGTAGTGCGGCGAGCCGATTGCATCGAGGAAGCCCTTGACCCAAATGGTGTGCGAGTAGGAGAAAGCCCCGGGGTTGCCCATGTACCAGCCGATTGACTCGGGGCCTGTTGTGTCGCGCACTGCGCGCAGGCGGGTGCTGATCTCGTCGAGTGCTTCCTTCCATGTCACGCGTTCAAACTCGCCGTCGGCGTTCTTGCGGAGCGGGTGAAGAACGCGGTCAGTGTCGTTCTGCAGGTCGGTCATCGCAATGCCCTTGGGGCACGCGTAGCCAAGTGAGAGCGGATGGTCCTTATCGGGCCGGAGCTTGGTTACCTGCCCGTCCTCAACCGTCGCGACCAACCCACAGAGGGACTCGCAGATACGGCAGAAAGTGACCTTCTCCTCTACCACCATTGATTGCGAGGCTACACCACCCACTCTGGAATGTCAGGTCTTTCGACATCCGCAGGGAGGCGCTCTTCCTCTTCGAGTTTGTCCAAGTGGGCTGCGAGCGTGACGGTCGCGGCTGGCAAAAGCATTTCGGGTACGTCGTCCCAGACTGTTTCCAGCATTGCGTCAATTGATGTGTGGCCTGAGGCGATCGCTTCGATCAGTCGTCGTTCCCGGTCGAGTCTGTGGTCAATCTGTTCCTGCAGTCGCTCTGCGGGCGGGTGGACTAGTGGCCCGTGTCCAGGTGCGAGGACGCGTGGGTCTCGGTCGATTAGCCCGTGGAGGCCTGCTAGGTAGCCGGCCATTGAGCCTGTGCCTGGGGCTACGAAGACGCTGCTGTCAGCAAAGATCGCGTCGCCTGTAAAGACAATGTCCCCGAAGGCAAAGGCAAGGTGGTCGGCTGAATGGCCTGGGAGTGAGATGACCTCCAGCTCGCCTGCGGAATCTCCCGCGCCTGCGCCTGAGAGCCCGGAGATAATCGGCACGAAGCCCGCGTGTTCAAGCAGCAGTGGGACAGCGTCAGAGTGATCCCCGTGTCCGTGGGTTAGTGCGATGCCTGCCAGTGAGCCGCGTTCACTTACGGCCTGCGCTACGGCTGCAACATGGTTTGGAAGTTCCGGTCCTGGGTCAACTACCCAAACGTCGCCTGTTCCAACGATCCAAGTGTTGGTGCCATCCAGTGTCAGCCAGCCGGGATTGTCGGCTTGAACGCCAATCACATCGGCGGTTCCGTGGATGTCCAACCTCACGGACTTCAGCCTACTAAGCCGGGTCGAGCCTGTATACCCTTCCGGCAAGGGAGGTGAGGTAGAGCCGCCCGGAGTTGTCCTGTCCAAATGAGCTCAGTTGTGCGACCTTGATTGAGAGCGCTCCGTAAGTAACAGCGGCGAGCCTTCCAGCCCGCAGGCCGAGGGTGGAGATCTGGCCGGTGCAGAAGTCGCCGTAGATGTACCTGCCGTAAATTCGCTTCAGGCGGGTGTCGCGGATTACATACCCGCCTGTGATTGAGCAAGCTCCGGCTCTGTGTTGGTATTCGGCCACGGGGAAGACGGGTCCGCTCGCTGTTTCATGAGGGAACATCGCGCGAGTTCCTTCCCACACTCGCCAGCCGAAGTTGAGGCCGCGGCCGCTGGTTGGCGCGGGTGACCAATCGACTTCCTCTCTGGTGTCCTGTCCAACGTCACCGATTACAAGGCCGCCTGATCGGCGGTCGAATGAGAATCGCCAAGGGTTCCTCAACCCGTATGCCCAGATCTCTGGCTTGGCCCCAGGCCTTCCGACGAAGGGGTTGCTTGCTGGGACTGTGTATGGATCGCTGCCACTCTGCTTGGGGTTGATGCGGAGGATCTTGCCTAGCCATGTGCCGAGGTTTTGGCCGTTGCCAAAGACCCCGTGGGGGTCGTAAGCCGATCCTCCGTCACCAAGCCCGATGTAGAGCATCTTGTCGGGCCCGAAGAGAATCTGGCCGCCATTGTGGTTGGGCTCGGGTTGTGCCTGAGTGAGGACGAGCCTTCCACTGGAGGGGTCCGCGCGGTTGGCTGAAGTGGCTGAGCGGTGGTACTCGTAGATGCGGGTATCGCCATTGGTGTCAGTGAAGTCAACGTAGAAGAGACCGCTGGTTGCGTAGTCGGGAGCGAAGGCAAACCCGAGTAGGCCGCGTTCACCGCAGCATGAAACTTGAGTGGAGAGATCGATGAACGGCGTTATCTGGGCTTTACCGTCGACCAATACTTTGGCTCTGCCGGTGTGTTCAACAACAAGGAGACGATGGTTGTCTCCGGGAGGCTGCACAACTGCCAGTGGACCATTAAATGAACCGATGGTTGTCAGCTTTACAAACCCCGCCCCGACTGAGACAGAAGGAGAACGCAGCGCCATGGACCCGATCACAGACAGCAGCGCCATCGTGCCAAGCAGTGTGAACAGAAACGGTCTATTTGAGGTGTACCGCACGTACCAAGGATGACACCAATCGAGGCTCTTGGCGACACAAAGAGCCTTGGAGAGTGAGACCGGTCACTTAACCGCCCGTAAACCTTGACTTCCGCCAATCACTTACTTAGAATGAGGAAACCAATGTCAGCTGATAAGAAACCAAACAAGAAGCCACGCAGCCACACTTCGTCGGGCACACCTGCCCGCGCCGAGAAGTTGACTGCCCGTCGCCCAGCAGCCCGACGCCCTTCAGGTGCCGACACCACACGTGCCCAGTTGCGCGTATCGCGCCACCAGGAAAAGAAGAAGTCTTCGGTCTCAACAGACCCAGCAGCTGACGCACTCGGACAACTCCTTCAGCTCAGCCGCGCCTATCCCCTCCTCACCAAGGAGCAGGAAGTCGAGCTCTCAATGGGCATCGAGCGAGGCGACCTGGCAGCCAAGGAGCGGATGATCAACTCAAACCTCCGCCTTGTTGTCTCTGTTGCCCGCCGCTACCAGGGCCATGGCCTTGACATGACTGACCTTGTCCAGGAAGGCATGCTCGGCCTGATCCGCGCAGTTGAGAAGTTCGACTACCGCAAGGGATTCAAGTTCTCCACATACGGCACCCTGTGGATCCGCCAGGCAATCCAGCGTGGTCTTGAGAACTCGGCTCGCACGATCCGCCTACCCGTACATGTCAACCAGCGGATGCGGGCGATCGCCCGTGCAGAGCGTGAGATGGCAGCCCTTTTGGGCCGCGATCCAACCGATGCTGAGCTGGCTGAGACCACTGATCTGCCAATCGAGGAGATCCTCGAGGCACGCAAGGCAGCGATGGGCGTAACAAGCCTTGACATTGGAATTGGCGAAGACGGAGACACCACACTTGGTGACCTCCTCCCTTCAGATGGGCCAATGCCTTCCGAACTGGCCGAGATCAACGACCGCAAGCTGCTTGTACGCGATGCCGTGTCCGCGCTGCCAGCCAGCGAGCGAACCGTGCTTGAGCTTAGGTTCGGCCTGACCGGCGAGGATCCAACGACCCTCGCTCAGACAGGCCGCGAACTTGGGGTTACCCCGGAGCGCGCCCGTCAGCTTGAAGAGCAGGGCCTGCGCCGTTTGGCAGAGAGCGGCACCGTCCGCTCGCTGCGCGAAGAAGCCTAAGCAGACCAGCAGCCTTAGCCGTCTAGGGCGCCCAGGCGGGCGGTCAATGTCCACCCGCTGGGTGCTCATGGGCGCGGGTGCCGCTAGCGTCCGCTGAGTGGAAGCGTCAAAGCAGAACACACGCCTGTGGTGGGGGGCTGTTTTCGCCCTCGCCCTGTTGGGCTTTGCTCTCCGCGCCTATGGCTCTGGCGAGAGCCCTGCTGGCGACGAACTGACGATGTACACGCTGGTCCACAACCGATCGTTCGGGTCAATGATGACTCTCGTCGTCGATCAGGAAAAGACTCCGCCGCTTGGCTTCGCTCTCTCCTGGCTAGGCAGCAGGTTGGGGCCAGCTGACACTTGGATGAGAGCCCCATCAGTCTTGGCAGGGACCGCACTTGTGCCGCTCGTGGCACTGCTGGGCACTAGGACTGCCAGCCGGGCAGCTGGGCTGGTGGCCGCTGCCCTTGTTGCCGTCAGCCCTTTCCTCCTCTTCTACGGGATCGAGTCGCGCTCATATGCCCTGGCAGCATGCTTCACCTGCGCAAGCCTTGTCCTACTCCTGAGGGCAACAGAGGACGAGCGCAGTGGGGCTGGCCCATGGATGGCTTGGTGTCTTGCGGCCTTGGCCGCGTTCCTGTCGCACTACACAGCAGTCTTTGTGATTGCCGCGAGCATTGTGTGGGTGCTGACCGCACGACCCAAGGCACGCAAGGCGATCCTGCTCTCCTGTGGGGGGATCGCGTTGGCCCTGCTGCCGTGGTTGCCGTCGTTCCTCACTCAGCTGAGCCACTCTGGCGATGAGGCCCGTCGGGTTGCCTCCCTCGCCCCACTTGGCTTAAGCAGCGTCTGGGAGGTCCTCTCGCGCTCATTGGTGGGCCATCCGGTCTGGTCGTCACTTAGGGCAGTAACGCTGCAGGAAGTGCCTGGGACGACTGGTTTGGTGTTGATCCTCACCGGCGTTGGGGTAGCCACGGTTAGCTTGGCCGTTCAGGCTGCCCGCGGCGACCGCCCAAAGCCCAACGCACTTCATGGGCTCTTGCTACTTACCGCCACCGCGTCGATCGTCGGACTGATTATCGGCAGCCTGCGGCCCCATCACTCCATGCTGCTGCCACGCAACGCAATCTGTTCACTCCCATCGATTGCAGTTCTGGCCGGGCTTCTGCTGACAAGGCAGCCCAAAGCCCTTGCCTTGGTGGTCAGCCTTCTGGTGGCCATCGGCCTGCTGCTTGGCAGCGTGACCTCATTGCGAGATCTCAACCGGCCCAACATGCGGGCGGCCGCCCATGCGATCGAAGGGCGTTGGAAGCCTGGGGATGCGCTCTTGGAGTCCATCTACTTCAATGGCCCACCGACTGACCTCACCGCGCACCTAAGCCCCGAGCTGCGCAAGCAGCTGCAAATCACACGTGAGGTCGGGACCAAGCCGTTTGAGCAGGCCGTCTGGATTGGCCAGACAGTCTTCACCGTCGGCCCTGTTAGCCCACGAACTGGCCCACCACTTGGACCGCCACCCAACTTGAAGTCCCACTTCAAGGCGGTCTGGACGCAGACTTGGAAGGGCCTGCTCCCAGTGACGGCAACCGAGTGGCAGCCTGACACCGCGAGGAAGCGATGACCCTTTCCCAAGATCGACGCTGGTGGCTGCTGATCGGCCTCTTCACGGCCGTGGCTTTCGCGCTCCGGTTGATTGGAGCCAAGGAGAGCCCAGCTGGGGATGAGCTCTACCTCTACGAGCTGATCCACCACCGGTCGTTTGGGTCCATGCTCAACGCGGTTATTCACCAGGAGAAAACCCCGCCGTTGGGCTTTGCCTTGTCGTGGGGTGCGGCACACATGCCCCCCGCAGACCTTTGGATGCGTGCCCCTTCCGTTCTTGCGGGGACAGCACTCGTTCCGGTTACCGCACTCCTAGCCCGCCGGGTCTTTGGCGCTCCTGCCGGACTTGCCGCTGGGGCGATCGTGGCCGTCAGTCCCTTCCTGCTGTTCTACGGCGCTGAGGCCCGCGCCTACTCCCTAGCTGCGCTGCTGGTGACGGGATCTGCACTTGCCGTGCTGAAGGCAACTCAACCAGAGGGCAGGACTCGCGATTGGGTTTTCTTCTCAATCCTTGCCGTCTCAGCAGCGTTGACGCACTACACAACCGTGTTCGCCCTCGGAGCAATAGTTGTTTGGGCATTCGTCTCCCACCCCACGGCCCGCCGGCAGTTGGGCCAAGCTGTCGGCGCCGCAGGCCTTGTCTTTGTTGCTTGGGTTCCATCCTTCCTGACCCAATTTGGCCATGCCAGTGACGAGGCGCGCCGAATCGCAGATCAGGCACCGCTTAGCGTGGAGACCTTGGGCCGCATGCTTGGCCGCGCGTCCATCGGCCATCCCTTCCTTGGCCTGAGTGAGATCCCTAGGGCGCTGGCCATCGGGCTGATCCTCGCCGGGCTGCTGAGGGCAGGGATCCCAGCCATAGTCGCTCTCGCCAAAGCGGGCCGGCCGCTGCCCCGACCAAGGCCTGGGGTTGCTTTAGTGCTGTTGCTCGCGGTTGTCACTCTGTTGGGCCTGATCGTGTCCAGCCTGCAGCCCAACCGTTCGCTGCTGCTGACGCGCAACCTGATGGCGTCGATTCCCGCTTGGGCGATTCTTGCTGGGTCGTTGACAGCACGCCCGCGGTGGCCGGTGAACCTGATCACGGCTGGCGCAGTGGTAGCCGGGTTGGGGATCGGCAGTTACTTGGAGCTAACTCAG
>CAFBLU010000016.1_pt1 | contig 35346 bp, 36 predicted proteins | sample 7268271 | NCBI WGS metagenome assembly CAFBLU01 (sample SAMEA6814044, study PRJEB35770) | freshwater metagenome | biome: Freshwater; feature: Freshwater reservoir; material: water | place: Czech Republic | collected 2017-05-23 | depth 30m m
GACATAACATTGATTATCGAGCGTTAGAGCAAAATCGGGCGAAGACGGAGTGTTAGCCCAGAGGGTCCCCCAAAATTGGACTGCCGTCAGGTCTGCCTGCGAACGGATCGGGCTCACCGTAGACTGATCTCCAATGGCCAAGCAACGACAGATCAGGGTTGAACAGCGCAGCGCGCTTTCAGCAATGCAGGATCTTGAGAACCGATCTGATGCGGAGCTTGAGTCAGAGACCAAGTATCGGTCAGCTGCCTACGCGATCCTCGGAGCCAGAGCTGCCGAGCGCTATGACGCGGACTCATCCCGAGCCTGGTTCCAGAAGGCCATCGCAGCCGCTCGCCCACAGGAGCGCATGGCACTCAAGCGGATGGCAGACGCGTCATTGGCCCTCGCCGAGCGCCGTGCCGGCGATCTGAAGGAAGCCGTGCAGAAGCTTGGCAGTGAGGCTCCGTCCAACGGGCAGATGTTCCTACTGCGACTGATGGGCATTGTCGCGCCGACCAAGTCTGCTTCTCTACCACGCCGAATCTTCGGACCAATCTCGATTGTGCTTCTCGTAGCCACGCTGATTGCGATCAGCGTTGGCATCATCGAGCTGGTGGCACTCCCACTGGGCGGAGTTACCTTTGGAGCGGCCCTGCTCTACGGCATCCTGCTTCTGGCCGCGTCACTCGGCGCACTTGTCTTCTTCGGCAGGCGTCGCCAGCAGCGCGCCCGCTCGCCTAAGAGCTGATCTCTAACTAACGCGAGTGACCGTGATCTTCTGGATCACGATCGGCTTGGCCGGCGCGCCATCAGCCTGCCCGCCACCCTGTGTGGTCGCCGGGTCAATTGGCTGGGCGCTAATCCTGTCAACGGTTTCCATTCCGGTGACCACTACCCCGAGAACCGCATAGTCCGGTGGTAATTGCGCTGCCTCCCCAGTTACGACGAAGAACTGACTCCCCGCGGCCCCCGCGGGGTCAGCGCCAGTTTTAGCCATTGCCACGATTGCCCTGGAGTAAGCGGTGTTGCTGGCGGGCGTGTCAACAGTCGTATACCCGGGTCCCCCACTTCCGTTGGTCGCTGGGTCGCCACCTTGAATTACAAATCCAGGGGAGATTCGGTGGATCGGAAGCGCATCATAAAAACCACTCTTAGCAAGCCCCACAACGGAGGCGGCGGCCTTAGGCGAGAGCGAGCTTTTGACTTGGATGACGAAGCTCCCACAGTTGGTGTCGACCTTCAAGTTCCAGACGCTCCCCTTGGGCAGAGAGGCCGTTGGTGCCGTTAGATGCTGTCGTCCTGGTTGGGGCTGGGCCGCGGCAACTTGCGAGCATTGGCCTGCGGCAGTGGTGGTCCCAGAGTCAGTTGAGCTGCTCCCACAAGCAGTCAGAAGGGCAGCAAGCGTTACTGCGGCCAATGGGGCGAAGGTCGATCGGCTCATGTTCACAGGCCGATCATGGCAGACCCCCCTGCCGTGTCCCGCACTGCGGCACCGCGGCGCCGCTCCCCGCGCAGATAGCCTTAGTGGCGATGTCCAACCCAATCAGCGTGATCGTCAATCCCTCCGCCGGCGGTGGACGCGCAAGCAAGGTCCTTGTGGACATCGAACGCCTGCTCACTCAGCGGGGAGCGGACTTCTCTATCACCGAGACGCGGGACCTCCCCCATGCTCGCCAACTTGCCCGTGACGCGGCTCAGCAGGGCCGTACTGCCGCTGCTCTAGGCGGCGACGGCTTGGTTGGGGCCGTGGCAGCGGGATGTGCCGAGTCAGGAGGCCTACTAGCAGTACTACCTGGCGGTCGTGGCAATGACCTGGCCAGAGTGCTCGGAATTCCAAACGATCCCGCGGCAGCTGTAGCCATTGCTCTGGATGGCAAGGCCGGACACATAGATATGGGAGAAGGCAATGGAACGCCTTTCTGTTGCATCGCGTCCTGCGGCTATGACTCCGATGCCAACCGAATCGCCAATGAGGCAAAGGTTCCAGGTGCCTTGAGCTACCTGTATGCGGCGCTTAGGGCCCTCATAAGCTGGAAGCAAGCGCACTTCAAGATCGAGATCGACGGGGATGCGATTGAGCTGAACGGCTTCAGCGTCATCGTTGCCAATTCCAAGGCCTATGGAGGAGGAATGTTCATCGCGCCCGACGCCGACTTGCAGGATGGATTACTCGATGTGGTCACCATCGAGGGGAACTCCCGGCTTCGCTTTCTTGCCCTGCTGCCCCTCGTCTTTAAGGGGAAACACATCAGCACCCGCGAAGTCACGGTCCGACGCGGGGCGACTGTTCGGATCGAAGCCGATCGGCCCTTCACGGTCTACGCCGATGGAGACCCTCTCTGCGATCTTCCCGCGGTAATCACTGTCAGGCCTGACGCATGCCGCGTAATGCTTCCCGCCTCGGCGTGAGAGGCTGGCTGGCCTCCACGGCTGCCCGAGCAGTAGGAGTGCTTCTGCGGTCGTTGGGGAGAGCCGGCACAACCGTGCCAGGGCGTGTTCTGCTTGCGCTTGATCCTTCCGCCCTAAGCCGTATTTCAATTCGGTTGGGAGCAGGGACCGTCCTTGTGTCCGCGACGAATGGGAAGACCACCACCGCGGCGCTTGCCGAAGCGGCGCTAAGCCAATCGGGTTTGACGGTCGTCCACAATTCAGCCGGTGCCAATATGGCCGGTGGGATTGCGTCGGCACTTCTCCATGCCAACCCTGGTCCAGAGACACTCGGACTGTTGGAGATCGATGAGTTCTGGCTGCCAGAGCTTGCCCCTCAACTCAAACCGAAGGCTGTTCTGCTCGGGAATCTCTTCAGAGACCAGCTAGACAGGTACGGGGAACTGGACGCGATACTTGACCGCTGGATCGAAGCGGCGGTTCAGCTTGCGGCTGACGGGACGCACTTTGTTCTATGTGCCGATGACCCGGGCATCGCCTGGTTGGGCCTGCAGCTTCCCGCGGCGTCAGTTACTTGGTTCGGCGTTGAGGACACCACCTTGGCGCTCAAGCAGCTCCCCCACGCAGCGGATGCCGGAAGCTGCCGACGATGCGGCACGCCCCTGGTCTACAGCGCGGTGCTTCTAGGACATCTAGGACATTGGGCCTGTCCGAGCTGCGGATTGACCCGCCCCACACCAACGTTCGCGCTAGCGGGTATCACTCTACATGGAGCGAGGTTCTCCTCACTCAGAATCGCCTCGCCCTCGGGGACACATTCAGTCGAGTTGGGTGTCCCGGGTGTCTACAACGCCTATAACGCTGTTGGCGCGTGGGCACTAGCCGCAACGCTCGGAGTGCCACCAGATGTGGTCGCCTCTGCGTTCGGCTCGGCGAAGGCTTCATTTGGGCGGGCTGAAACCTTCACGATCTCCGACCGAGAAGCCACTCTCTTTCTCGTCAAGAACCCAACGGGCGCGAACGAGGTCATTCGCGCGCTTGCCTCGGAAGCCGAACCTCTCGCGCTCCAATTTCTCCTCAATGACGGCGTGGCCGACGGCCGCGATGTTTCTTGGATCTGGGACGCAGATTTTGAGGACATCGCCGATCAGATAGAGATGGTTGTCTGCTCAGGGACACGAGCATCTGAGGCAGCACTGCGCTTTAGATATTCCGGCGTGCCTGCGGATCGCATTGCAACGATCAGTGAGCCACGGGCTGGGTTGGCTCAGCTGGCCAAATCACGGCAGGAATCACTTTGGGTACTTCCCACATATACGGCAATGCTTGAACTCAGATCCGCCCTTGCAGACGAAGGCCTTGTGGAGCGCGTGGTATGACCGGGGCCGCCGCCATGTGGCACAGCGTTGAACACTCCGGTTTTGAGGGCGACCTTCCAATCTGGACCGCATTGGCTGAGGGCTCGACGGGCTGCGTGGCAGAACTCGGCTCCGGAACTGGCCGTGTTGCTCTGCGGCTTGCCAGCTTGGGTCATTCGACAGTTGCGGTTGATAAGGACGTGAGGCTTCTAGCCGCACTCAGAGCTAACCAAGCTCCAGGCACGAGCGTCAGGACTCTTTGCTCTGATGTCGTTGAACTTGAAACGGACTCCTTGGCCGGTTGCGACCTCGTCATCGCGCCGCTCCTGCTGGTCAACACGCTGGCCGCCGATGGCCGCCTTAAAGGGTTCTTCGCCAGCCTGAGGGGCGCATGTCGCAGCGGAACACGCTTTGCCGCGGCCTACGTGACCGAGCTGGGCCGAGGCAGTGAAAGCCTCCCTGCTAGGGGTGGATTCTCCCCCGCGGGCAGCGGGCAAAGCCATGTTCGTAGTGAGGTTGACCAGATTTCGTTTAATGGCGATGTGCACACTGTCCGCTGGAACCGGGAGGCAAGCCCTGGGAGCATGGAGTCTGCCTATGAGCGACTCAAGGAGCTCTCGCGGTCCGACCTTGAGGACGCTGCCGCCCCTCACTTTCTGGGGCGCCCCAATCTGCGCATTCCGGCGAGCGGTGGAGTTATCGAGATGAAGGTGGCGGTATTTCATGCTGTCTGAGCGCAAAAGACTTCGGCTAGCAGTCCTCTACCCCACACTCCTCAACATCTATGCAGACCGAGGAAACATCGAATTCCTTCGACGCAGGTGTGAGTGGCGAGATCTTGGATTTCAAGTCACAGCAGTCGGGGTAGGCGACAAACTGGTTGAGGGATCGTTTGATCTCGTCTACATGGGTGGTGGACAGGACAGAGATCAAGTTCGGTGCGGTGAGGATCTTCAGGGTCACAAAACGGCCGTGCTCGGCGACTGGATAGGTCAGGGCAATCCCCTCCTCGCAGTATGTGGCGGGTATCAGCTTCTAGGGAAGGCATATACCGGCCCCGACCTCTCAATCCCCGGGATCAGCGCAATTGATGCCACCACTAGTCAGGGTAAGACTCGACTGATTGGCCCCATTGCCATTCGCACGGATCTAGCCGGGCCAACCGACGGAGTCCTCGCCGGTTTTGAAAACCATGCCGGCAGAACTGTTCTCGGTAGCGGCACGGCTCCACTCGGAACAGTCCTGAAAGGGCATGGCAACGACGGCTCGTCGGGATTGGAAGGGGCTCGCAGAGGAGCCACTATCGGCACCTACTTACATGGTCCGCTCCTCCCCAAGAACTGGTGGCTAGCCGACTGGCTGATCGCTAAATCACTCGGGCTTGAGCTCGAGGATCTTCTTCAACTTGATGACGCTCTGGAGATAGCAGCGCACCGTGTGGCACGGACCGCCGCCGGGGCGGAGTGGGCTGACGCGCCCGGATTTGAAAGTAACTGAGCGATTGTCCGCAGATCGTTCTAGACTCTCCCTATGAACGCACAACGAGCAGAGGCATATCTCAAGGTGATTGCTGTTCTCGACACTGAGTCGGGCGTGACCCTTCGTCCGGACGAGGCGGCTGCTTTGCGGCATACCGCTGACGTGCTGTTCTTTGATGAGGATGGTCGCAGTGAGGCTCTCGAAGCTTCAACCGCAGTTATTGCTCTCCTTGTTGAGTCCGAGCGCTGGTCCGAGGAGAGAACGGACCGCCTTACGGACAATCTTGAGGGCTGCGGCGAACTAGTCCCAGCCTGACCTACCGGTCCGGCTAGCAGAACTCAGCTGTTTGGCTCAACTCCGGTTGAGCCGAAACCGCCTTGGTCTCGTTCGCTGGCCGCAAGGTCGCTCGCCCACTCGGCCTCTACGGTCGAGAAGCCGATTACGACTAGCTGCGCGACGCGAGTGCCTGCGTCGGCGTGGAACGGGGTGGCTGCGTCAGTGTTGACGAGAATCAGCTTGAGTTCCCCCCTGTAGCCCGAGTCGATTAGGCCCGGAGAGTTAGCCAAGGTGATGCCGTGCTTGAGAGCGAGTCCTGATCGGGGAAGGACCAGCCCAGCGTGTTGTGGCGGGATCTCAAGGGCGAGTCCCGTTGCCACGAGGACACGCTCCCCCGGCTCCACCGTGAACTCATCTAGGCAGCACAGGTCCATTCCCGCGTCCCCGGAAACTGCGTGGGCGGGTAGCAACGCACGAGGGTCGAGTTGTTGGAAGCGGACCTTCATCACACGCTCAGTCAATCGCAAATCGTGAATAACGTGCGGCTTGGTCTGGCCGCATCTTTGCGGTCAGCTCAACCCCGGCCTCCCCTGATTCGCGGGTGAGGTCCCCGGCCACCCGGTAGATCTCGTCGAGCAGCCTTCCTTCGGAATATGGGATCAGAAGGTGTACCTCAACCATGCGGGATCCGATTGATGCGCTGGCAGCATCAAGTAGCTGGCCTACCCCCTCCCCGGTCTCAGCGCTGACCATAAGCACCTCAGGCCGTTGGATCTGCATTTCTTCAATCTCATCTGCGGACATCAGGTCGCTCTTGTTGACAACAGTCAGGCTGGGCAGTTCCGAGGCCCCTATTTGGGAGAGCGTCTCCTCAACGGCCTCCCTGCGTTCCTGCCGTTCCTGTGGTGGCTGCGAGCCGTCCTCAACGAGCACCAACACATCTGCGTGGATTGTCTCTTCCAGGGTGGCCCCGAAGGCGTCAACGAGCTGGTGGGGCAGCTTCCGGATGAATCCGACCGTATCCGTCATCACGTAGTTCCTCCCCCGGTGTTCGAACTGCCGGGTGGTGGGATCGAGCGTGTGGAAGAGCTCGTCCCGGATTCCAACCTCAGAGCCGGTGACACTATTCATCAGAGTGCTCTTCCCAGCGTTCGTGTAGCCCACGAGCGCTATCTGCGGAACTTCGGTCCGTTCCCGCTCTGAGCGCATCAGCTTGCGATTGGACTGCACCTTGTTCAGTCGCTTACGGACGGTTGAAATCCGATCCCTGGCGAGGCGACGGTCTGTCTCGAGCTGGGATTCGCCTGGTCCTCTGGTGCCAATTCCTCCACCTAGGCGCTCAAGGTGGGTCCAGAGCCCCCTCATGCGGGCAAGGTTGTACTCGAGCTGAGCGAGCTCCACCTGGAGCTTGCCTTCAGCCGACCCAGCGTGGAGAGCGAAGATGTCGAGAATCACTGCCGTCCGGTCAACAACGGGCATCTTGAGGATCTCCTCAAGATTCCGTTCCTGCCGAGGGCTCAGTTCATCATCCGCAACGACCAAGTTTGCGTCGGTGGCCTTGATCTGATCAATCAGCTCCAAGGCTTTGCCGCTCCCCAGATAGGAATCCGGATGGGGTTCAGAGCGGGTCTGCGTTGCTGTCCCGACCGTCGCTGCTCCAGCCGTCTTCATCAGCTCCCGGAGTTCATCCAGCCCTTGGCTTGCTTCCGTCCCAGCGTGGATCAGAAACGCCCTCTGCGCTGCTCTACGTGTGCCCTTAGAGCCGCCCCCAGCTTGGGATGACAGCGCTCTCAGCTCCTCACGCTGTAGTGCGCGTCCCAAGCGCCGCAATACGCGCGACGGCCTCAGTCAGAAGATGATCCGGTGTGGTCAGGCTAATCCTGAAGAAACCCTCTCCGTTAGGACCGTAGGCGCCACCCGGGGAGATGACAACAGCGGTTTCCTCTAGGACGTACTCGCAGTACTCGGAAGCACTGGCGTAGCCATCGGGGATGGGTGCCCAGATATAGATCGTGCCCTTAGGAGCTGTGACTGCCACTCCGGCGGCAGCAAGTGCATCGCAAACTAAATCCCGTCTGCGCGCATAGAGATCACACATCCGGTCCACCTCGGCCGCCATGTCTGGCTGCAAGGCCCTAGCACCCGCAAGCTGGATCGCCTCGAACAGTCCGCTATCAACGTTGCTCTTCAGCTTCCAATAGGTCGCTATTGCCTCAGCGTTTCCGACCATCGCCGCGCAGCGCCAACCAGTCATGTTCCAACCCTTTGAGAGGGAGAACACCTCAACACCAATCTCCTTGGCTCCCGGTGTCGCGAGGAAGCTGGGCGCAACATAACCGTCGTAGGTGGTCTCGCTGTAGGCGTTGTCATGGACAGCCAGGATGTCGTGCTCGCGAGCAAACTCGACAACCTGCTCAAAGAACCCTTCGGGTGCAACGGCACCTGTTGGGTTGTTCGGATAGTTGAAAAACATCAGGCGCGCTCGCCGTGCCACATCAGCTGGGATGGCGGCAAGGTCGGGCACAAACCCGAGCTCTGGCACCAAGGGCATCAGATGCGCATCTGCGCCAACAAGCTTCGGGCCGGCTGTATATACGGGGTATCCCGGGTCAGCTGCGAGGGCAAGGCCGTCACCGTCCAGGAAGGCGAGGCTGAGGTTGAAGATGCATTCCTTCGCTCCAATAGCGGGGATCACCTCGCTGTCGGAGTCGAGCTCGACTCCGAAGCGGCGGGAGTAGAAGTCGGCGACCGCGTCGCGGAACTCAGACCTTCCCCGATTCGATGGGTACTGGTGCGTAGTGGGATCCGCAAGTGCCTCCTGGCCCGCGGCTACTACGGCAGGAAACGTAGGCGTGTCGGGATCACCAATGCCAAGCGAGATGACATCGATTCCGGCCGCCTTCTTTTCAGCAATCTTGCGTTCAAGCTCCGCAAAGAGATACGGCGGGATTAGGTCGAGACGGCTGCTGGACTTCAAGAGAGTTCCTCCACTGTTTCTGGGGCGAGAACCGCAGCGTAGACGGGAATGGCCCATCCGGTCAGGTCCAGCTCGAGAGCTTCCCCGATCTTGACGGTCAGGGTGCCGCCGTCAAGCCGAACATCAAGTGAATCGCCAGCGCCGGCAAGGTGGGCGGCAACCGCTGCTCCTGAGGATCCTGTTCCAGATGACATTGTCTCCCCCACCCCGCGCTCAAAGATGCGAGCTCGAATCCCAGCGCCCTCTCGCGCCCAGAATGAGACGTTGGTCCGGTTAGGGAACTGGGCGTCGGTCTCAATGGCGGGCCCAATAGTTGGAAGATCCAAGGCCTCTACCTCCTCAACGGTTGAGAACTCGATCGTTACTTGGGGGTTTCCAACGTGAACGAACCGAAAGGTTCTTTCAACCCCTGAGATCATGAGGGTGCCCAAGCCATCAGCTGGACCCGTTGGCCAGTCTGGTCCCGCCGTCGTAGCGCTCCCAATGGCCATCGTGCAGTTGCGATCGTCGAGAATCCGAGGCCGCACCGTTCCCGCAGCTGTCGCGATCGTGAAGTCATCGTCTGCTGTCCAACCGCGTGCACGTAGGTACATGGCCGCCTCACGGGCCCCATTGCCCGAGAGCTCTGCTTCGGAGCCGTCAGGATTGAAGATTTTGAGCGTGGCCACATGGCCATCGGCGCCCGCTGAAAGGAGCAGTACTCCATCCCCACCGGGCCCGAAGTTGACATGGCAGAGACCACGAATCCGTTCCGGAGTCAACTCCCAAGGGAGGTGGTCAGCTTCGACAATTAGGTAGTCGTTGCCGAGGGCTTGCCATTTTTCAAAGCGCACAGGCGGAGTCTAGGCGGAGCGACTGTCGAACAGGTGGAGAATCCGCCCGATGGGTGCGGTCAGATCGGTTCCTGAGAGGGTCACAATCTCCGTGTCCTCGAGTCGCCTGAGCCATGTTCCCTGGCGTTTGGCGAACTGTTGGGTGCGGTTACGCATCGACTCAACATCGCCCGAGCGCAGCTCCCTCATACCTATCGCCGCCGCAGCAGTCCTCGAGGGGCCCAATTCCCATGCGGTAGCGACCTCCGAGACGGCTCCTAGCTCAAGCATCCGGTCCACGCGTTCGGAAATCAGGTGACGGCGCTCCTCGCGGTCCCTAACTAAACCCAAGGCAACGGTTGGGTGACGTGGAGGCTGTTCCCAAAGGGCAGCCACGCTCTTGTGGGGCGGTAGGCCGCTCTTGGCAAGCTCGAGAGCCCTGATGATCCGCCGTGGGTCGGAGGTCCTGAGTCGCGAAGCCACCTCCGGCTCCAACCCCACCAGCTCGGCATGCAGCGCCTCAGCCCCTTCTTGGTCAAGCCGAGTCTCAAGCACTGCCCGAAGGTCCGGATCGACCGGAGGCTTGAGATCAAGGTCCGAGAGCGCGGCACGGAGATAGAGGCCTGTACCTCCGACGACGATCGCGACCTTCCCTTCTGCTCGGATCTGGTCAATTGCCGAGTGGGCATGGCCCATGAACTCACCCACGCTGAACTCATCGGTGACGCTTCGTATACCGACGCAGTGATGCTTCAGGGTCTGCTGTTCAGCTGCCGTGGGAGCCCCAGTAATGATCGGGATCTCCCGGTACACCGCGTAGGCGTCCGCGCTGACGGCCTCGGACTCGAGGCCTCGGGCGCTTAGCGTTCGGGCGACCTCAGCTGCGACCGAGGTCTTACCGGTGGCCGTAGCTCCGAATATGGCGATGACGGGAAGTTCGTTCACAGGGTGATCCTGTCACTCTGTTGGTCATGACACCACTCTCTGGACGCATTCTCATCACTGGCGCAGCTGGCGGCCTCGGACAGGCGATTGCCTCAGCCGCAGCTCCCCACGCCGGATCTCTAGTGCTTTCGGCTCGCCGCCCCGATCAGATTGCTGAGTTTGCGAGCAGCCTTGGAGCCGAGGTTCTCTGTGCCGATATGGAGAGCCGCACAGACGTCGAGAATCTCGTTCGCTCCGCTGGCGAGGTTGATGTCGCAATCCTCAACGCGGCGCTCCCCGCATCGGGCGACCTAATGGAATACGAGATTGATCAGATCGACCGGGCTATCGAGGTCAATCTCCGCGCACCAGCCGTCATGGCTCGCCTGCTGGCCGAGGGAATGGCCGCGAGAGGTACTGGACACATCGTCTTCATCTCCTCGCTTGCCGGGAAGGCCGCATCTGCCGGGACAGCAATGTATTCGGCTACAAAGTTCGGGCTCCGAGGGCTATCCCTTGCTCTCCGCGCTGATCTTGCCGATACCGGTGTTGGCGTGTCAGTCATCTGCCCGGGCTTTGTCAGTGACGCCGGCATGTTCGCTGACAGTGGTGCCCATCTGGGTCCGGGGATGAACACGGTCACCCCGGAAAAGGTTGCCGCGGCAACTATGAGGGCCATTGAGAAGAACCAAGCCCAAGTTGATGTTGCTCCGCTCGCCTTACGGCTCGGTGCGAACTTCGCTCAGGTGGCTCCTGCCGCGTATCAAGCTGCGAGCAAGCGGCTTGGTGGCGGGAAGCTCTCCGAAGTTATGGCTGACCAGCAGCGCCCTAAGCGCTGAACAAGCCTTAGACGGTCGGTACTCCCGCTAGGACTTGCGTTCCGTCCAAGGTTTGGCTGGTAGCGGCTTCGATAGTGACTTTCACTATCTGCCCCGCCTCGGCTACGCCGTCGAAGTTGACAACCTTGCTCTCGCGCGACCTTCCCCGTAGGCGAGCTGCGTCCGTTCGGGAGGCTCCTTCAACGAGCACTTCTACCTCACGGCCGATAAACCGCTGAGCTCGTTCGCTTGCTCTCCGCTGAACTAGTGGAAGGAGGCGCTGCATCCGGTCGACCTTGGTCTGGTGGTCAACTTGGTCTGGCATCTCCGCCGCGTCTGTCTCTCTCCGGGCTGAGTAGATGAAAGTGAAAGCCCCATCGAACCCGACTTGGTCAACGACCTCCATCGTCTCCTGGAAATTTTCCTCTGTCTCCCCGGGAAATCCGACGATGATGTCGGTGGTCAGGCCAATATCTGGGAGAACAGAGCGGATCATCTCGACCCGTGCGAGGTAACGCTCTCGGTCATACGTCCTGCGCATCGCTTTAAGGACCTTTGAGGAGCCAGCCTGCAGCGGGAGATGAATGTGTTCGCAAACAGATTTGAGCTCTCTGTGGGCCTCTACAACGTCCTCTCGCATGTCCTTGGGGTGAGGGCTGGTGTATCGAAGGCGTTTGAGGCCCTCAACACCATCTACCTCGCGCAGCAGTCCGGAAAAGGTGGTGATTCCCCCGTCCTTTAGGTCTCGGCCATAGGAGTTCACATTTTGACCGAGCAGAGTGACCTCTGAGACCCCCTTAGCTACTAAGCCTCTGACTTCTTCAACGAGTTCATCAAGCGGACGGCTGGCCTCTATCCCCCGCGTCATTGGCACGATGCAATAGGAACAACGGCAGTTGCAGCCCACGCTGATCTGAACCCAGGCGTGGTGTTCACGCTCCCGTTTTTGTGGCAGGCGCCCCGTGAATGACTCAAACTCGAAGAAACCTTGGGCCGTGAGGGAGTCGCTGTTGAGGAACTCTGCAAGCCGGTCAACCTGTCCCGGTCCAAAGGCAACGTCCACAAATGGAAATTGGACGAACACCTCCTCTTTTACTGACTGGGCCCAGCAGCCCCCCACTCCAATGATTGTGTCTGGGTCACGGCGCTTGATCGCGTGGGCGTCATGGAGGTGGGTGATGAACTTCTGGTCCGCCTTCTCTCGGATAGAGCAAGTGTTGAACAGGATCAGACCGGCCTCCTCACGGCTCTCTGCTCGTTGCCATCCCAGCGATTCCAGCATGCCCTCCATGCGTTCACTGTCGTGCTGGTTCATCTGACAGCCGAAGGTGGTCAGGTGGTACCGCTTAGGTGCTGTGACACTCGCCATGGGGCGATCGTAGTAGGACTATGCGGGGGCCGACGCTTCAAGCCCTCGCTGAAGGGCTAACTATGGGCACGGGCGTGCGCTCGTATGGCGTCGGAGGCAGTCTCGAAGGTGTATCCGCGACGCACGAGGAGGCCGATCGCGCGCCTCCGCTCTGCCGTTTGCTCAGCGGGTTGGGTTAGCCGGCCATTAAGAAACGCGACCGCTCGTCGAAGCTCGGTTTCTTCGTCCTCAACCGCGAAAGCGGCGTCGATGGCGTCGCGCTCGGCCCCCAGGGCCATCAGGCGAGTGCGGATACGTGAATTACCCCACCCATCGAGGTCCCTGCGGTCTTCAACAAACGAGAGCGCGAACTTTCTGTCGTCGAGGTACTCCATCTCGATCAGACGTGCAATCGCACCTTGAACAACCTCCTCAGCGATGCCCTTCTGGATCAGCTTGTTCTGTGTTTCCAGAACAGTCCGGGCACGGAACCCGATGTAGACAAGACCTCTGCCTACAGCGAGTTCAACGAGCTCGTCAAACGATGCTTCAGAACTCACGCTGCCTGTTCGTCAGCCGCCACTTCAGCTGACTCGTCATCTGGAACTGGAGTCACAACACTGCGGTCAATCCTCTTGACGAGGTCGTGGTCAATTCCGACGGCCGCGTACACCTCGGCCTCAATCTTCTTGGCAATCTCAGGATTCTCATCGAGGAAAACCTTTGAGTTGGCACGGCCCTGGCCCAGACGCTCGTCCTTGTAGGAGAAGAACGCGCCGCTCTTCTTGACCACGTCGTGTTCAACGCCAAGGTCGATCAAACAACCGGACGTTGAGATTCCCTTACCGAAGTCAATGTCAAACTCGGCGACACGGAATGGGGCCGCCACCTTGTTCTTAACGACCTTGACTCGCACCCGGTTGCCGATTGCCTCGGTCCCGTCCTTAAGCGTTTCGATACGCCTGATGTCAAGCCGCTGCGATGAGTAGAACTTCAGCGCCCGGCCACCTGGCTGTGTCTCGGGGCTACCGAACATCACGCCAATCTTCTCGCGAATCTGATTGGTGAAGACGCAGAGCGTCTGGGTCCGGTTCAGGTTCGCCGTGAGCTTCCGCATCGCCTGGGACATCATTCGTGCCTGCAGACCGACGGTCTGGTCTCCCATCTGGCCTTCCAATTCAGCCCGCGGAGTGAGGGCGGCTACAGAGTCCAGAGCAACTAGGTCCACGGCACCTGAACGCACCAACATGTCGCAGATCTCGAGAGCCTGCTCGCCGTAATCCGGCTGCGAAACGAGAAGTTCGTCAATGTTGACGCCAATCTCCTTGGCGTAAAGAGGGTCCATTGCGTGCTCAGCGTCGATGAACGCGCAGATCCCGCCGAGCTTTTGAGCCTCAGCGATCATGTGGTAGACCAAGGTTGTCTTGCCCGATGACTCTGGTCCAAAGACCTCAATGACCCGGCCGCGGGGGACACCGCCGATACCAAGGGCTAGATCGAGCGAGAGGGCTCCTGTTGGAATGGCGTCGACTCGGACTTGGGCTCCTTCATCGCCCATCCGCATAACGCTGCCCTGTCCAAACTGACGTTCAATTTGATCGAGTGCGCCCTGAAGTGCAGCGTCTTTGGCCTTTGCGGCCTTGTCCTCGTTCTTAGTTGCCATGTAAATGCTCCCTTCGGCGCGTAGAGCGCCCGTCAGTTCCGACCGGTGCCGGGATACCTAAGATAGGCAGCCCCGCGGACGGAACAGAGCCAGCATAGGCGGGGAATTGCAACAAATCTGCTGGTTCTAGCCCCGATTCAGGGCCCAGACAGCAACTAGACCTTCAGTCAGATTCCCCGAGCATCAGTCGCCGCATCAGATGCAAGGCAATTGTGGTTGAGCGGTCCCGGATGTCAGCCCTACCACCTGGAATGACGACGCTACGAACGAGCTGTTTCCCGTCTTGAAGCACCGCAATCCAGACGAGACCGACAGGTTTTTCGTCCGTTCCCCCTCCGGGCCCAGCAATTCCAGTGATCCCAACGCCCATCTCTGACCCGAGGGACGACCTAACCCCTTCGGCCATGGCAACCGCAACTGGCTCAGACACGGCTCCGTGCTCAGCCAGCATTCCAGAAGGAACTCCGAGGGCGGCCTCCTTAACAGCGTTTGAGTAGCTAACGACCCCGCCAAGAACGTAGTCAGAAGCCCCAGGCAGGTCGGTCAGGCGCGTACAGAGCAGTCCCCCAGTACACGACTCAGCGACAGCCACCGTGGATCCTTGAAGTAGGCCCGCCACCAGCTCGTCAATTGTACGTTCGTCCTCTGAGAAGATCAGAGCACCGTGGCGCTCCCGGATCTGCTCCAGCAGCGCCTGATAGGCCCCCTCTCCCGCTGGAGCGAAGCTGGTGGCGATCTCAATCTCCCCGCGCCGGAGGCAGGTGGTGACTTCGAGCTGTGACAGGTCTAGCCCTGTTTCCTCAATGGAGCGCAGGCTTGCTGCTAGCTCTGATTCTGGAATACCGAAGATACGGATCATCCGCCGCTCAAAAGCCGGTGCGTCGGCGACAAGGGCGCTGAGGGGTTCAGTGGCCAGTGCCGTTCTCCACATTGGCTTCAGCTCCCGTGGCGGTCCTGGTAGCACGAGAACAAGCGGTCCTTGATCTCCATCCCTCGGACCCACAAGTAGCCCAGGCGCAGTGCCCACTGGCTCGAGAACCGTACTTCCGGTGGGAATCACTGCCTGCTTTCTGTTGGCTGCGCGGACTGACTCCATATCGAGATTCGGCCAGCGGGCGCTAAGGGAACGCAAAATCTCAGCGATACGTTCCTCAAGGGCCTCGTCTAGGGCCATCTCCCGCTGCTGGAAGCGCCCAACCACCTCGGCTGTTAGATCGTCGGCAGTTGGCCCCAAGCCGCCGCTTGTGACGATCAGGTCTAAACCTTGAGCTTTCATTGACTCAAGGCCCGCGAGAAGGTCCTCAGGCCTGTCCCCCACGACAGTTATTTGGGCGGGCTGAATGCCCGAGGCTCGCATCTGCTCCGAAAGCCAGGGACCGTTCTTATCCGTGATGATCCCCGTCAGAACTTCCGTTCCGGTGATGAGGATCCCACCGCGGATCAAATTCGACCGGAACCGATCAGCAGCAGGACGATTAGGCCTAGCGCAAATCCAGAGCCGAGGAACAGTCTCCCCCGCGAGCTTCCCGTCGATATCCCAGCTCGAAGAGTTGGCCTTGAGTTGCTGTGGGGATCGGGTGGAGCAGTTCTAATCACGTACAGCTCGACGAGCGGCCGAGGGTCAAGCCCCAAAGCAACCGCGTAGCTCTCCAAGAACTTCCGTACGTAGACATCCTCCGGAATGACCTGCCACTCCTCGTTCTCGAGCGCACGCAGAAACTTGGCACGAATCTTGGTCTGCTCCTCAACATCAGAGATGTCAATCTCTTGGCGCATCCGCGCCTCTCTGAGTGTCTCTCCGATTTCCATCAGGACGGAGGCTAGCGCTGTCGGGAGCGTGTTAGGAGTTGTCGCTGCCGATATCAAGCGAAGCCTGTGCAGGCTCTGCCGACTTCAGCTGTTCCAAAACCCGAGGGAGATCGGCCTCAGTAACGAGAACTTGACGCGGCTTTGACCCCTCATAACCCGAGATCACACCACGGCGTTCGAGCATGTCGATCAGTCTTCCAGCGCGCGTGTAACCCACCCGGAGACGCCTCTGGAGCATGCTCGTGGATGCGGTCTGCATCTGTGCCACAAGGTTGATTGCTTCAGCAAGGAGGGCGTCCTCATCGGGGTCAAACCCATCCGTGTCATCTGAAGATTTGCTCTCGTCGACTACCTCAGCAAGAAGCGCCTCGTTGAAGCTTGGCTCACCCTGTTTGCGCCAGTGTTCGCATAGGTCAGCGATCTGGGCTTCGTCGATGTAAGCGCCCTGGATGCGTTGAAGCTTGGAGGTACCAACTGGTGCAAAGAGCATGTCGCCTTGGCCGAGGAGAGTCTCTGCCCCGTTTTGATCGAGGATCACGCGTGAATCAGTCTGTGATGAGACAGCAAAGGCAATCCGCGAAGGAACGTTTGCCTTGATCATCCCCGTGATCACATCGACCCTTGGTGACTGTGTTGCCAGAACGAGATGAATCCCTACAGCGCGTGCCTTCTGAGCAAGCCGGATGATCGAATCCTCAACCTCAGCGGGCGCGACCATCATCAGGTCTGCGAGCTCATCGATCACACAGAGGATGTAAGGGAGCGGAGGTTCCCCAGCCTTCTCCCTAGATTCATTCAGCTCGGGGAGACCGCGGGTACGGCGGATTGCCATCAGCGCGTAACGCTGCTCCATCTCTCTGACCAGGTTGGCTAGAGCATTGGCTGCTTGCCTTGGGTTAGTGATAACCGGGGTCATCAGATGGGGAACGCTCTCGTAATGGTTCAGCTCAACCTGCTTGGGATCAACAAGGACGAGCCGCACTTCGCGCGGAGTGGCCCTCAACAGGATTGAGCTCAGCATCGCATTGACACAACCAGACTTACCCGCCCCGGTGGTGCCGGCAACAAGGAGGTGCGGCATCCGCGCTAGGTCCGCGCCGATGGCCCGACCGGCGACGTCCTTACCAAGCCAGACAGTCAGTGGAGACCAGCCCTCTGGAGGTGCTTGCCAGACATCCCCGAGAGTCACCATCTGACGCTCCTCGTTGGGGACTTCTACGCCAACCGCCTGCTTGCCTGGGATCGGAGCGAGAATGCGAATGTCGGTTGAAGCCAGTGCGTAAGCAAGATCATCACGCAGCTGGGCGACCTTGCTGACTTTCGTGCCCGGTGCGAGTTTTAGCTCGTAGCGTGTGATGTGAGGGCCCGAAACGGTTCCGCTGATCTCCGCCTTGACACCGTGGTGGCCAAGTGATTCGACAAGAACTCTCGCGGTTTCAGCCCTGTCGGCACTGCTGGTCCCGCCCTTGACCTTGGGCGACCTCGTAAGAAGACTCTTTGGCGGCTGCTTCCAACGGAACTTGGGGTCATCGACGACGCTGTCCCGATAACGGCCCTGCGGGGTCAGATCGGACTGATCTACGACTATGTCCCTAGCACCGTCGAAATCATCGTCCGTGTCAGCAGGGATCGGCTCTTCCTCAATCGGTTCAAGTTCAGGCTCAGGCGGGTGCGTCCATGCCTCAGGCTCGTCATCAAGATCCGCGTAATCCGGCGGCGCCCCAGCCTCCACATGGGTGGCTCTGACAACGACCTCGTCGAGCTTAGGTTCGGGGGGCAGAATCCGTGGGGCCTCGGGTTCTGCGATCTGTTGTGCGCGTTTGAGGTCTCGCTTGATTGAGCGCTTAGACGGCCCTGCTGCAGCACTAGATACCGACTTGGTGAGGTCGGCGGCTCCCTCGGCAGCCGACCGGAACAGACTGGACAGGCTGACGCCGGAAACGAGAACGACTCCCGCGAGAAGAAGGAAGATCGCTAGGAGATGGGCTCCGAGGTGTGAACCCACTGCGCTGGCGCCCGAAAAGAGGCCTTGGCCAATTGAGCCGCCCCTTTCCTGCATTGAGGACGGAGTCCAATCAGCAACCGCAGACGTGTTGTGAAACCCGAGGGTTCCAGCTGTCAGGGCTAGGCACATTCCGGCGAAGAACAGTCCAAGGCCAATCTGAATCGTTCTACTGATCTTGATCGACTCTCGAGCGATTAGTAGAACCCCTACGACGATCAGAACCAGCGGCGCTACTACCGCTACTGCGCCGAATAGGAGTCTGAAGCCGTGGTCGAGGCCCTGCCCGGCGGGACCTCCCGACCATCCTCCCCAAACCACTGCACCAAGAAAGGTGCCCAGTATCGTCAGACCCACGCCGACCAAGTCGATTTGGACTGGTGTTAGGGCGCCGTTCTTCTGTGCAGCCTTACGCGCCCTAGGCTTCTGAGCAGGCTTGCGGGTGCGAGTAACAGGCTTCTTGGAGGCCGGTGTTTTGCCCGCGGGCTTGCGCTTGGCCGTTGGTTTACTGGGTTTTCTTGCGTTAGTTGCCATTCGGTACCCGTTCGACGTGACGGCGGGGAGACCTGCCCGCCCTAAGATTGAGCTATGGATGATTGGCCCGAGCCCGGACGTGCACTTAGAATCCTCGTAGTAGAGGACGATCAAGAGATCGCTGCTGTGGTGTCTCGCATCGTGAGGTCTGCGGGTCTCGAAGCGAAAAGTGCCGCCGATGGACCCCAAGCAGTTGCCCTAACAGCCACGTTTAAGCCGGATTTGATCCTGCTCGACTTAGGCCTGCCGGGAATGGACGGGACTGAGGTTGCCCGGCTCCTCCGATTGAACGACTATCGGGCGGGGATTATTGCCCTGACGGCACGAGATGCGCCAGAGAGCCTCGTTGAGGGCCTGGACTCAGGGCTTGACGACTATGTGGTCAAGCCATTCAACAAGGATGAACTGTTGGCCCGGATGAGATCAGTGCTTAGGGCGAGGCCGCCTAAGGGGTCGGCGGCACTCGTGGCTGGTCCTCTGGTGCTTGATCCCGACACGCGACTTGGGAGGATTGGTGACCGGGAGCTTGAGCTGACCACGCGCGAATTTGAACTACTCACACACTTGATGCACAACCGCGGCGTTGTGATCTCCCGGCAACAACTCTTGGAAGACGTTTGGCAATACCCCGCTTTGGCCGAGACAAACACGATCGAGGTGTTCGTCTCAAACCTGCGCAGAAAACTTGAGGAGGGTGGCGAGGAACGCATCCTCAAGACCGTGCGTGGTGCTGGCTACGTAATTCGGGCCTGACATGAAGAGACTCGCTTCATTACCGATCAGGTGGAGGCTCGCTGGTGGTTCGGCCGCACTAACGCTTGTAATCCTTGTCGCATTCGGGCTGATAGTTGGTTCAATCCTGTCCGATCGACTGAAGGCTGACTTTGAGCATGAAACTGCCAGCGCGGCGAACACTCTGCAGGCAGAGCTGCGGCTGGCAGCTACCGAGAAGGGCTGGGTGTTGTCCGGTCCAAATATCGATGACTACGCCGCATCCCAGAATGCCCATATTCGTGTTCTGTCCTACACGGGTGACCGGATTGATGACACCGCTGATTCGCCTGATTTCGGCCTCCTCCCTCCCGGCACAAGAACCGTCGGCGGGTACCGGGTAGAGGCGCGATCAATACCGACGACGCCAACGGGCTCGGCATCAGTGCAGTATTCGCGCTCGACAAGTCCCCTTGCTTCAAGGGTTACTCAGATGTGGCTTCTGCTCGCTTTCGGTGTCATTGCGGCAGCGATGTTGGCACTCCTGGCTGGCCTGGCAATTGCCCGGCAGGCGATGGCGCCTGTAGCTGGAATCACAGCAGTTGCAAAACAGATTGCCGAGACAGGTGATCCAAGCCTCAGCATCCCTATTCCAACAGCCCAAGATGAGATTCACGACCTTGCGGTCACCCTTGCCCAAGCACTCCACGAGCTTGATGGGGCAAGAGGTCGAAGTGAGTCAGCACTTAGCCGCCAACGTGAGTTTGTTGCGGATGCGTCACATGAGTTGAGAACCCCGCTCACATCCTTGATAGCCAACCTAGAACTTCTGGAAGCAGACTCGACTGTTGAAGATGATCTGAAGTCGGCTGCCCTGCGGTCGGCGAGGCGGATGGCCACCATTGTCAGCGACTTGCTCCTGCTCGCCCGGTCGGGAGAATCCGCACCTCTTATCTCCACAGTAAAAGGGAGCGAGTTAGTCAGTGCCGCTCTAGCTGACGCCAACGCTGCAACTGTGGAGGGACAGGTAAAGGATGAGAGCTCACCCCATCAGGTCACGTGTGACGCGACGGCGGTGACCCGCGCTATTCGAAACCTGGTTGAAAACGCGGCACTGCATAACCCTCCCGGAACCCTGATCAGGGTCACATCCTCCAGCGCGGACTCGAGTTGGTCTGTGATCGTCGAGGATGCCGGCTCCGGCATACCTACAAGTGAGCGGGAACGAATTTTTGACCGGTTTGTGCGCGAGGGCGGCGAGACCGCAGGCAACACTGGCCTCGGACTTGCAATCGTGAAAGCTGTTGCCCTAGACCACGGCGGCAGTGTCGGCGTTGACGAATCCAGCCTTGGTGGAGCCAAGTTCACTCTCCGCCTTCCTCAGGCCTGAGCGAGTCCTAGGCTTCGACTACTACGGGCAGGACGAGCGGCCGCCTGCGCAAGGCTGAGTGAATGTCAGCCGCTACACCGTCGTGAAGCCTGCGCTCAAGTTCGTCGCGATCGTGCTCTCCCGCCTTGGCGGCGATCTCGCAGACCGTGATCGATGACTCACGGGCGCACTTGACAAGTTTGTCTGTGTCGGCGCCGGCTGCCATTCCCCTTGAGACAACTTCAGGGTCTGAAATCAGTTCTCCGGACTGTGCGCTGATTGAAACGACAATTACAACAACCCCATCGTCGGCGAGCGTACGCCTGTCCCGCACTGCCGCTTCAGAGGGCTCTCCGAGCTCCATTCCGTCAACAAGCAGTACGCCCGAATGCTCCTGCGGACCAAACCGGGCCCCAGACTCGCTGATGTCGAGTGGAAGACCGTTGGCTCCTTCAAAGATCGAAGCAGGCGCAATGCCAACCTGTTCTGCAAGTTCCCTGTGAAGACGGAGACGCTTGGCATCCCCATGGACAGGCATGAAATACGTCGGGCGAACCAGGTTCAACATCAGCTTCAGCTCTTCGGCGTAGCCGTGGCCTGAAGCGTGGATCGGTGCGTCCTGAGCAGTAATGACAGTGCATCCGATCTGATATAGCCGGTCGACTGTCTCGTTCACTGCCCGCTCGTTACCAGGCACTGGAGTGGCAGAGAAGACGATCGTGTCGCCGCTGTGAAGCTCTATCTGGGCGTGGTCACGGTGGGCCATGCGCCGAAGAGCGGACAAAGGCTCACCCTGTGAACCAGTTGAGACAACGACAACTCGGTCGTCCGGGAAGTTGTTGATCTCGCGAGGCTGGATCAGGATTCCCTCTGGAACGCTCAGGTGGTTGAGGACCTTTGCAATCTTGGAGTTCTTGACCATCGAGCGCCCAACCAGTGCCACCTTCCGTCCCGTCGCTTCGGCTGCGTCGACGACCTGCTGAACGCGATGGACATTTGAGGCAAAGCTTGTGACGATGATCCGACCCTCACAGCCCTCAAATACCTTGAGCAAGGCTGGTCCGACAAGACTTTCGGAGGGCGAGAAGCCTGGGCGGTCAGCGTTGGTCGAGTCACCGCAGAGCAGGAGAACCCCTTCGGCTCCAAGTTCAGCAAGCCGAGCCATGTCGGCTGGGTCCCCATCAACCGGTGTCTGGTCAAACTTGTAATCGCCGGTGAACACAACCGTTCCGGCAGGTGTGCCAATCGCTGCGCCTCGTGCGTCCGGGATTGAGTGGGTCAGGTGGATCATCTCGATGGTGAAAGGACCCGCCTCGATGATCTCCCCTGTGTCAACAGCTTCGAGGGCCGAGTCGTCGAGCTTGTGTTCCTTGAGCTTTGAGCGAGCCATCTCCACTGTGAGCGGTCCGCTGATGATCATCGGTACAGATTCGACGCCAATGTCTCTCAGCAGCCAAGGAAGGGCCCCCACATGGTCTTCATGGCCATGGGTGATGACGATTGCCTCAATTGCGTCAGCGCGCTCTCTGACGTACTCAAAGTCCGGCAGAACAAGGTCAATCCCGGGCATGTCGCCCCCAGGGAAGCGAAGGCCAACATCAAGCAGAAGGATGCGACCGTCGTACTCCACGACAGCCATGTTCTTTCCGATTTCGCCTACCCCACCGAGCGGGAGGACACGAACACTTCCGGAGGCAAGGCTCAAGCGAGAAGGTCCAGCGCGCGCATGGCGTCAGCAATTGTCTCGCGCTCTGCAGCTGATGCTGAGACGAGAGGAAGTCGGAGGTGGCCGCCGGGAAGGCCAGCAAGGTCAAGCGCGGCCTTAATAGGAATTGGGTTTGTGGTCACGCCGAGCGAGTCGTAGAAGCTGCGAAGTGGTCTGTCGAGCGTGTCACGGTCATTGGAGTGTGCCACCGCGAGCATCTGAGTGCCGACTAGGTGGCTGGCGACGAGGATGCCGCCTACCGCCCCGTTGTCCATCGCAGCAGCGAATGAGTCGTCGTTACCTGCGTAAAGATCGAGACCCTCAATAGCGGAGGGAGTACCCGGCCGAGCCTGCTTCATTCCCGTGACATTGGAGTTCCGAACGCCAATCTCTGCTGCCAAGTCGTCGCTCATATCCACCCCAGTGCGGGTTGGAACGTTGTAGAGAACAACTGGAAGGTCAGTCGACTTTGCGACAGCCGCAAAGTGCGCGTGAATACCTGCCTCGTTGGGACGGTTGTAATAAGGGGTGACAGAAAGGATTGCCTTGGCCCCCGCGTTTGTGGCCCGCTCGGTCAAACGAACCGCGTGGGCGGTGTCGTTGGCTCCCGCCCCTGCGATGACTGTGAGCCGATCCCCAAAGGAATCAGAGACAAATGAGATCAGGTCAATCTGCTCATCGTCGGTCAGGGTTGGAGCTTCCCCAGTGGTTCCGGCGACGACAACTCCATCAGAGCCGTTGGCAATGAGGTGCTCAAGAATGGTCGCCATTGCATCATGGTCCACCTCTCCATCCGGGGAGAAGGGTGTGACCACCGCTGTCAGGATTGTCCCGAGGGCTGATTCGGGTGAGTTACTCAAAGAAGATTCTCCAACCCAATTGTCAGTGTGTCGGGGAGGTCAGCGATGCGGTTGATTGCCAGCACGACCCCTGGCATGAAGGCCTTACGGTCCGTGCTGTCGTGGCGGATGGTGAGGGTCTCCCCCGTGCCACCGAAGATGACCTCTTGGTTAGCCACTACCCCGGGCAGACGCACTGAGTGAATAGGCACCTCGCGGCCTGTTACCTCAGTGATCCGCCCTGCGGTAAGCGCAGCGGTGCCAGACGGTCTGTCGAGCTTGCCTGGGTGGTGAAGTTCGATGATCTCAACATCGGGCATCGAGCGTGCGGCCTCTTGGGCGAAACGCATCATCAGGACGGCACCGATTGCAAAGTTGGGGGCAACCAGAACATTCGAGCCGCTGATCCCCTCAAGCTCGGCCATCTCGAATCCAGTGGTTCCCACAACAGCGTGGACGCCAGCCGCGGTTGCTGCGCGAATATTGGCAACGGCTGTTTCTGGCCTCGTGAAATCTACGAGGACATCAGCATCGGCGAGAAAGTCACCTACCGCAGTCCCGAGTGCGGGATCGGCACGGCCAGTGAGCTCCATGCCTGCGGCCTCTTCGACCGCGGCACAGACCTCCTGGCCCATCCGACCTTCACTACCTGCAACGACTACTTTGATCACAGGCAGTTCTCCTACTTACGAGCGTTCTGGGTCCCGGCCGCCGCGTGGACGATCACCGCCGCGTCCGCCGCCGCCACCGCCGCGTGGGCGATCACCGCCGCGTCCGCCGCCGCCACCGCCGCGTGGGCCGCTTTCGGACTTGGAGAGCTCAGCAAGTTCCTCTTTGGACTTGCCCTGAATTGCTGGGTCGCTCGAGAGGCGAAGGCCAATACGTCCGCGTTCGCGGTCGACCTCGCACACCGTCACGGCAATTTCGTCGCCCTTGTTGAGTACCTCTTCGACTGTCTCAACGCGGTTGCCTGGGCTCACGCTCGAGATGTGCAGAAGACCATCGGTTCCCTTGGCGAGTTCGACGAAGGCTCCGAAGGTTGTGGTCTTGACGACCTTGCCTTGGAATGTGTCTCCGAGCTCAACTTCCTTGGTCATCGATGAGATGCGTTCGGCAAGTGCGTCTCCAAGTGCTCCGGTCGTTGCGTAGATCAGGATCATGCCCTCATCGTCAACGGTGATCTGAGCGTCAAACTCCTCTTGGAGTGAACGGATCGTCTCGCCGCCCTTGCCGATAACAAGGCCGATCTTCTCTGGGTCAATCTTGATCTGAGCGATACGCGGTGCGTATTCGGACAGCTCTTCTGAAGGAGCGTCAATCGCAGTCGCCATCTTCGCGAGGATGAACTCTCGTCCGGCCTTGGCCTGAGTGAGTGCATCACGAAGGATGTCGAATGTAACTCCGTCGATCTTGATGTCCATCTGGAGCGCTGTGATGCCTTCGCTCGTACCGGCGACCTTGAAGTCCATGTCGCCGAGATGATCCTCAACACCAGCAATGTCGCTGAGAACGGTGTAGTCGTCGCCCTCCTTGATCAGACCCATTGCGATACCTGCCACCGGACTGGTGATTGGAACGCCGGCCTGCATCAGTGAGAGTGATGAGCCACAAACGGAAGCCATCGAGCTCGAACCATTGCTCTCAAGGATCTCGCTTACAACACGCACTGTGTACGGGAAGTCTTCCTGGGAAGGAATGACTGGTACGAGTGCGCGCTCCGCAAGTGCTCCGTGACCAATGTCGCGACGCTTAGGTCCACGCATGAATCCAGCTTCACCGACCGAGAACGGCGGGAAGTTGTAGTGGTGGAAGTAGCGCTTAACAGTCTCAAGGCCGAGTGTGTCGAGACGCATCTCTTCACGGGTCGTACCGAGAGCCACGGTGCTCAGTGCCTGAGTCTGTCCACGTGTGAACAGGGCCGAGCCGTGAGTCCTTGGAGTTACGCCAACTTCAATCGTGATCTGACGAATTTCGTCAGCTCCACGACCGTCGGGGCGTACCTTCTCGACTGCGATGCGCTGACGGATGATGGTCTTCTCAAGCTTCGCAAATGCGCGCTTGGCCTCAGACTTGTTAGCCGAGTAGTCATCGTCTGCCTCATCGCCTGCATATGCGGCGACGACCTCTGCCTCAACGGCTGAGCAGGCGTCCTGGCGCTCAAGCTTCTCGACAACCTTGGTTGCCTCCTCGAGCTTGGCTCCGTGAGACTCCTTGACCTTGGCATACAGAGCCTCATCAACAGTGGCAACAACGGCCTCAACCTTGGTCTTGCCAACCTTGGCTGCGAGCTCAACCTGAAGCGCACAAAGCTTCTTGATCTCGCCATGAGCGATGTCAAGGGCATCGAGGATCTCTGCTTCTGAAACCTCGTTGGCTCCGGCTTCCACCATCAGAATTGCTGTGTCGGTTCCGGCCACGATCAGATCGAGGTCGGTTCCATCAAGCAGCAAGTCCTCTGCCGGGTTAACGACAAAGTTGCCGTCAATCTTGCCGATGCGGACTGCACCGACTGGCTGAGGGAATGGAATGTCGCTGATCATCAAGGCAGCACTTGCGCCGTTCATCGCGAGGATGTCGTACGAGTGAATGTGATCGATGGACAGCGGCAACGCGACGAGTTGTGTCTCTCGACGCCAACCCTTCGGGAACAGCGGACGGATAGGACGGTCGATGAGGCGGGCAACCAGAGTTGCTTTCTCACCGGCACGACCTTCGCGCTTGAAGAATGAGCCTGGGATCTTGCCCGCGGCGTACATGCGCTCTTCCACATCCACTGAGAGTGGAAGGAAGTCAATGTCACGCAGGCCACCAGCTGTGGCTGTTGAGAGGACCATTGTGTCCCCTGCGCGTACTACAACTGCTCCTGAGGCCTGTTTGGCCATACGTCCCGTTTCAAATGAGATCTCGGTTCCCGAGATATCAACGGAGACGCGTGTAATGGCGTCTGCCATAAGTAATCACTTGTTCCTTCGTCCAGCCCGTCGGTCGGCCAGACCACATCGTTTTTATATTTTCCGAACGAGGTAAGCCTAGCGGGCTGGCGATCACCGCGACCTGCCCGATTCCCAAAGCGCCACATCGCCGAGGTCCGGGACGCCTTGATGAAGGCTGTCGTCCACCAGGATCGTTGGGGTGGCCATCACTCCCGCTCTGACGGCGTTCCGAAAAGAGTCCGCTATCAGGGATTCCACCTCGGGCGAGCGGCGATCCCGGTCGAACTGCTCTAGATCTAGACCAATGTCCCGTGCTCGGCCCCACAGATGGGGGTCATCAAGCCGACCTTGATCGCCAAACAGGAGGTCAACCATCTCCCAGAACATGTCCTGCCTGCCCGCTGCCTCTGCGGCGGCGGCCGCGGCATTTGCCCTGGGGTGACGGGAGGACACGGGAAAATACCGCAGCCCGAGCCTCAGTTGCGAATCCTTGATCCGCTCCCAGGCGAATGCGCAGCGCGGACACTCAAAGTCCGCATAGATCACAGCAATCGGTAGGGACTCAGCGCCTCGTAGCCGGTCCGCAGGACCGGGCGGGTCAGCCGGCCGACTGCTGAGAGTCAGACCTGCTCCGCGAGGGAATCAAGCCCGTCGAAGAGGAGGTTTGCGCCGGGTAGTTCTCCCGGGCTTGCGGCCTGATAGCTCCAGGCAACCTTGACATCCGGCCCCACAACAATCAGGGCTCGCTCTGGGAAACCACCGGGGTGCTTAACACCAAAGGCCTCGCAGGCAGCTCCCTTGGGCTCAAAGTCTGAAAGCTGGGCAATGCTCACGTTGAACTTCTCAATGAACGCAGTCTGGGCGTATGAGGAGTCGCAGGAAACCCCGTAGATCGCTGCACCCCTGCTGTGAATGTCTGAGAGCACTTCCTCATAGATATTGAACTGGTCTGTACAGACCGGGCTGAACGCGAACGGGTAAAAGACCAGAATGGTCGTGTTACCGGCTAGGTCAGCCTCAGTGAATCTTTCGCCGTCAGCCTTACCGAGGCTAAACGCGGGGATTTCAGAACCGACTGAAAGGACCGTCATCGACGTAGTCCGAGCTTCTCAACCAAGCCTCGGTAACCATCGAGGTCGTTACGCCTCAGATAGTCGAGGAAACGGCGGCGCTGACCAACAAGCTTGAGGAGTCCTCGCCGTGAGGCGTGGTCCTTCTTGTGATCACGGAGGTGCTCAGTCAGGTGATTGATGCGTTCCGTCAGCATCGCAACCTGGACCTTTGTGGCACCGACATCTTGAGGACCGCTGCCGAACTCGGCTGCGATCTCCATCTTGCGCTCTTTGGTGAGATTGCTCATCGGGTCGAACCGTAGCAGGACAGGCCTGTAGCTGGATCGGCGCGTTAGACGACGTGCGCTGCGGCGATCACCGCAGACTGCTGGCAGTCCTGTGCCATCTGCACCTTCAACGCTTCGATTCGATCGAACTTGGCCTCAGGCCGGAGGAAAGAAAGCAGCTCGACTGAGACCTCCTGTCCGTAAAGATCACCGTCAAAATCAAGAATGAATACCTCGAGGAGTACTTCCTCTCCGTCATCAAATGTTGGCCTTATGCCTACGCTCGCTGCGGCAGGTTGTCCATCAAGCAGTGCGGCATAGACGCCGAAAGCGGGAACGACACACCCCTCCGCAGGGACAATGTTGGCGGTTGGATAGCCGAGTGTTCTCCCTCTCTTTTCTCCGTGCACGACAACACCGCGCATCTCGAATGGGTGGCCAAGAAGCTTTCGCGCGTCGTCCATATTGCCCACCCTGATCAGATCCCGAATCGCCGATGAGGAAATCAGTCCGGTCTCATGTTCAACAAGTTCAGCGACCGTTGTGCTGAACCGGGTGTCGGCCTGGAGCGTCTCGGCATTGCCTGCCGCGCGGTTTCCAAACCGAAAGTTCTGCCCCACTCTGACCTCAGTTGCTCCAAGTGAATCGACAAGCACTTTGGTTATGAACTCATCCGGGGTGAGCTCACTGAAGTCCTGGTCAAAGGTGGCAACAACCAACTCGTCCACTCCGAGTGCGGCGATTAGGTCTGCCTTCTGCTCAAGGGTTGTGAGCAGCTCGGGAGCCCCAGTGGGGCCAACGACAGCCCGAGGGTGAGGGTCGAAAGTGAGCACGGTGTCCGCGTCCCCGATGACCTCTATGTGTCCGAGGTGGACTCCATCGAACTCGCCGATGGCAACCCTGCGATGCCTCGGCTCAGCTGTGGCTGGAGTGGTGATCTTCATGTTCTGGGAAGCCTATTCACCCGACGAAGCCAGCGATAGACGAGAGCAGCCCGGCCTCTTTAACTTCGCCGATAGCGACGAGTCCGTTTGGTCCCACAATCGCCACGGTCTCCCCTACCGCCCGGGCAGTTTCCATTGGCCTGCCGTGACCGATCAGCGATGCGGAGTTCTCATCAACCTTGTCAACGGGAAGGATCTGCGTCAGTGCGGCGAGCAGGTCCAATTCAACGCCAGCTTGACCTGGCACATCGAATGGCCCTATCTGGGTCCGCCTCAGGGACACGCAGTAGGCGTCGCCTAGATCCGCAATCAGGGAACGGATATAGGTTCCTGATGAACACCGGATCAGGTAGTCGCGTTCAGTCGGCCGCCGCTCCAACTCCTCAAATCGGCTGACCGTGATTGGTCTGGCCTCAAGTTGGACTTCCTCCCCTGCTCGGGCCAGTTCATAGGCGCGCCTTCCACCTACACGAACTGCTGAGAAATCGGGTGGTGTCTGGAGCATGTCTCCTGTGGGCAGCTCAAGATCCCCGTCGGGAACCACGCCTGTTTCCGTGATCGTGCCTTCAGTGTCTCCTGTGTTTGAGCGAGCGCCGAATTTGGCTGTAACAAGGTATTCCTTATCCAGTCCCATAAAGAACCGTTGGGTCCGTGTTGCCCTTCCGATCAAGATCAACAGCAGTCCTGTGGCAAATGGGTCAAGTGTTCCCGCGTGGCCGACTCGCACACCCCTCGGGAGTCCGTGCTTGATCTGGGCGACCACATCATGCGAAGTGACGCCCGCTGGTTTATCAACCAAGCGCACAGACGCGGTCATTGTCAGTCCGCTTCTGTTTGAAGGCGAATCTGGCTGCAGATCAACTGGACTAGATCGGAGTGCGAAAGCTCTGTGCTGAAACCTGCCGCGCCACGATGGCCGCCTCCCCCACCTGCGCGAGCGATTGCCGACACGTCAACTCGGTCGGTTGACGCTCTCAGTGAGACTCTCCTAGTGTCAGGCCTGCCCTTAGGTTCTCTCACAACAGCAGCTACATGAGTGCCCTCAATCGCTCGGAGGTGGTCAACCACTCCTTCAGACCAGCCGTCAATCGCGCCAGTTTCGTCAAAGTCAGCTCGACTTAGATAAGTCATCGTGAGCTGGCCTTCCTCGTGGCGCTCAATCTTTGCCAAGGCTCGACCGAGAAGTTGGGCGCGGGCCTGAGGAACTCCTTCGTAGATGCGTCGGAAGATGTCGGCGACTGGGACGCCGCGCTCGATCAGGTCGGCGGCCATGACGTGGGCCTCACTGAGTGTGTTGTCGTACATGAACCGCCCTGTGTCGGTCACTAAGCCCACATAGAGAGCTGTTGCTGTCAGCCGGTCGATCTCGGAGCCGAGTTCCTTCGCTAGACGCCAGATGATCTCGGCTGTGCACGAAGCCTGATCATCAACGTGGTTGAGGGCACCAAAGTTTGTGTTGTCGTGGTGGTGGTCAAGGTTGATGATTGCCGCCGCGTCGCCGCCTCGCTCACGCGCGGGCGATCGCTCTAGATTGCCGCAGTCGAGCATCACGAGTGTTGTCTTGCTGAGGTCTTGGGGAATGTCACGGACTACGCGATCCCAAGGGACCATGAAGCGGTACTCCTCGGCGGGTTCGTCATCTGAACGCACATGAATTGGAGCATCGATGCCCGCTGATTCGAGGATTCGATGGGCGGCAACCAGTGACCCAATTGCATCCCCATCGGGATGTTCGTGTGTCATCAACAGCAAGGACTCAGCAGCCTTGAGTGATGACGCCACCTCGGGCAGGCTCGCTCCGCTCATTGCTCTTCTTCCTCATGCTCGAGGATCTCTTCTACACGCCAGGCACGGTCGATTGACGTGTCGTAGTGGAACTCCAGCTCGGGCGTATTCTTCATCCGAAGCTGTGTGGCAATTGCCTTCTGGAGGCGGCCGTGGCTTGTCTGAAGGGTGCTAAGCGACTGCTCCCGTTCCTCGTCGTCGCCGAGAACGCTTACAAAGACGCGGGCATGACGGAGGTCAGCGCTTGTCTCCACTCCAGTTACGGTCACAAAGCCGAGGCGTGGATCCTGAATCTCCTTAGGGATAGAGTCACTTAGGACTTCCCTAATGGCCTCGTCGACCCTTCTCATGCGTGAACCCGACACGGAATCAGAAAAGGTCAGAACGGCAGTGCTCAGGAGAGCTCCCGCTCCACCTGCTTGGTTTCGTATGCCTCAACCATGTCGCCTTCCTTGACATCGGCGTAATCCTTGAGGACGATGCCGCACTCGAAGTTCTCGAGAACTTCCTTGGCATCCTCGTTGAAGCGTCGAAGGCTTTCAATCCGGCCTTCATAGACAACCAGGCCGTCGCGAACCAGCCTTGCGGTTGCGCCACGTTCGAGCTTCCCGGAGGTGACATAGGAACCGGCAATCGTGCCGATCTTGGAGGCCTTGAAGATCTGCCTTACCTCAGCGCTACCAACGGCACTCTCGACCTCATCAGGCACGAGCATCCCGCCCATTGCTGCCCTGAGGTCTTCAAGAACACGGTAAATGACCGAGTAGCTGCGGATCTCGATGCCTTCGCGGTCCGATACTGCGCGAGCGTCGCCAACCGGCCGGACATTGAATCCGAGTACCACTGCCTTCGAGGCAGCAGCGAGCATCACGTCCGATTCGTTGATTCCGCCTACAGCACTGTGGATCACACGGACAGCAACCTCACTCTGCGGAAGCTTCGCGATCTCATCCTGAATGGCTTCGATCGAGCCAGCAACATCTGCTTTGAGAACAAGGTTGAGTTCCTGAATACCGCTGGAAAAGATCTCCTCAAGTGAGACGCGACGGCCAGAGCGACGAGCGAGCGCTTCGGTTTTGAGCCTGTGGCCTCGCTCCTTGGCTGATTCACGAGCGTCCCGATCCGAGTCAAACATGCGGACGAACTCGCCGGCGTCCGGAACGCTCCCGAAGCCAAGAACCTCAACAGGCTCTCCGGGACTGGCAATCAGAACGCGTTCTCCGGTGTGGTCGTGCATCGCGCGAACACGTCCCCAATGCGCTCCTGCTGCGAGTGGATCCCCAATACGAAGGGTCCCGCGCTGTACAAGGATGCTGACGACAGCTCCTCGGCCTGGATCGAGCCTTGACTCAATCACGGTTCCAGAAGCGTCTGTGTTCGGGTTTGCCTTCAACTCTTCAAGGTCAGCCATGACGACGAGCGTCTCGAGCAGGGCCTCAAGGCCTTCGCCCGACTTTGCGGACACATCACAGAATTCAGTCTCTCCACCCCAGTCAACGGGTTGAAGTCCGAGCTCTGCCATCTCGCCCCGAACACGGTCGGGCTGTGCGCCTTCCTTATCAATCTTGTTGACGGCCACGAGCATTGGGACACCGGCTGCCTTGGCGTGATCAACGGCCTCGATGGTCTGAGGCTTGACGCCATCATCCGCGGCAACCACGATCACGGCGATGTCAGTCACCTGTGCGCCTCGTGCACGCATTGCGGTGAAAGCCTGGTGGCCTGGAGTGTCGAGGAACGTGACGATCCGACCGTCCACATGAACTTGATACGCGCCGATGTGCTGGGTTATACCGCCGGCTTCACCAGCGGCAACCTCTGTCTTTCTGATGGCGTCGAGGAGAGAAGTCTTGCCGTGGTCGACATGTCCCATGACCGTCACAACTGGCGGACGATCAATGAGCTGCGCCTCGGTGTCATTGAAATCCGGAGCCTCGATGGCCTCCTCATCGCTGTGAACAATTTCAACTTCGCGATCTAGCTCGCCTGCGAGAACCTCGATTGTCTCGTCGGAAAGGGTCTGCGTAAGCGTGGCCATCTCACCGAGTCCAATCAGCTTCTTGATGACGTCAGGAACCGGGACGCCCAAATATTCGGAGACATCCTTAACGGTGGATCCCGAGTTAACCCGGATTACCTGCGTCGTTGCGTCAGCAGGTCTCGTTTCGGCATCGGCAAACACTTCGTCGTAGGAACGGCGACGGCCACCCCTGCGACGGGGTCTACGCCCTGGAGCGCCTTGAGGTGGCCCCCCGGTTGCTGGACGCCTATTGGCCTGGGAGTCGATGACGACGCGCCGCTTGCCTGGGCCAGCTGCTGCCTCGGCTTCCTCTCGGGTTGGGGTCGGTGTGTCTTGAGGCGGCGCAGGCTTAGCGGCAGGAGCAGGCTTCTCTGCTGCGGCAGGCTTAGCGGCAGGCGCAGGCTTGGCGGCAGGAGCAGGCTTCTCTGCTGCGGCAGGCTTAGCGGCAGGCGCAGGCTTAGCCGCAGACTCAGGCTTTGCTGCTGGCTTCTTAGCCTTGGCAGGGGCTGCTTTTGCTGGAGCAGCCTTGGACCCAGCTGCTACCGCTGCCTTGGCATCGGATTCCTCAACCGAGGATGCGGCTGCTTTGGCCTCAACTCCAGCCGCGTTCAGAACAGCCAGCAAGTCCTTGCTGGTCATGCCCAAATCCTTGGCTATTTCATGAACGCGCTTGCGTGCCATACGGTCTTTAGTCTAGTTCCCCTCCGGTGAACTAACCCGGAAGGCCTCTCTGGTCTGAGTTGAGTTGATGACTACTCGCCCTCTTCCGTGTCTGCTGGTTCTTGCTCGACTTCGGCGTCGGCGTCGGCCTCGGGCAGAACCGCGTCCACTTCAGCTACGACGTCCTCAGACACCACTTCCTCAACGGACTCAGCTACTGGAGCTTCCTCAGCCTCTGCGGCATCCACGGAAGTTGCTTCCTCAACCGCGGCGATTTCCTCAACGGCGACAGTCTCCTCAACGGCGACCTCTACCTCATCAGCTGGGGCCTCATCTGGCTCAGGAGCGGCCTGTGGCTGACCACCAGCGGCCTCATAGCCCTGGTGAGCCTCAATGCCGCAGTAACGCGACCCTTCGATGGGAGCGTTGGGGCAACGCCGACCATTAGAAAGAACTGCTGCGCAGCGAGTCTGAGTATCTCCCTCTTCCTCTGCGCCTGGAACTGTTGCCTCTTCGGCGTAGTCGCTTTCTGAGCGAATGTCGATACGCCAACCGGTCAAGCGAGCAGCCAAGCGAGCATTCTGCCCGGAGCGGCCAATCGCAAGAGCAAGCTGGTCATCAGGGACAATCACAGTTGCCTGCTTCTCGTCGTCGTCGACCAACACCTCTCGGACACGTGCCGGTGAGAGCGCCTTGGCTACAAATCGTGCCGGCTCCTCGTTGAACGGGATGATGTCGATCTTCTCTCCCCGGAGCTCCGAGACAACCATGCGCACTCGGGACCCTCTAGGCCCCACGCAGGCGCCAACTGGGTCTACGCCGTCCTGATGTGAGATGACAGCAATCTTTGACCGGTAACCAGGCTCGCGGGCAACCTCAGTGATTTCAACTAGACCGTCAGCCATTTCAGGTACTTCGAGAGCAAAGAGTTCCCGAATCAGGTTTGGATCACGGCGCGAAACGATAATGCTCGGACCCTTAGGAGATGACGAGACCTCCTTGATGATCGCCTTGACGCGCTGGGCGTTGTCGTAACGCTCGCCGTCAACCTGCTCAGACCGCGGAAGCAGTGCCTCAGTTGTCTCATTCAGTCTTACGAGGGTGTAGCGGCTGTCGGTCTGCTGGATAACACCGTTGATGAGCTCACCAACGCGATCGCGGTATTCCTCAAAAGTCAGCTCGCGCTCAGCTTCACGCACGCGCTGAAGGAGCACCTGCTTCGCCGTTACAGCAGCGATACGGCCGAAGTTCTCAGGGGTGACGTTGACCTCTTCGATGCGGTCGCGGTACTCCTTAACCTTCTCCAAGTCGAGTTCTGGGGCGGCTGGCTCACGGGCCTCGCCGGTCTCAGGGTCAATCAGTGGCTCGTCAAGCTCTTCCGGCTCAGTCAGAACCAGTGGCACGATTTCCTCAGGGATCAGGAGCTGCCAAACGATGAAGTCTCCACTTACCGGGTCAATCTCAACGCGCGCATACTCGGCTGAGTCCGATGCCTTCTTATAGGCGGAGAGAAGAGCAGCCTCAAGCGCGTCGATCAGCGTCTCGAGTGGGATGGCCTTCTCGTCGGCAATGGCTCCGAGTGCGTCAATGATTTCTTTGGACATGAATGACCTCCGCTTTAAGCAGCCGCGACCAGATGGGCGCGACCTATGGCCGAATATGGAAGTGAGAGCCGCTCGTCGCCTGTGGCAACGGTGACTGTCTCGTCGTCGGCTTCGACGATCTCACCACTGATGGTCCTGCTACCACTCTCTGGGAGTGGCTCTGAAAGCTTGATCTTGGCTGTACGGCCAGCAAACCGGCGAAAATGGTCGGGCTTAGTGAGCGGTCGTTCGGCGCCGGGGCTTGAAACCTCAACAGCATGGGTTTCGCGCACATCGGCGAGCAGCTCGGTCACGCGTTCGCAGTGAGCCAATGTGACTCCGTCCGGGTGATCGATGAACACGCGGACTCGCCCCGCACCTGGTGCGTCTACGAGCAGAACCTCAATATCGTCCGAATTGTCGGCGATTAGGCTGCGGATCTTGGTTTCGATGGCTTCGTTCATTGGGTTCCTCGATAAAAAGAGCGGGCCTTCGCCCGCTCCGCACTGCGCACCGGTCAGACCGGTGTCTAAAGCTGTTGAGCCAATCGTAGCATTGCCCGGCATCTCGCTAACCTCGCGGGGTGCGCACGGATCACACAGTCACTGTTGTCGGCGAGTTCCTCTCAGGGCTGGAGGACCCCGCCCGGGAGCTCGCTTATGGCGAATGGGGCTTGTCGGTGGACGCTGCCGGGTGGCCGCTCGACATTGGCATTGCAGCTCGCGAAGGGCTGCTGCGGATTCAGGCGAATGTCTGTGCCGCAGGTCAGCTCAGCCCTGAGGATCTCCTTTGGTGGAACCGGCGAATCCACCTTGTCCGCTTCAGTTCAACGCGGGACGGTGAGGTGTGGCTTTCCTGTGATCTTCTCCCCGACGCTCTAGATGCGAGGCAGCTTGACCGTGTCCTTGGGCTCTTCGTGCTGACCGCCACTCAGGCTCGTCAGCACATCCCGACCTAGGCCCTTATGAGCCGCTGGCGCGGAGCTCGACGAGGGCATCAATGATTCCTCCGGCGATTACTTGTTTACTGGCGAGCGCAAGTTGCCTCTCCCCCTTGTGCGTGATCAGGGTTACCTGATTGTCGAGAGA
>CAFBLU010000017.1_pt1 | contig 27145 bp, 21 predicted proteins | sample 7268271 | NCBI WGS metagenome assembly CAFBLU01 (sample SAMEA6814044, study PRJEB35770) | freshwater metagenome | biome: Freshwater; feature: Freshwater reservoir; material: water | place: Czech Republic | collected 2017-05-23 | depth 30m m
CAGCGGGCTGCCTTCGCCGTTGGTGTTCTTCCTGATATCTGCGCATTTCACCGCTACACCAGGAGTTCCACCCGCCTCTTCCGGACTCTAGCCTTACAGTATCCATCGGCATTCCAAGGTTGAGCCTTGGACTTTCACAACAGACTTATAAGGCCGCCTACACACTCTTTACGCCCAATGATTCCGGACAACGCTTGCCCCCTACGTATTACCGCGGCTGCTGGCACGTAGTTAGCCGGGGCTTCTTTTGAAGGTACCGTCACTCCAGCCTGCTGTTCACAGGCCGAGCTTCGTCCCAACTGAAAGGGGTTTACAACCCGAAGGCCGTCTTCCCCCACGCGGCGTTGCTGCGTCAAGCTGTCGCTCATTGCGCAAGATTCCCCACTGCTGCCTCCCGTAGGAGTCTGGGCCGTGTCTCAGTCCCAGTGTGGCTGATCGTCCTCTCAGACCAGCTACCCATCGTTGCCTTGGTAGGCCATTACCCCACCAACTAGCTAATGGGCCGCAGGCTCATCCCGACGCGGAGGCCGAAGCTTCCTTTCCTCGCAGATCTCATGATCCGAGAGCACATCCGGTATTAGCCCGGGTTTCCCCGGGTTGTCCCGATCGTCAGGGCAGATTGCCCACGTGTTACTCACCCGTTCGCGGCTCTGCCCCAGGGCAAGCCCTGGTTCGTCGCTCCACTTGCATGTGTTAAGCACGCCGCCAGCGTTCGTCCTGAGCCAGGATCAAACTCTCCGTGAAGAACTGCGTACTGCTAAACGGAGTCGCCTGCAGACCACTCGAGGGCCGCCGAGTACACAAGTGGCGACCGGATCTACAGACTTCGAAACTGCTTCTTACGTTGTGGCCGCTGGCGCAACCACAACATTCGGACTTGGACGTACAAACCAATCACCGAAGTGATCGGTAGTACGCATGCTGCTGGGTTGTCAAAGACCGCCGTGCTCCCCACCGAGTAGAACCCGGATGAAGTCACGATCCAGCCGAAACTGGAGCGGACGGTGAGTGTAGCGGTTTGGCGCTACTCAGGCGGACTGCGACGAATTGCCCAAGACCAAGAGGCGCGCATCACGCTTCTTGCCACGCTGAAGAATTGCGCCAGAGAGCGCATCAGTGCTGTGATCTAGGCCCTCCATGCGCTCGCCGTTTATGCGGATAGCGCCCTCTTCAATGTTCCTCCGAGCCTCACTGCGGGAAACCCCGTAGGCAGCGGCAACAAGGGCTGGGACATGAACCATCCCTTCCTCATCGCCGGCGAACTCAAAGGCTGGCGCATCGGTTGGAAGCTCATTCTCGATGAAGCGGCTATCAAAGTCTGCTTGCGCAAGAAGCCCAGCGCCAGCACCGTGGAATCGCTCTACAAGCGCGGCTGCGAGGGCCCGCTTTGCGTCCCTAGGCCCAATGCTGTCGTCAAGCGACACATCAAGCAGAAGCCGACACCATTCCTCAAGGGCCGTGTCAGGGATGCTCATCGTCTTCCCGTAGATCTCAGCGGGTGACTCAGTGACACCGATGTAGTTCCCGATGCTCTTGGACATCTTCTTAACGCCATCTGTCCCAGTCAGGATGGGAAGCTCCATGGCGATCTGCTCAGGCTGCCCGAACGCTCTCTGCAGATCCCGCCCGAGAAGCAGGTTGAAATGCTGATCCGTTCCGCCTAGCTCCACATCGGCAGCGACAGCAACTGAGTCGTAGCCCTGGAGAATCGGGTAGAGCAACTCTAGAACGCTCACTGGCGAACCCTCCTTGAGTCGTTTCGAGATGTCATCACGATCAGTTACCTGGGCAACGGTCGTGGTGCGCAAGATCTCGAACAGCTTCTCCAATGGCATGTCCAGCCACTCGCCATTACGGCGGATCTCAAGTTGCTCATCCAACAGAACAAGTTTGGCCTGCTCGGCGAAGGTATCGGCGTTGGCTTCTATCTCCTCTGAGCTGAGCTGAGGCCGCGAGCCAGCCCGGCCGGAGGGATCGCCCACCTTGGCAGTCCAGTCCCCAATGATTAGAACAACCGTGTGTCCGAGCTCCTGAAACTCGCGGAGCTTGCCGAGCACCACAGAGAACCCAAGGTGAATATCAGGGGCCGTCGGGTCTATGCCCAGCTTTACTCGTAGCGGTCTCCCCTCCTTGGCTGATGCGGCAAGCAGTTGGGCAAGTCCACCCTTAGGTAAACACTCCACAACATTGCGTTCCAACCAGTTAGCGGCCGCAGTGGGATCGCCCAGTGCCGCAGCAGGGGGACTCGGGTGTAGTGGACTGAACTCCGCCATCTGGGCCAATGCTAGACTCGTCCCTCCCGGAGCGCCTGCCGCCGCCCGTCTGGAGAGATGCGTGGCAAGCCCTCCCCGGAACTAGATATGACCGACGACGCACCACAATCACCCGCGGAAAGGGCCGAGCGCCGAAGCCGCAGCCGCGAGTCCAGACCACCCCAGCTACACCGCTGGCGTGCCGCGCTTGTCTTAGCTGGCCTCGGTGTAGTCGCTGTCATCTCTCTTATCTTCGGAGTCCTGACCGCAGTATCAGCTGACCTTCCAGGCTTAGAAAACCGTGAAGAGTACAAGCACTCCGCGAACTCAATCCTCTATGACACACGCGGTCGTGAGCTGGGCCGTCTGACAGGTCCACAGAATCGCTTTCTTGCTAAGTCTGAACAGATCGCCCCGGCGATCAAGCACGCGGTGATCGCAATCGAGGACCGTCGGTTCTACGCAAACTCTGGGATCGACTACCGGGGCATCGGTCGCGCACTGTGGCTAGACCTCTCCTCAGGCGCAGCAGTCCAGGGAGCTTCGACAATCACGCAGCAGTTCGTAAAGAACGCTCTTTCAGCAGCCAACAAACGAACTGTCTTCGAGAAGCTCAAAGAATCAGTCCTTGCCTATCACCTGAACCGCCGTTGGTCAAAGGACAAAATCCTGACTGAGTACCTCAACACCATTTACTTCGGTCAAGGCGCGTACGGGATTGAGTCCGCTGCACGCGTCTACTTTGGAAAGGCCCATCCTGGCTGTGGCGAGTCAGCCGCCGATCCATTTTGCGCTTCCGACCTGGACACCGCCGAAGCCGCAACGCTTGCCGGGATCATCGCCTCGCCAATTGGATTCGACCCGATCGCCCACCCGGTCGCCGCCACCAACCGGCGCGACACAGTGCTGGCGGCAATGCACGCCCAGGGGTTCCTGACCGACACCGAGTACCAAGGAGACCTGGTCCGAACGGTTCCAGACGAAACTGACATCACCCCACCCTCAGAGGACAGCAAGTCGCCCTACTTCTCAAGCTGGGTAAAGAACCTTCTGGTCGCAAAGCTAGGCGCCACCCGTGCCTATACAGGCGGTCTCAAGATCCGAACGACAATCGATCTCGACCTTCAGGCCGCCGCTGAGACGGCCGTCTCCAACATGCTGCCAGCCGGCTCGGGTCTCCCCTCCGCCTCACTTGTGGCAATCGACAACAAATCAGGTGAGGTCCGGGCGATGGTGGGCGGTCCCAACTATGCCCGCCACCCATTCAACCTCGCAACCCAGGGGCACCGGCAGCCGGGGTCCTCATTTAAGCCTTTCACCCTCGCAGTGGCGCTCCAGAAAGGCATCTCAGCCAACTCAGTATGGGAATCCCGGAAGAAGATCTTCACCGTTCCTCACACCGGTGGAAAGGAGTTCTTCATCGTCAACAACTACGAGAACTCCTATGCCGGGACGCGGAGCTTGACCGACGCAATGGTCAGCTCAGACAACTCTGTCTACGCCGAGCTGGGTATCAAGGTCGGAACGAGCCGAATCGCCCGAATGGCAAATGAGATGGGCATTCGCTCGCCGATCTCAACCAACTACGCCGTAACCCTCGGAGGCCTACGCGAGGGGGTCTCACCATTGGATATGGCCCATGCGTATGAGACATTCGCGACCGGCGGTGTCAGGATCGGAAGTGCCAATGAACTTGGCGGGATAGACGGCGGACCAGTCGGAATTGAATCCATCAGGGACCCACGGGGACACCTACTCGCCAAGAACGAGCGGAGCCGGACTCGAGTCATGTCCAACGCCGTCGCGACAACAGTCCAAAGCGTGCTCCAGGGTGTCGTCTCAAGCGGAACGGGCAAAGCTGCAAACACGGGCGGTTTCGCCGCCGGCAAGACCGGAACCACAGAGAACTACGGTGATGCGTGGTTCGTTGGCTGGAATGAGCAGTACACGGTGGCTATCTGGGTTGGCTACCCGGACCGGCTCAAGTCCATGAAGACGGAGTTTGATGGCGGACCCGTGGCCGGCGGCACATTCCCAGCATCGATCTGGCGGGAGTTCATCCTCGCTGCCATGTCGATCGGGCGCAACCGCGTGGCTGCCGAAGCAGCGCGCAAAGCTGGGCTAGCGGCCCCAACCCCGGGAAGTGACAGCTCTAGCCAGGGCTCATCGTCCGGGGGTTACAGCGGCGGTTCCTCCAGCGGCAGCTCACCACAAGCGCCCAGTAGCAGTCCTAGCCCCTCAGGTGGTGGCGGTGGCCAATCCTCGGGCGGAGGCGGCGGAGGCGGTGGAGGAGGCTCCGGTGGCTCCTCAGGGGGTACTGGTGGTGGCACAGCCCCATCGGGCGGCGCCGGCGGCGCCGGACCTAGCGGCTAACCGACAATCAGCCGAGGGAAAGGTGCGCTGCGTGCGCGCTACCGAGCTGTTCCCTGACTCTGTCGAGGGCGGTTCCACCCTCAGACCGCTTGGACTCAAGAGTCTGACCAGGCTCAAGCAGTCCGCTGTATTCAGGGAGTAACAGCGCGGAAGCCTCTGTCACCTCACTCTCCGTCAGGTCAGCCAAACCCCGGCCGGACTCAACTGCAAGTCGAACGAGCGCTGCCACAACTCCATGGGCGTCGCGGAAGGGCATCCCCTTGCCGACGAGTAGATCGGCCAGGTCCGTAGCCGCCACAAGGTCATCGCCCGCAGCCTCAGCCATCGCCTCGCGGTTGAATGAAGCGGTAGCCAGCATTAGACCTGCGGCCTCAATTGACATCTCAACCGTCTCCGCAGAGTCAAAGAGATGCTCTTTGTCCTCTTGAAGATCCTTGTTGTAGGTGAGAGGCAGGGCGTGCATAACACCGTGAAGTGCGGCGAGGTGGCCCACAACTCTTGGGGCCTTCGCCCGCAGAAGCTCTGCGGCGTCGGGGTTCTTCTTCTGAGGCATTATGGATGAACCCGAAGACCAGCTGTCTGCCATCGACATAAAACCGAACTCCTGACTACTCCAGAGAACTAGCTCGGCTCCAATTCTAGAAAGGTGAGTGGCGCAGATTGCGTGGGCAGACAGAAGCTCCAGAGCGATATCCCGGTCGGCAACAGCATCGATTGAGTTCACGGCCACTCCGTCGAAGCCCAGTTCCTTGGCCACCATTCGCCGGTCCGTATCGAAGTTGACACCCGCGAGGGCTCCAGCGCCCAATGGCATAGCCCGCTTCGAAGCGGCCTCCACGGCAAGGAAGCGGTTGCGGTCCCGATTGACCATCCAGAACCAGGCGAGGGCATGGTGCGAGAGGTAGACCGGCTGAGCGCGCTGCAGGTGCGTATAGCCCGGAAGAGCCCAGTCAAGGTGACCCTCAGCGAGCGCCAGAAGTACGGTCTCAAGCTCTCCGCAGGCGTCTGCCGCCGCCCGGGCGTGCGCGCGGATCCAGAGCACCAGACCCGTAGCAACCTGATCATTCCTAGAACGCGCTGTGTGCATCCGAGCCCCGGCATCGCCAATCAGGGCTGTCACGCGGCGCTCGATGGCCATGTGGATGTCCTCGTCGGTGTCGAGAAACTCGAACGCGCCGCTCTCAAGCTCAGCCTCGACAGAATCGAGGGCTCCGATAATCGCGACACTGTCGTTGGTCTCAATGATCCCTCTGGAGGCGAGCATGGTGACGTGGGCCCTTGAAAGAGCAATGTCGTAAGGAGCTAGCCGCCAATCAAAGCCGGCGGAACTGTTCATCCGACTGAAGAGCGGATCTTGGGGTTCTCTGAAGCGGGACACGGCCGCTGAGTCTAAGCGTCAGAGGCGTTTGACATCGCTGCTGCCAGCGATTGCGCGACACGGGCGACCTCTGTCTCAGTCAGACCCGGGAAGAAAGGAAGGGCCAGCCCGCGAGAGCCAGCGGCCTCAGTGACCGGGAACTCTCCAGGGATCGAGCCACTTGCCTCAGCTAGATGGCCCATCAGGTGTAGTGCTGGAAGGTAGGGCTTGCAGTCAATCCCCGCTGCACGTAGCGAGAGGATGATCGAGTCTCGGTCAACCGAAGCTGGAAGAGTCACTACATAAACAAACCAGCCGCGTGTTCCACCCTCCCAGGTAGCAACCGGAAGTTCGACGTCGACTCCCTCCAGCGCTGCGGCGTAGAGCTCGGCAACGGCGGTCCGCATGGCCAGCATCCCATCCAGCCGATCAAGCTGGACCAGCCCGATCGCAGCTGCAATCTCACTCAGCCGGTAGTTGTAGCCAAGCCGGTCGTGGTCAAGCCATCCCATATCGACGGCTCTACCTTGATTTCGCTCACTCGCGATCACATCTCTAATCGAATCGTCATTGCAGGTGACCATCCCACCCTCGCCAGTGGTCATCTGCTTGTTGGCGTAGAAGCCGAACACGGACGGATGCCCTCTCCCCCCAACCGGAATCCCTTCCAGATCAATCGCCCCAAGCGCCTCACACGAATCCTGGACAATCGGCAAGCCCAGCTTCTCGAGCAAGTCGACTCGGGCTGGCATCCCGAAGATGTCCACCGGCAGAAGCGCGGCGGTCCGCTCGGTCCTCGCCGCTGCTACGGCATCAGGGTCAATGGTCAGGCTGATCGGGTCCACATCAACAAAGACGGGTTTTGCGCCCGTGTAGAGAATCGCGTTCGCAGAGGCAACAAACGAGAATGGCGAAGTAATCACCTCGTCACCTGGGCCTACTCCAACCGCATTCAGCGCGAGATGGAGCCCAGCCGTGCCTGAGGACACCGCCATCGCGTGTTCCGTGCCCAGCCGTGAAGCGAACCGCCGCTCAAACTCAACCGTCTTGGGCCCAAGGCTGAGCTGCCCCGACCGTAGAACCTCAACCACCGCAGCCTCCTCCTCGGGTCCGATGACCGGCCTGGCGAGAGGGATGGGACTGTCGGCAGACAAGGCCGACTCAGTCCCCTGGACCGCGGAGAACCGGCTGCATGCCGTACTCCAGAGAGTCCACGAGAGCCTCCCATGAAGCCTCGATCACATTCGGGGAAACACCCGTGGTACCCCAGACATTCTCCCCGTCCGTAGCATCGAGCAGCACGCGAGTAACCGCGTCGGTGCCGCGATTCTCGTTAAGTATCCGGACCTTGAAATTGACGAGATCAATCCGCTCAAGCTCAGGATGTACCTGACCGACGGCCGCCCTCAGCGCCGTGTCCAAAGCATTAACTGGGCCGTTGCCCTCAGCCGTGCTTACTTGGCGCTCTCCGTTCACAAGAACCTTCACTGTGGCCTCAGTCTTGACTCCGCCGTTGGCAAGCTTCTCAACAATCACGCGCCACGACTCAAGTTCAAAGAGAGGCTCGAATCCCCCGGTTTCTTTACGGATCATCAGCTCCAACGATGCGTCGGCAGCCTCGTAGTGATAGCCAGCGTGCTCGTGCTCCTTGACCGTCTCGACTAGCCGACCGGCCGTCTCGTCATCAAGTTTGAGTCCCATCAGCTCGGCCCGTGCCTGGATGGTTCCTTTGCCGGAGAGCTCCCCGACCAGGAGCTCACGGTGGTTGCCCACAGCCTCCGGGTCGACGTGCTCAAAGGTCTTCGCGTCCTCCATCACACCCGCAACATGCATTCCGCCCTTGTGCGCAAAAGCACTCCGGCCTACATAGGCCTGCGCTGGATTAGGAACTCGGTTGCAGATCTCGTCCACAAAGTGGGACACGCGGGTAAGCGAGGTCACATGGCCAGCCGGAAGACACCTGATACCCATCTTCAGCTCAAGGTTGGCAGCGACAGAAACCAGATTCGCGTTCCCGCAGCGCTCACCGATCCCGTTGATAGTGCCCTGAACATGAGCCGCTCCAGCCTCTACTGCTGCAAGGGAGTTGGCGACACCACACTCAAGGTCGTTGTGGCAATGGATTCCTACCTTCACTTGTCCCGCAACCTCAGCGCAAACGGCTGCCACAGCCTCAGCTACTTGGGTCGGGAGCGTCGCGCCATTGGTATCGCAGAGAACTACGGTCTCGGCCCCACCTCTAACTGCCGCGCGCACGCACTCGAGTGCGTAATCACGGTCGTCGGCCCAGCCGTCAAAGAAGTGCTCGGCGTCATAGATGACGCGCTGCCCCCCGGTGGCAAGGAAGGCGAGGGAGTCCTCAATCATCGCCAAATTCTCAGAACGGTCAACCTTGACCACCTTCTCAAGATGTAGCGACCAAGTCTTCCCAACAATGGTGGCAACTGGAGCGCCACTGTCGGCAACCACGCGCAGCGACGGATCGTCGCCCGGCTCGGTTCCGCGCCTCCGTGTCATTCCAAATGCGGCAACCGCTGAATGGCTCAGGGGGTTCTTGCGAAGCAGATCAAATAGCTCAATCTCCTTGGGGTTCGACGAGGGAAAACCCGCTTCCACAAAGCCAACCCCAAGCTCGTCCAACCTTTGAGCAACCCGAAGTTTCTCTTCCGCAGACAACGAAAGTCCCTCCCCCTGCATTCCGTCGCGGAGGGTCGTGTCGTATAGCTCTACCGCTCTCACGCGTCGGCGGCGCTTGCGCCAGCCGGGCTCACAACCGGGTCAAGCCACTCAAGATGAAGTCCACCTCGACCATGAACCGCATCGTCATAAAGCTCCTGAAGCTTGCGGGTTACAGGACCTGGCTCACCTGAGCCAATTGGACGATCATCGATCTCGCGCACAGGGACAACCTCCGCTGCGGTCCCCGTAAGGAACACCTCGTCCGCCAGATAGAGCTCAGCCCGAGCGATGTCACGGCTCGTGACTTCAAGCCCTGCATCCGCCGCAAGGGCGTGGATCGTCCTCCGGCTAATGCCGTCCAAAACACTCGCAGTCTGCGGTGGCTCGATCAGCTGCCCATTACGGACGATGAAGATGTTCTCGCCAGAGCCTTCGCTGACAACTCCTTGGGCGTCAAGCATGATTGCCTCGTCGTAGCCACCCTTCAGGCTCTCGACCTTGGCGAGAACGCTGTTGAGGTACTGGCCGGAAGCCTTTGCGTGCGGAATCAATGCGTCAGGAGCGAAACGCCTCCACGAGGAAACCTTTGCGCGAATCCCTTTCTGCTTGCCTTCGTCGCCCAGATATGAACCCCAAGGCCAGACAGCGATCACAACATCCACTGGCGCCTCCAGTGGGTTGAGTCCCATGACGCCATAGCCGCGTGTAGCCAGCGGCCTGATGTAGCAATGGGCGAGCCCGTTGCGGGCGATCAGGTCCAGGGTGGCAAGCCTCAGCTCCTCAACGGAGTAAGGGATGTCCATATAGAAAAGGCGTGCGGATTCGTGCAGTCTCTCGAGGTGCTCGGTGTGTCTGAAGACAGCAGTACCTAGCTCGCCGTCATAGGCGCGGATTCCTTCAAACACGCTTGTTCCGTAGTGCAGCCCATGCGTGAGCACGTGAACCTTGGCCTCAGCCCAAGGAACAACTTCGCCATTCATCCAGATGAATTCTGCCTGCTCCACGTTGTTCTCCTATCAGTCGAGCCGCGTTAGAACTGCCTCAGTTGCCTCTGCGGTAGTTGCCTGACCGCCTAGATCCCGAGTACGAATTCCGTCCGCAACCGCACGATCGACGCTGGATTCTAACGCTGAAGCCTGATCTGGCATTGAAAGACCGTGACGTAACATCATTGCGGCCGAAAGGAACATTGCGAACGGGTTCGCAATGCCCTGCCCTGCGATGTCTGGAGCCGATCCATGTACCGGTTCAAACAGGCCAGGTAACCCGTCCTCTCCGAGTGATGCGCTGGGAAGGAGCCCGATCGAGCCAGTGATCATCGCGGCCTCATCGCTGAGGATGTCACCGAACAGATTCTCGGTCAGGATTACATCGAACTTCGAAGGTTCGGCAACCAGCTGCATCGCCGCGTTGTCGACCAAGAGGTGGTCGAGAATCACATTGGGGAACTCCTCCTGATGTACACGGTTGACGGTCTCGCGCCAAAGGCGAGACGACTCAAGAACGTTGGCCTTATCGACGCTTGTTACTCCGCGACGAGCGGCTGCGAAACCAACGCGCGCGATCCGCTCAACCTCAGCTACCGAGTACTCACAGGTGTCATAGGCAGTGTCGCCATCACGGCCACGCTTTCCGAAATAGATACCGCCCGTGAGCTCGCGGACTACGAGAAGGTCGGTCCCGCGGATGATCTCCTCACGCAATGGGCTTGCATCGGCAAGCGCTGGGACGGGCCGCACTGGTCGGAGGTTCGCAAACAGTCCCATTCCAGCCCGAAGCCCGAGAAGGCCTTGCTCTGGACGCGGAGCATCTGGATCCGTCGTGTCCCACTTGGGTCCCCCGACAGCTCCAAGGAGCACCGCGTCGGACGCCTTGCACGCTTCCAAGACCTCATCCGTGAGGGCGACGCCGCTCTCGTCGATTGAGCAGCCGCCCATCAGGCGGGTGTCGAATTCGAAGTCTCCTAGCCGCTCAAGGACCTCAACCACCGCAGCCGCGATCTCTGGACCAATGCCGTCACCGGGGAGAAGAACAATCTTAGGCACGGTCGAGTCGCTCATAGCGAGGTCGTCGGAACATGGTCGAGCTCGCGCTCCTGCTCGAACTTGCTGATGGCATCAACCTGAGCGAGGGTGATGGCGATGTCGTCAAGCCCGCCAAGCAGCCGCTCACGGATGTCGTCATCAATCTCAAATGGGACGCTCTGCCCCGAAAACCGAACGACCTTGTCAGTCAGGTCGATCTCGGCCTCAGTGGCCTCCATAAGGGCCCGTATGGACTCCTCTGGCAGCACAACTGGCAGCAGACCGATCTTCGTGCAGTTGGAGTAAAAGATGTCCGCAAAGCTGGATGAGACAACAGCACGGAACCCATAGTCCTCAAGGGCCCACGGCGCATGCTCACGCGAGGATCCGCAACCGAAATTACGACCCGCAACCAGAATCGGGTTGGAGGGCAGATCCCAGCCTGGCTCTTTGGCCCAGTCGTAGAACAGGAACTCGCCAAAACCGGTTCGCTCGATGCGTTTGAGGAACTGCTTCGGAATGATCTGGTCAGTGTCCACGTCACTGCGATCTAGAACGCTGACACCACCACTGATGACATTGACCGCCTCCATTATGCCTCCCACTTCCTGATGTCGACAAAGTGTCCCTTAATGGCTGCTGCTGCTGCCATCTGAGGCGAGACAAGGTGAGTACGGCCACCCCTGCCCTGCCGGCCCTCAAAGTTACGGTTAGACGTTGACGCACACCGCTCGCCGGGTGAGAGCGTGTCTGGGTTCATGCCGAGGCACATTGAGCAGCCGGCGTCACGCCAGTCAAACCCTGCGTCGCGGAAGATGTCATCGAGCCCTTCGCTCTCGGCCTGAATCTTGACCTTCGCCGAGCCTGGGACAACCATCGCGCTGACGGTAGAAGCAACCTTGTGGCCCTTGACAATCGCGGCCGCAGCCCTGAGGTCACCAATCCGCGAGTTGGTGCAGGAGCCAATGAATACCCGATCAAGCTGGATCTCCTCGATCGGCGTTCCGGCCGTGAGGTCCATGTACTCAAGCGCGCGCTCTTCCCCGCCATCACGAGGCGTTGGGACTGAATCCGTAACCGGCGCGACCATGCTCGGAGTTGTCCCCCATGTGACCTGCGGCGAGATCGCGGTCACGTCGACGACCATCTCCCGATCAAAGCTCGCCCCTTCGTCTGTCTTCAGCAGCGCCCATCTCTCCGCGGCAGCCGCAAGGTCGCTCGGACCACCTGGCCGCTCATCGCCAAACCAAGCAAGAGTCGTGGCGTCCGGAGCGATCATCCCGGCGCGTCCACCGCCCTCAATAGTCATGTTGCAGACGGTCATACGACCCTCCATTGAGAGCGCCTCGATTGCTGGCCCGCAGTACTCGACAACATGACCACTGGCGCCATCAACACCCATCTGACCAATCGTCGCAAGGATCAGATCCTTGGCCGTAACGCCAAATCCGGGCATCCCTTCGTAGGTGATCCGCATGCTCTTAGGCTTGTTCTGAACCATTGTCTGCGAAGCAAGAACATGCTCGACCTCGCTCGTACCGATACCGAAGGCAAGTGCTCCAAACGCGCCATGGGTTGCCGTGTGGCTGTCACCACAAACAATCGTCATACCTGGCTGAGTAACGCCCTGCTCGGGCCCGATCACATGGACGATCCCCTGCCTCCCTGAGCCCAGAGAAAAGACAGGAACCCCAAACTCGGCGCAGTTGTTTTCCAGGGCCTCAACCTGAGTCCGGGAAAGCACATCGCGAATCATCGAAGCCGAAGTCACCCCATCAGTGGGGACGTTGTGATCGGCAGTTGCCAGAGTCCGGTCAGGTCGCCGAACTGTCCTTCCGGCAAGGCGCAGACCCTCGAACGCTTGCGCGCTGGTCACCTCGTGCACGAGGTGCAAGTCGATCCAGATCAGCCCAGGAGCAACCTCGTGCTCGGCCCAAATCTTGTCGAAAAGTGATGTTGGAGTCATGGCGTGCCCTTCATGTCAGTTGTCATCGGAGTCTTGGAGCGACGAACGGCGTTTGAAAGCGCCCGAACATACGCCTTTGCTGCGGCCTCAACCACATCAGTGGCTACAGCCTGACCTGCGCCGGTAGCGCCGTCGAGGTCAATCACCACCGAGGTTTCCCCCAGTGCGTCCTCACCGGCCGTTACGGCATCCACGCGGAACTCGCGCAGGGCTGGAGCGTATCCGGACGCGTTGGCAATCGCTTGGAAGAGCGCGTCGAAGGTTCCGTCTCCCGACGCTTCTCCGTCCACAACGCTTCCGTCAGGGAGCTTGAGCCTCACTGAAGCCGTCGGGGAAATGTCACCGGCGGTCGTCGCGGAGAACCCCTCAAGTGAGAAGCCTTCCTCGTCGTGGCGGATCTCGTCAGTCACGAGAGCCTCAAGATCCATCGCGGTCACCTGCTTCTTACGGTCCGCGATTTCCTTGAAGCGCTTAAACGCCTGATTAAGCGCTTGCCCCTCAACTTTGTAGCCAAGCTGGCTGAGCGCATCGGCAAGGGCGTGGCGCCCCGAGTGCTTCCCGAGCACCAGCGAGTTCGCGTCCAGCCCAATTGTTCGGGCGTCCATGATCTCGTAGGTAGTGCGTTCCTTCAGCACACCGTCTTGGTGAATACCAGACTCATGCGCGAAGGCATTGCGCCCGACCACGGCCTTATTGGGCTGAACCGCATAGCCAGTAAGGCGACTGACCAGGCGGCTGGTCTTGGCGATCTCCTCGGTAACACAGTTGGTATGGAGCCCGCCATACGCGTCGCCACGGGTATGGAGAAGCATCACAATTTCCTCGAGGGCGGCGTTGCCGGCCCGCTCCCCGATGCCGTTGATCGCACATTCAATCTGCCTTGCTCCAGCCATCGCACCGGCAACCGAGTTGGCAACGGCAAGGCCAAGGTCATTGTGGCAATGCACAGAGAGCACCACATCGCGCAGACCCGGGGTCAGCTCGTAGAGCCGGGCAAGATACGCCTCAAATTCAGCCGGAGTGGTGTAGCCCACTGTGTCTGGAACGTTGATTGTCGTGGCACCCTCTTGGATGGCAACCTCACATACTTGAGCGGTGAACTCAACATCCGCTCTGGTTGCATCCATGGGTGAGAACTCGACGTCATCACAGAGGCTGCGAGCGTGGAAGACAGCCGCTTTAGCCTGACCCAGAACATCCTCACGGGTGGTCTGAAGCTGGTGTGTGATGTGAATGTCAGACGTTGAAATGAACGTGTGGATTCTGGGCTTGGCCGAGTAACGAACAGACTCCCAAGCAGTGTCAATATCAGCGCTATGTGTCCTGGCAAGCCCAGCGATGATCGGACCCTCAACCTGTTCCGCGATCGCCCGAACAGCAGCTGCGTCGCCTGGACTTGTGATTGGGAACCCAGCCTCAATCACATCAACTCCCAGTCGGGAAAGCTGGTGGGCAATCTCAAGCTTCTCCGCTGTGTTGAGGGCTATCCCGGGAGACTGTTCGCCGTCTCTCAGGGTGGTGTCAAAGATGAGAATCTGTTGTGAGTCCTGCATGGCGCGAAGTCCTTTCCGCTCTGGTTCCGTTGGTCTGATCCTGTGTGGCGGCAGTCAGCGGCCGCCTCGCGTTATTCCCCGCTTAGCGGAAGGATCAGAATGGAGCGAATTGTGTGAGCAGAACGGGCCATTGGAACCCAGATTAGCACTGTGTGATCGGACCGCACCAGCTGGTCGGGCGCAATCCAACCCGGGACCTAATCTGCCGCAAGGACTCCCGGGTCCGCCACTTCAGGCCGGTTCTCCTTGAAGAAGGCCCGATGTGCGAAGTTTGCGTAGAGCATTCCAACTACTCCAAGCAGTAGGGCTCCGATGCCAATGACCAACGGCAGGCCCATGCCAAACGCCGACGCACACTTGTCGTTGACGCACGCCCCGTTGTTGGGATCAGAGTAGAAGGAGACCGCCTTAACGAACACACCGGTAAGTGCCACGGCACCCACTAGGGGCAGTAGGCCCACAAAGAAGACGTTCTTGGCGGATTTGAACAGCTCCCGTCTGAAGAAGATCACGCAGGCATAGCCCGTGAAGGCGTAGTAGAAGCAGACGAGGAAGCCACACGCCGTGAGGGAATCTCCCAGCACATTCTGCGAGGTCTGGTTGACCCCGACGAACCAGATGATCGAGATCACACCGAAGATCCAAGTGGCATGGCCAGGAGTCTTGTGCTTGTGGTGAATCTCCCCTAGGAAAGCCGGTGCCGCCTTCTTACGCGCCATTGACAGCGCGGTTCTGGCCGCTGGAAGAATGGTTGTCTGTGTTGCTGCTGCAGACGAGGTCAGCACGGCGATGATCAAGAGCTTGTCCCAGCCGTTACCGAGAACGGCGTGACCGAGACCCGTCGTGAAGATGTCATCCGGATTGTCGGTCAGAGGCTTCGTCCCGGAAAATGACTGGGCAGCAGCGGTGACCATGGTGTAGATCAGAAGGAGGAGAACCGTCGAAAGGACCGCTGCCTTGCCGGGAGCATTAGCACCATCAACTGTTTCCTCGTTGACCGAAACGCCCGAATCCCAGCCCCAATAGAGAAATACCCCGAGCAGAACGCCATCGAGCATGGCTGATGGACTCGAAACCGCGAACGGATTGAACCAGTCGGCGGCAACATGGATTGACCCAACTGGGGAGTCCGTGTAGACCTTGATGAAGGCGACGACGGCAAACGCCACCAAGGTCACAATCTCAGCCAACAGCAGCCCTTGCTGGGTCCGTGCTGAGAGTTCAATGCCGATGTAACAGATGGCAGTCATCACGATTATCCATGCCACGCCGATCAGCGTGATCAGAACCGTTGTCTTGGTGATGCCAAACAGATCCAGTGAGTACGCGCCCGCTATCTGTGACTGCGTCGCCATTACAACGAGGTCGGCTACAAGTAGACCCCAACCGGCTATCCAGCCAAGGTGTGGCCCCATCGCCTTTGTAACCCACGAAAAGGTGGTCCCGGCGTCCGTATCCGCCTTGTTCATCCACCTGTAGGCATAGGCGACACAGAACATGGGGATGAAGCTGACCAGCATCACCGCGGGAGCATGAATGCCGATCCCGGGGATGAGAATGATCCACCCAACAGTGGCGGCCAAGCTGAAACCTGGAGCAGTGGAAGCGACTCCGATCACCAAGTTCGAAACGAACGTGATGGCGTTGCTCTTGAGCTGCGGCTTCTCGCCCGTGGGCGTACCAACCGTTGCTGCTTCCATGTTCCCCCCTCTAGTAGGTCCCTACTACCGAAGGTTACTCCCGCTCCTACGGAATCGCTAGGTTATCGGCCGATTCGGTAGCCAAGTAGCGAAGGAATACCGGCCACAAGCCTTGAAAGCCTGGGAGCTCGCCTTCCTGACTCCCCCGCACGTTCCACGCGGTCAAGGCTCCGACGGATCGCGCTTCCGCCCCACTGCCGAAAGGGTTCGGGTGGCACAAGCACCGGGTTTTCGACTAGGAGTGGCCGAACGGCGTGCGAGAGATCAAACCGACCACCGATCTCATCCACTATCGCGTCGCCCAACAGCCTGCTCGGTCCCACTCCATTCCCGGTGAAGCCGAAGGCGGCAATCCAGTTGGGGGCAAAACGTCTCAGCGCCGGTAGGTGGGTGGGCGACGCATCAATCGGTCCGCCCCACGCGTGATCCAGTCGGGCACCCTCAACCCCTGGGAAGAAGCGCGCCAGGTCCTTAGTGACTTGAGCGATCACATCGCTGTCAACCGATTCTCGGTCACCGGATCTCTCTCCTCGTGCGATCCGACCACCACCCCACCCAAACAGGATCCTCCCGTCCGGCGTGGTGCGGAAGTAGTGCACCAGCGTTCGTGCATCCGTAATGGCCTCTCCCCCAGTCCACCCCGCTGATGCCAGCAGGTCAGGAACTGGCTCAGTCATAACGATGTGACTCGAAGTCAGTGTTACCTCGCGCCGCAAGCCAGGGAACGAGGCGGACGCAGCGCCAGCAGCAAGCACTCCACTTCTGGCTCTTATTGATCCATGCTCGGTTGTTACCCGCACGCCAGCCTCGCTCGATGAAACCGACAGGGCTCGAGTTCCCTCAAAGACGCGCACACCCAAGTTCAGCAGAGCGCTGCGAAGGGCCATTGATAACCGGGCTGGGTTTACCGTCGCGGTCGCTGGAGCGAAGGCACCGTCCCCGAACACTGGTGAGGAGCATCGGTCTGCCACCTGAGCTTGGGACATGGGAGTAAGAGCATCGGGTCGTCCCAGCGCTCGTACAGAGTCAACCGCCTCATTCCAGTCTCCCTCTTGCCCACGCCCCGAGTTGATAATCAACTGCCCGGCCTTGCGAAACCAAATGTCGGCGCCCTGAGTTTGGGCCCAACTCCCGATCAGATCAACAGCGTTCTCTGACGCTCCAAGCAGCCTTCTGGCGGCCTCAGGACCAGCCCGCTCAACGAGGCGAGGGGTTGCGTGAACAAGCGTGTCGCAAAACCCACCGTTGCGTCCACTGGGCCCCGTTCCGCAAATCTCCCAATCAAGGACAACTATCGACTCCGGATCGATCTCCTTGGCAAGACCGAGGGCAGTCCACATTCCAACGAAGCCACCACCGACAATTACAACCGAAGCATCTATCTCAGAGTCAAGCGCAGGGAGCTGATCAGGAGCGCGGTCGCCCCAAACATCCGCAAGCCACCAGCCATGAGCGTCGTGCCTGACGACGCTCATAGGTTCCTAGAGAGTAAGAGTCCTTGCATCCTCGAAGCCATCCTGCTTGAGCAGGGCGTCGAGTGCTTCCTTGGGCACGGGGGCGTCCGTCGTAAGCGCGATCGCGGCGTGCTCAACAACTCCACCCTCCTCGGGCTGCCTACCAACTGCGGCCGAAACGATGTTCACGCCATGCTGACCAAACTCTGTTCCAATGATCCCGAGCATCCCTGGGAGATCCCGATACCGCACGAGCGTGAGGTTCTCCTCAAGCTGCAAGTTGAATCGCTGGCCCCACGCGGCAAGAAGATGAGGGCGGTTGCGCTGACCGAGGTTGGTCCCAGCGACGCTCACCGTTGTAGCTCCCGTCGTGGCGGTTACGCGCACGAGATCCGTGTAGTCACGGATCTGAGTCGAAAGCTTCTCAACAACCTCAATACCCCGAGCCTGTGCAAACGAAGCCGCGTTAATCTCATTGACTGGGTCCTCGGTGCGGCCAGCAAGGGCACCCATCAAACAAGCCGACACAAGTGGACGGGCATCGCGCTCGGCGATTCCGCCAAGCAGCTCAACCTCAAGCTTCTCTACTCCTCCAGTCAGCTCCACTGCTATCCGAGCAAGGTCACGGCAGAGCGGCACGAAGGGCCCAAGAATGTCCCGGTCCTCAGCGCTAATGGCGGGAAGATTGACTGCGGTACTGACCGTACCTCCGGTGAGTGCTGCGAGAACCTGCTCCGCGGTCTGAACCCCTGCCCTGTCCTGTGCTTCAACAGTTGATGCGCCGAGGTGGGGCGTGACAACAACATTGTCGTAGCCGTTGAAAAGTGGGTGCTCTGTGATCGGCTCCTGCTGGAAAACATCAAGAGCAGCGCCAGCAACCTTGCCTGAGTCAAGCGCTGCCTGAAGCGCAGCATCATCAACCAGCTGGCCACGCGCGCAGTTAATTACCCGCACTCCATCCTTCATCTGGGCAAACGCCTCGGCGTTCAGGAACCCCTTTGTCTCCGGAAGATTCGGAAGGTGAATAGTGATGAAGTCGGACTTCGCGAAGATCTCCTCTGGTGATTCGGCCTTCTCCGCCCCAAGCTCCTTGAAACGATCCGGTGCCACGAAGGGGTCATAAGCGAGAATGGTCATCCCAAACGCCTTTGCTCGTTGGGCAACAAGTTGCCCGATCCGGCCAAAGCCCAGAATGCCAAGTGTCTTCTCATAGACCTCAACGCCCCCGTACTTGGAGCGCTCCCAGCGTCCGTCAACAAGTGCTGCGTGGGCCTGAGGGATGTTGCGGGCAAGAGAGAGCATCAGCGCGATGGTCTGCTCGGCAGCAGCAATGATGTTGGACTGCGGTGCGTTCGCGACGATGATCCCCTTCCGGGTTGCCGTCGGAACATCAACATTGTCAACCCCAACGCCAGCCCGCCCAATCACCTTCAGGTTTGTGGCAGCGTCAAGGACTTCCTCGTCCAGCTGTGTGGCAGAGCGAATCAGGATCGCGTCGTACTCACCAATGCGCGCGATCAGCGCGGCACGGTCGAGCTCGATCTCAACATCAACGTCGCAGGACTCTCGAAGAAGGTCAACGCCGGAATCAGCGATCTCCTCTGCGATCAGGACTCTTGGGCGGTCGCTCACGCTGTTACCGACACGCCAGCGTCAAGGAAGACGCGTTGCGCGGCCCCGACTCCAGCACCGAGCTGTGTTGCATGACCCAACGTCTCAAGGGTGAGCTCCAGTCCGGCAAGCGAAGTGAGGATGTCGAAGGCTCCGAAGTAGCCACAGTGTGCGATACGGAGAATCTTGCCCTTGAGATCGTCCTGGCCACCGTTGGCAGTAATCCCGAATTGGTCGCGCAGGATCTTTGGAACCTTGCCGCCGTCAATGTCGGATGGAAGCTCAAGTGCGGTTACGACATTTGACCGCTCATCGGGATCCCCATAGAGATTGAGACCGAGCGCAGCAACTCCAGCTCTAGTTGCCTTAGCCAGGAGCGCGTGGCGCGCGAACACGTTCTCAATGCCCTCCTCGTGGATCATGTCGAGCGCAACATCGAGCGCAGAAACGATCGTGACCGGCGCAGTAAATGGACTTGACGGCGGACTCTTACGCTGAGCTTTAGCGGTGCGACCCCAGTCGAAGTAGTAGCGGCCACCGGGCTGACTCTCAGCGCGGTCAAGGGCCGCTGCCGAGACCGACGCAAGGCCGATTCCGGGAGGAGCCATCAATGCCTTCTGAGACCCCGAGACAACAACGTCAATACCCCAATCATCTTGGCGGAGCTCAGCTGCCCCTAGGCCGGAGACGGCGTCAACAACGGTGAGAGCCCCGTGCTTCTTCGCAACAGCAGCAATTGCTTGCACATCATGGACAACACCAGTTGAGGTCTCGCTCAGTGTTGCGAAAACAACCTCGCAGCCAGGGTTCTCGGTCAGAAGGCGATCAACTTCGTCAGCATCAATACGGACGCCCCAGCCGGGCTCATAACGAACAGTCTCTGCCCCTTGGGCGTCGAGGAGCTGAAGCCACCTCTCGCCGAACTTGCCAGTTGCGCAGGCAAGGACCTTCTGTCCGGGCTGGACGAGGTTACTAACCGCAGATTCCATCGCGCCAGAGCCAGTCGATGCAAACAGAAGCACGTCGTTACTGGTCTGGAACACCTCAGGAAGACGGTTGAGGACTCGCTCGTAAATCGCCGCAAACGCTGGATCACGGTGATAGAGAACCGGTTCCGACATGACAGAACTGACCCTTGGCGGCAAAGGAGTCGGACCTGCTGTCGCCAGGATCTTCTTATTGAACGGGTTTGGTGCTTGACCACTCATGAGAGCGGTAAGGCTAGCGGGCCGAGCAGAGGGTCAACGCGCCCGCTCGCATTAAGACTCGTCGAATTCGGTGTTGATCCAGTCCATCATCGAGCGGAGCTTGCGACCTTCAACCTCAATCAGGTGGTTGCTCTGCTCCTCACGCATGCGCTGGAAGTTCTTCTGGCCCGCATTGTTCTCAGCAATCCACTCGCGAGCAAACTCGCCGCTCTGGATCTCACTAAGGATGGCCTTCATAGCCGCCCTTGACTCTTCCCCAATGACTCGCTTCCCGCGTGTCAGGTCGCCGAACTCGGCTGTGTTTGAGATCGAGTGACGCATCCCAGTGATCCCCTTCTCATACATCAGATCAACAATCAGCTTGAGCTCGTGCAGGCACTCAAAGTAGGCAAGACGTGGGTCGTAGCCAGCCTCGACAAGCGTCTCGTAGCCAGCGCGAACGAGTTCGCTCACACCGCCACAGAGAACCGCCTGCTCGCCGAAGAGGTCTGTCTCTGTCTCTTCACGGAAGGAGGTCTGAATGACGCCACCGCGAGTACAGCCAATGCCTCTGGCATAAGCAAGCGCCAGCGGGAAAGCGTTCCCAGTGGCATCCTGCTCAATCGCAATCAGTCCGGGCACTCCACTGCCCTCGGTGTACTGACGACGTACAAGGTGACCTGGGCCCTTTGGTGCGACCAGCGCGATGTCAACTCCCTCTGGAGGAGTGATCTCGCCGAAGTGGATCGAGAACCCGTGCCCGAAGAGCAGAAGATTGCCGGGTACTACGCCCTCTCGGACGCCACCCTCCCAAACTTCGCGATGCCTCTCATCCGGCACAAGAAGCATGACCACGTCTCCGCGGGCTGCCGCTTCTGCGGGCTCAAGAACCTCAAGCCCAGCTGCACGGGCTTTCTCGGCACTAGCTGAATCGGAACGGAGTCCGACAACAACGTCGACCCCAGAGTCCTTCAGGTTGAGTGAGTGGGCGTGGCCTTGCGAGCCAAAGCCAATTACCGCGACCGTCTTGCCTTCTAGAAGGGAGAGGTCTGCGTCTGCGTCGTAGAGAACTTTTTCATCAGTCATAGGTGCGGCAGGCTACCAGCGGGAGTCAGGCTTCGGCGGTCAGAAGCAATGCGACGCCGGGCAGGGAGATCCCACCGCTGCTATTTGAGTAAGGAACTACAAGCTCTGTCATGGCTTGATCAAAGGCAATCTGCCCCTCAGGACCAGCCGTTCTGAGGGCCGTCTCAACGGTCTGAGACATTCCGCACACCCACTCCAGAAGATCCTCCAGTGACTCGAACTCGAAGCTGAGTGGAACTGGTGTCACGGCAGCCTCGATGAACCCAGCTGAGAACGCAAGCTCCTTCAGATCATCAGCTGAGCCAAGCCGGAACATCCCCCGGTCTCCTACAACGGGGACCTTCCCAAGGCCTGCCATCTCAAGCGCCCGGTTAGGAACGACGCCGTAAGCATTGACCTCCGGGAGGTCCCATGTGGCTGCAATAAGCCGCCCTCCCGGCTTGAGTACTCGGCGCGCCTCATGAAGCGCGGACTCTGGGTCCACAGCAAACATGTAACCGAAACGGCAAAGAATGCGGTCAGCGACCGCCGCCGGTGAATCGAGCCAATCGATCCCCATCGTTCGGGTCTCAACATTCCCTAGACCCTCGGCCTCCACAACTGCGGCCGCCCCGGCGACCATCGCCTCGGAAATGTCGGTGGCCACGAGTTCCCCATCAGGAAGGATGCTCTGGGCAACATTGGAAATCATGCCACCTGGACCGCATGCGAGTTCTAGTACGCGATAGCCAGGCTGCAGTCCACTGGCGGCAAGCATGGCGTCCGTCAGCGGCCGCACCTGCTCCTCAAACCGGGCGGACCTATCTATCCAATCCTTGGCCCTCTCCTGCCAGCCTTCGCTGTCATAGCTCGCTGCTTGTGTCATCGCTGCTCCTGTCAATCTTGCCGAGCTGGTCTCGCTGGATCTCGTCTACAGCTGAGAAGCTCTTCGGGATCTCCCATGGTGACAGAACCAAACTCAAGGACTGGATGATTCCTTCAGCGTCAAGTGAGCGTCCCGCACTCAGGACTACATCGGCCTCCACTCGCTGTCCCCACTCTGGGTCGCTCACGCCATAGACGAGAGCGTCCATTACTCCATCGAGCTCACGGAGCGCAGCTTCCACGGCGTCCGGACTCACGTTCTCACCGCCGCTGATGATCATGCTGCCCAGCCGCCCTGTGATCCTCACTCGGCCGTCAACGAACGACCCCACATCGCCCGTGTGAAGCCACTTGTCCTTTCCGATAGCACTCGGAGCAATCATTGCGCCCCGTACAGAAAGCTCTGAGTCGGTACCAACTCGCAGCTCCAGCCCTTCCAACAGGAGACCAGATCCCCCATCGTCAGAGATCCCGGCTAGGGAAATCAGGCCGAGGGTCTCTGTCATCCCCCAGGACTCTCTAACCGGAATGCCCTTTGACACCGCCTCGCGCCTGAGAGCGGGGTCCAACGGTGCCCCACCAATCAGGGCCACCTCAAGGGTTGGAGGGTCTGAAAGGCCAGCGGCCAGAGCCCTCCCCAGCATCGTCGGAACAAACGAAACGTGGGTGATCGCACTTCCCTGTTCCCTACCCTGGAGCAGTGCCGCGCACTCCTGAGCGTCGAACTTTGGGAGCAGAGTCATGGCGCTTCCAGCGCACAGGCACCTAACCACAGCACCGATGCCTCCCGCGTGAGTGAGCGGCATCGGAATCAGCCACATGCTGTTGGGGCCTAAGCCCGTGGCCAGCGCCCCCGCTGTGGCTTGTGCCTCCAAACTTGCCGTCGAGTGAACAACCTCTTTCGGAGGCCCGGTCGTCCCGGAGGTAAACAGGACCAGAGCTGGATCCTCCCCCGCAACCACGCGAGCGGGCGGACCACCCAAAACATCGAGGTCCGACCACGCGCGTCCAACTTCAAGCTCGGTGATGTGGACCGCACAGGAGCTGAGAACCCTCTCCCGTCGCGACCGGGGCCAGCGCGAGTCAATCGGCACAACAACCAGGCCCGCTAACCAAGATCCAGTCGCAAACGCCACCCAGTCCCTTCCACTCGGAAGCTCGAGGGCAACCCTGTCCCTCGGCCGCGCAAGCCCGCTAAGAAAGCCAGCCGCCGCAAGTGAGTGGACGTATGCCTCCTCCCCGCTCCAGGAGCCAGCCGGGTCAGTGATCGTCGGCGATCCGCCACGCGACCGGAGCGCGTAAAGGTCATAGAAGCTGCTCTGGGCGTCGGGGACCACATCAGACAGGCTAATCTCGCAAGCGTCAGCTTGCCCAACCAACAAGGAACCAACTGTGAGCCAAGAAGCACCAGCCGTTAACTGGGAGACCGTCAAGGACTACTCCGACATCAAGTTTGAAGTCTCCGGCGACGGTATCGCGAAGATCACCATCAACCGCCCTGAGGTTCACAACGCATTTCGACCGCAGACGCTCTTTCAGCTCTCGGAAGCATTCGACATTGCTCGCGACGATCCCCAAGTCGGCGTAATCGTCCTCACTGGCGAAGGTGACAAAGCCTTCTGCTCTGGTGGGGATCAGAGAATCAGAGGAGACGACGGCTACATCGGCGATGACAGCATCGCCAAGCAAGGGATTGGCCGCCTCAACGTCCTTGACCTTCAAGTCCAGATCCGACGGACTCCAAAGCCCGTCGTAGCGATGATCGCTGGCTACGCAATTGGTGGCGGTCACATTCTCCACATCTGCTGCGACCTCTCGATCGCGGCCGATAACGCCAAGTTCGGCCAAACCGGACCAAAGGTCGGTTCATTCGACGGCGGCTACGGGTCGGGGCTCTTGGCACGTCAGATTGGGCAGAAGCGCGCACGAGAGATTTGGTTTCTCTGCCGTCAGTACGACGCACAGACAGCGCTCGACTGGGGGCTCATCAACACAGTTGTCCCTGTCGCCGACCTGGAGGCCGAGACCGTCAAGTGGTGCCGCGAGATGCTTGAGCTGTCGCCAATGGCGCTGAGGATGCTCAAAGCCAGCCTCAACGCCGCCGACGATGGACTTGCGGGCATCCAGCAGCTTGCTGGCGACGCAACCCTCCTCTTCTACATGTCCGAGGAAGCCCAAGAGGGCCGCAACGCTTACAACGAGAAGCGCAAGCCCGACTTTGGCAAGTTCCCCAAACGACCATGAGCGAGCACGCCCAAGCCGCCACTCGGCCTAGCGGTCTTCGGATCTGGCTTCTAGCCGCACGGCCTAGGACTCTCCCCGCTGCCGTAGCCCCCGTGCTGGTTGGCACAGCCCTTGCCGGTCAGAAGGATAAATTCTCAATCTTGGCCTTCCTTGCCACTCTGACAGGCGCACTGCTGATTCAGATCGGGACGAACCTAGCCAACGACTATTCAGACGCCCGCAGGGGAGCTGACACCGACGACCGCCTCGGTCCTGTGCGCGTAACAGCAGGGGGCCTTGTTCCTCCTAAACAGGTTCTCGCTGCTACCTACCTCACATTTGGTCTCGCAGTAGCAGTTGGCATTTACCTGGTGAGCATCTCCGGCTGGCCACTGCTAATCGTGGGGATCCTGTCGATTCTCGCTGGCGTCCTCTACACAGGAGGACCGCGGCCCTATGGCTATGTGGGGCTCGGCGAAGTTTTTGTCTTTCTCTTCTTCGGACTCGTCGCAGTGGCAGGCACTTACTACGTGCAGGCCGTATCGCTTAGCTGGCCCGCGATCGCCCTCGCGGTGCCCGTTGGACTACTTGCTGCAGCGATTCTCGTTGTCAACAACATCCGCGACATCGACACTGACCGGAGGGCTTCGAAGAAGACGCTTGCCGTCCGCTTAGGCAGGGCCCGAACCCGGAAGCTCTTCGCCGCAATGGTCTACTCCTGCTTCCCACTCGCTCTAGTCCCGTGGATTGCCGGTGACCTCGGGCCCGGCCTCCTCCTGACATGGCTAGCAATACCCCTGGCAGCCGCCCCAACAAGGGCAGTGCTGACACGTACTGACGGACCTGCACTCAACAAGACACTCGGAGACACTGGGAAGCTCCAGCTGGCCTTCTGTGCCCTACTTTCCTTGGGCATCCTGCTCTAACAGCTGATGCGTTGGTCACTCCAACGCCGGATTCACGAGCTCAAGGCTCCGGCCACCGCAGCACACGGAACCACCTTCAAGAGGGACATGCTTCTCCTCTCCCTGAGCGACGGGGTTCACACCGGGTGGGGTGAGGCCTCCCCGCTGAGCTCATACAGTGGGATCACGGCGGACGAATGCGATGCCGCCCTCCGCCCTCGCTTGGAGCTTCTCGCTGGAGCTGACCCGGATGACCCTGACTCGACACTCCGTGGCTGCGCCGAAGGCCTCACCGGACCCACCCGCGCCGCCCTAGAAGTAGCCCTCCGGGACCTCGCAGCTCGACGCGCCGGCGTTTCACTGCTGGAAGCCATGGGAGTTCAAATGGGCCGTCCCGTGGAGATTCGGGCGCTGCTGAGTTCCAACGACCTCCCGGTGGCGCAGGCAGAGGCAGAGGCCGCGCGGCGCGATGGGTTCAGGGCCGTCAAGGCCAAACTTGCTACCGGCGGCGGGTCAGACCATGTTCGGATGGGTGCTCTCCGTGAGGCGCTTGGGCCAAACATTCATCTGTCCGCTGACGCCAACGGCGCATGGGAAGTTGCCGAGGCGCTGATCCAGCTTGAGCTTCTAGCCGGGACGGTTGACCTCGTAGAGCAGCCGGTCCGAGGCCTCGCTGAGATGCGCGAAGTCCACGGTCGGTGTGCCGTGCCCCTCGCCCTCGACGAGGACGCCACAGAACCCGGGGCGCTCGAGCTTCCACCTTCCGCCGACGTGGTTTGCCTCAAACTCCAGGCTTGGGGCGGCCTTGACAAGTTGATCAAAGCCGCCAGCAAGGCTCGTTCCGGCGGCCTCCTCGTCACATACGGATCCACGCTTGACGGACCAATCGGAATCGCAGCATCTCTGATCGCCGCCCAAGCCGTGGAGCCCGACTTAGCATGTGGACTGGGCACACTGGACGCCTTCGAAGAATCGTTCGACGCGCTCCAGATTGACGACGGTGAGATGTCTTCACCCGATGGACCAGGCCTAGGTACCGACCCTGAGGGCACCAGATGCTGAATTGTTCCCAATGCCATGACAACTGAGACCGACAACCAAGCCAACGCCTTGGCCGCGTTCGCCGCGCGGCTCGCCCAACTCGGCGTTGACCACGCTGTGCTCTCCCCCGGTTCACGGTCGGCCCCGCTGATCCTCGCGCTGGCGAACACGGCGGGGGTCCAGCCGTGGTCAGTGATCGATGAGCGGGAGGCCGGCTTCTTTGCGCTCGGGGCTGGCAAGGCAACCAACATCCCCGCCGTGGTGGCGTGCACGTCGGGAACAGCCGCAGCGGAGCTAGCCCCCGCCATCCACGAGGCCGCTGAGGCCCGAACCCCATTGATCGCGCTAACTGCCGACAGACCGCCTGAGCTGAGGGCCGCCGGGGAGAACCAAACCATTGATCAGGTTGGGGTCTTTGGGTCGGCCGCCGAGACAGTACATGGCCCCCCATTTGACTCCGACGCCCTGAACAGTTGGATTAAGTTCGCCGATGAGGTGTTTGCCGCGGCGACAGGGACAAGGCCCGGACCCGTCCACGTCAACGTTCCCCTCTGGGAACCGCTCGCCCAATCCGCCAACCCAGAGGCAGTTGCTGCTGCACTCGAATCAGCATCAGTGAACATGGCAGGCAGGGAGACACACGACGCGGTCCCGTCGAGCGTCTTAGCCTTGCTTGCGGAATCCAACCGACCGCTCGCTATCTGCGGACGCGACGAACGAGGCCATGGCGCCGAGGTGGCGACATGGTGCGCAAAGGCTGGAATACCGATGATTGCCGACCCGCTCGCCCAGAGCAACCGAGGGACCACCACCACCACCGTTGCCGCCTGGGACGCCCTAGTCCGCGACGAGGCGTGGCGCGTAGGCCAA